>Ga0209611_10006526_pt1 | contig 19056 bp, 22 predicted proteins | sample S1TSphgellanicum_3_FD_187693 | JGI IMG/M metagenome (GOLD analysis project Ga0209611, IMG submission 187693) | Host-associated microbial communities from peat moss isolated from Minnesota, USA - S1T2_Fc - Sphagnum magellanicum MG (SPAdes) (version 2) | ecosystem: Host-associated > Plants > Peat... | reverse complement strand
TTGATGTAACCAAGATTAGCTATGAAGTTCGACAACAACTTATTTCCAATCTCTTGCGACAAATCGACGATGACAATGAACGCTTTCTTCGCAAGACCCGAGAAAGAATCGACAGGTACGAATCTAAGTTCTAAGGATCAATATCTCCAATCTCTACTCCCCAAAAACACACACACACACACACAAAAAAAACAAACAAAAATCCCAACCCATCAAGCTGCTCATCAAGCTGCTCGGATCCTAATCTTCAAAACTACGGACAAAACTGTCATCCTTTCCTCTTGGTTGCTTGGTTTTCTTGGTTGCTTGGTTGATTTGAATAATACATTATGTTTCCAGGGTGGGGATAGAGCTTCCCAAAATCGAAGTCCGATTCGAGCACTTGAATGTGGCAGCTAATGTATCAATTGGTGAGAGAGGATTGCCAAGTCTTCCCAACTTCGTCTTGGGAGCTCTTGAGGTAAAAAGTTTATTGGGTGGTTGCAAGATAAGGTGGTTCTTTCTTCAAGTCAATGTTAGCTAGTGTATCCTCTGCTAAGCTAACTAACTAGTGATGCGCACAACATCACTCAAGATCACTTGACAACAGATCGGATATACTAGTGATGAGTGAGTACAACATCACTTGGCAACAAGATTAATCAATCTTGGATGTAAATTTTTCCATCTTCCTTCTGGATTGATCAATTGTCAATCCAGTTGAAGCTTTAAATTGTGATTTTTTTTTTACTTTTCCTAATTTCTTCTTGCTGTCTGTCCGTCTGTCCGTCTGCATGTATGTATGCAGGCAGCACTTGGTGCACTGCATCTCTTACCAACCAACAAAACAACCTTGAACATCCTGAATGACATCAGTGGCATCATCAAACCCAACAGGTTTGTTTACTTCGATCTACTTGAAGGTTTTTGCAAAATTGACTTACTAGCCCTTGATCTTTAGCCTGAAGGTCTCTAGCCTGAAAGAATGAGACCGAGACTACAAAAACAATGAAATAAAATTATGGGTAGTTTTCATTTGGTTGCACATTTTGAGAAATGTTCACCAAGTGTTGTTGTTAGTTGTTACTCTCAACCTAATAATCTAGGGTTTGTTCTTTCGGGAACCATGGAATGTTACTCTGAATGAATTTTGAAGAATGTTCACCAAGTGTTGCTAGTTGTTACTGCCAACAACAAGCAAAACCCTTGCCAACAACCCATCAATCAATGAATTCAATTTCACTCATTAAACTTCCATTGCTCTATTGCACTCTCTGTTTCTTTGAAGTGAGTTCTAGATTCTAATCTAGTCTTGTCTTTTGTCTTACCACTTCTTTCACATGCAACACAACTTGCTGACATTTTGCTCTTGCATTTCTTGTGCTGGTTTTTTTTTGGGGGGTGCAGAATGACACTACTTCTGGGACCACCAGGTGCAGGGAAAACGACTCTGTTGTTAGCTCTGGCAGGCAAATTGGATCAAGCCTTGGAGGTGCCATAGTACTACCATCCCACATATTAGTATTTTGCTGCTTGGAATTTCTCAATTGAACTCACATAGTTTCTATTTTTCTATATTGTGCACATTTTCCTATTTTTCTATGTGGGTTTCTTTCTGTGCACATTCATGATGTTATTTCATAAAATTTTGCAGGCTACAGGCAAGGTTACATACAACGGACATGAATTCCATGAGTTTATTCCTCAGAGAACAAGTGCATACATTAGTCAACGCGACATTCAAACAGCAGAAATGACTGTTAGAGAGACGCTTGATTTCTCTGGTCGTTGTCAAGGTGTTGGCTCTAGATTTGGTGAGCGTAGTTTGACATCCCTTTTCCAATGTTTCCGCACTTCTACTAGCTTCTTCAAATCATAATATTCTGTATGTGAGTAATGTGTGTAAATCTGTGAATGATTTTGCAATTTGATTTCACAATTAAGATGAAATCAAAGACTCAGCATCAAGAAGTTGCCAGATGAAATTTGAGTGATATTTATTTGAGATCTGCCATGGGTGGTGGGTGCTTCATGCTCTAGAAATGTTGATGGAGCTTTCAAGAAGGGAGAAGGAGGCAGGAATTAAGCCCGACCCAGAAATTGACATGTTCATGAAGGTGAGGGATCAACAATGCCATAAAGTTCTTCTTTGCTCTTCTCCATGGTACACATGCACATATCTAGCATGATATGCTTGATGTGCTTAATCCAACATACATGTCAATATTGCAGATCACAAAGTGCTCACGTTTAGTGGCCCTCTGCAAGCTTAATTTCCATCCATTTTGTCATTGATCTTGTCATCATTGAGACTGATTCTTTCACCCATTACCACCAATTTGCAATTGTGTGTCATCTTTGAGGTTAAATTCTTTCACCCAATAGCACCAATTTTCACTTGTGCATCTCTTCGACAATCCTCATTCACAATGGATTGATTGCCCTTATATAATTGCAGCCTTCCTTTTCTTTTAGTATTTATCCACGCATGCAGGTCATGTAACTGATGTTGTTCATGTGCATGTGTGTGTCCAGGCCACTGCATTTCCAGGTGAAGGGACAAGTCTCATGACAGACTATGTACTCAAGGTCTTGCAACTATCCGGTCAAGGACCTGAAGATATTAGTGATGGGAAATACTGATGTGTAAATTTTTTTTGAGCTATGCTTTGGTCAAGGTGTTAATAGAATTGAAGCGGTGGGTGAATGATGGGAAATAGTGACGTATAATTTTGTTTTTGAGCTAATCTTTGGTCAAGGGTTAACATAATCAAAGTGATGGGTGTTGAGCAAACCACATGTTTGATAAGTTTTTTGCCTAATTAGTAGCTCGTATGCTTTGTTGCGTGGTTGCAGATTTTGGGTTTGGAGATATGTGCCGATACATTGGTGGGAAATGAAATGAAGCGTGGCATCTCAGGGGGTCAAAAAAAGCGTCTGAACACTGGTCAGAGCCTAAGCCTCAATTTTACTTGCAGTGTGCTAAAATCTTGAAACAAATTCAAAGCATTTGCCATTATCTAATTCTTAATGAAAATTTGGCAACAAAGGCAATTCATTGGTTGGGTTCAATTGTTACAAGGAGTATGGAATTGGACACGATGCTAATTAGTTTGAAATGCAGTTTCGTAAATTGTCATGACTCTTTGAAGCATGCTGTTGTCAACATGCGGTTTTTCTTGTTTTTTTGGGGTTGTGTCAATCAATGCAGGTGAAATGCTTGTGGGACCTGCAAAAGCTCTTTTCATGGATGAGATCTCCTCTGGGCTGGACAGCTCTACCACTTACCAAATTGTGAAGTGTTTGCGCCAATCAGTACATGTTTTGGATGGAACTATGCTTGTTTCCCTTCTCCAACCAGCACCTGAGACCTATGCACTCTTTGATGATCTCATACTGCTCTCAGAAGGCCAAATTGTTTATCAAGGTCCATGTGATTTGGTAGTTGATTTCTTTGAGACAATGGGTTTCAAGTGTCCACGAAGAAAAGGGATTGCAGACTTCTTACAAGAGGTAGGTAGTACAAATCTCATCTCCTTAAATTAATGCCCATCATCAAAACACCTGGTACATAAATTTCTATTGTTGTCACACCAAAAAAATTCTCCATTCTCCATCCTCAATGCACTTTCAGCTCATGAAATCACAGTTTGGCTTCAAAACCATTGGATATTGTGTTCAATGCCAGTGGGATTCAAGAGGATTTAATTAGTTTTCAGTTTTGACTTTGATCTCTACAGGTGACCTCAAGGAAGGACCAGGGACAATATTGGTATGACAAGAACATTCCTTATAAATACATTCCAGTTCAGGCTTTTGTAGAAGGTTTCAAAAAGTTTCACTTTGGGGAGCGGCTAGCAGAAGAGCTTGCCACTCCTTTTGACAGAACAAAAAGCCATCCAGCCGCACTCGTGACTAAGAAATATGCGCTCACAAACTGGGAGATTTTTAAAGCCAGTTTTGCAAGGGAAAAGTTGCTCATGAATCGCAACAGATTTGTTTACATCTTCAAGACTCTCCAGGTTTGGCACTTAATATACACTAACCCAAATTCTCTTGTGTTTCAAGCTCCTAGATAATTTTGATGTTCTATGTAAATCTCCTTCCACTTGCACACTAACCCAAATTCTCATGTATCTTAGGTTCCTAAGTTTTGCATCTCATCAATAGGCACAAATCATGTGATTGTTGTGTAATTCCATCAATTGAGACAAATAGTGATTTTAGCACAACTTTCATTAAGTCACAAAACTTTTGGTGATCAATTTTTTTTGGGAGCAGATTTCAATTGTGGCTTTGATCACCATGTCAGTATTTTTCCGGACAACTTTACACCCAAATACTGTGAATGATGGGATCCTCTACTTGGGTGCCATGTTTTTTGCTGTTCTAAATGTCTTATTCAATGGGTTCACGGATATGGCATTGACTGTTGCACGCTTGCCAGTTTTTTACAAGCAACGAGACATGTTCCTATATCCACCATGGGCATTTGTGCTTCCTGCGTACTTCTTGCGTTTGCCTTTGTCTGTCTATGAAACCTTCACTTGGGTCATAGTCACATATTGGACAATTGGTTTCGCTCCTGAAGCAAGCCGGTAAGAATACATTTCAATTCATTTCCACATTTGTAGTCATAAGTTTTTCCTTTCTCTTCATGCATCTCTTACTTCGACCTCCAAGTCCATGTGCATATAATGTGATTTTTCCTTTGTTTTGTTTTGTTTTGTTTTTTTGCTTTTGTAGCTTCTTTCGGCAATGGCTTGTGCTTTTTGCAATGCATCAAGTATCATTGGGATTGTTCCGCCTTGTTTCTTCCGTGGGTCGTATCATGGTGTTGACTCAAAGCCTTGGAGCTTCTGCAATAGTGGCTACCTTGTCATTGGGAGGTTTTATTGTATCGAGAGGTAACAACCTTTGCCTATATGCTACTACCTTCCATCCCAAGGGATTGATTATCTATCCTCCCAATTATTTATTTTTACATTTGCTTAAGATACCTTGTGTCTTTTTTTGCCATGGGTATGATTTTATGAACATTGGTAAAGCTATTTTGCAACTATTGAAAGTTGAGGGTGGATATCTCATTTGACAACACTTGCACCTTGTGTTGTGTCCAATGTAACGTCACAGCAAACATTCGTGGATGGTGGATTTGGGGCTATTGGATTTCACCATTCACCTATGCACTAAATGCTCTTTCGGTGAATGAGTTTCTTGCTCCACGTTGGAACAAGGTATGTGTTTAAAAACATTAAAGTCCCCATGGATTGATCATCACATTCAATTCCTACTCTTGTCGTGTCAAAGTGAACATCATGTGTCCTCTCATCTTGACCCATGAGCTTACCTACATAAACCTTGAAAAGACCTTTGCATGCTAGAGAGCATAAGATGAGAACAACTTTCAAAGAATTTGTTTTGCGTGTGTGTGTGTTAGTGGTACCATATGTAAATAATTTCTCATGTTCAAAGTTGAACATTGTCTTTCCACTAGCTATTCAAGTAGTTGCTCCCATCATTGGATTCTTGTGCAAGTGATTACGGACACTAAAAGACATGACCCATTGCAATAATTTGTGGTTGTGTGTCTCAAATGTGTAGCGTCCTGATGGATTTGGACCTCCAGCCCTAACTCTTGGAAGAGAAATCTTGAAGGAACGTGGAGTTTTCCAAAGAGGTTATTGGTATTGGCTTGGCGTGGGAGTCTTGTTTGGATATTCCATACTTTTCAATGTCATGTATACTTTTTTCTTGGGCTACCTCGATCGTAAGTGGAGGATCTCCATTCCATGAACGCAATTTATCCCCATGAAACTCTAAACAAGTTTATTTTGATATTTTCAACTAATAAATGAGAGATTTGATCAAGTTGTACATTATTAAATTTTCCTGATAATATAATGGCCATTACAATGAGAGCATTGTAGGGATCCCTGTACTCTTATTACTAAAAATATTCCACAAGAAGCATATGATACAACTAGATCTATATTACATTTATTTGGGTTTATATAGTACATGATCTATGCATTTCTTTCAATGGTTGCAGCTCTTGGCAAGCCCAGTACAGTGATATCACAAGAAGCTTTTGATGAAAAGACGAAATACAACTCTGTTGAAGATGGAGGTGGTGATGTGCAAAATGGATCTGATATAGAGACTAACAACAACCCCCATGTATCTCCACGAGTATCCATTGAACGAAAGAGTATGACCCATCAAGCTCTTGAGAAGATTCTTCTACACTTGTACATTTCTCTATGAATGTCAAAGATGTATATGTACTACATCAAGATAGATTTCTCATCATCCATGCCATGTCCCATGTGACAAGTGGACCATATTTGAAGTTTTTGTCTTCATGACTTGTGTGGCCATATATACTAACTACTAATCTCCTCATGCATGTTGGAAATTTGCAAAATGCATATAGGTTTTTCCTCAGTGTTGCAGCGCTTCAGTGCTTCATCGACAGGAGCAAATTCAGATGTGTCAGATGCAATTGCTGAAGCAAAAGGGGTACAACCCAAAAGAGGAATGGTTTTACCATTTCAGCCATTAACCATTGCCTTCCACCACATCAACTACTTCATTGACATGCCTGCTGTAAGTCACTCCCTCTCTCTCTTTCTATTCAATAAGACCGAAAAAAAAGATTGCTCCTTCCCATTGAAATGGAGAGTTATTTGTTCAAGCATTTTTAGAAATCTAAGTGCAAATTTTCTTGGTAAACTTTGTGCTTGCAGGAGATGAAAGAGCAAGGGGTAACTGAAGACAAGCTGCAATTACTAAATGACATAAGTGGCACATTCCGTCCTGGGATCTTGACTGCATTGGTTGGTGTTAGTGGTGCTGGAAAGACAACTTTCATGGATGTGTTAGCAGGAAGGAAGACTGGAGGTTACATTGAAGGTTCAATCTACATTTCTGGACATCCCAAAAAGCAAGAAACATTTGCTCGCATTGCGGGCTATTGTGAGCAGTTTGACATCCACTCACCAAATGTTACAGTCCATGAATCACTACTCTACTCTGCATGGTTGCGCCTTTCCAAAGATGTCAACACGGAAGTTCGAAGGGTAATCAAAACTATATCTACATACTTTGCTTGCTTACTATATTGCATTCTTGCAATCCTTCTGGGGAATTGTACATGTTGGTTTTTGTTGATTAATATATGTTTAGATGGTACATTCGGAAATTGTATGTGGGGTTTTTGTTGATTATGTTTTTATCGGTATATTCAGAAATTGTATGTGGGGGTTTTTGTAGATTATGTTTAGATGGGTACATTTAGAAATTGTATGTGGGGCTTTTGTTGATTATGTTCTTATTGGTATATTCAGAAATTGTTATGTAGGGGTTTTTGTAGATTGTGTTTAGATGGGTACATTTGGAAATTGTATGTGGGGCTTTTGAAGATTATGTTTAGACGGGTACATTTGGGAAATGTATGTGGGGTTTTTGTTGATTATGTTCAGATGGGTACATTTCGAAATTGTATGTTTTGTTGATTATGTTTGGATGGGTACATTTGAAAATTGTGTGTTTTGTTGATTGTTCAAATGGGTACATTTGGAAATATTTCCAAGGAGGGAGGCAATTTACAGAGAAGCTTATAACCGAGTTGTGCTTGGGGGAATTGAATAATTGCAGGCATTTGTGGAGGAGGTGATGGAATTGGTGGAGTTGACACCTTTAAGATTATCCCTTGTGGGTCTCCCAGGAGTGACAGGCTTATCAACAGAACAAAGGAAACGCCTCACCGTTGCAGTTGAACTTGTTGCCAATCCCTCCATCATATTCATGGATGAGCCCACATCAGGTCTAGATGCACGCGCAGCTGCAATTGTTATGCGTACTGTTCGAAATACAGTGGATACAGGCAGGACTGTGGTGTGCACAATCCATCAACCAAGTATTGACATCTTTGAAGCATTTGATGAGGTACACAATCCGCTTCGCAAAACATCGAATTTATACTCTCAACAATTTCACCTTTTGTTTTTACATTCATTGCTTTGTGGAATTTTTTGGTTGACATATTTTATGGGAGGATTAAGTTAACATGACTTGGAATGTTTTGTTTGTTTGTTGCAGCTTTTGTTGATGCAACGTGGGGGTCAAGTATTGTATGCTGGCCCTCTAGGTCATCACTCGCAAAAGCTCATTGACTACTTCCAGGCAGTGGAGGGTGTTCCGAAGATCAAGGAAGGGATTAACCCTTCCACATGGATGTTGGAAATTACCACTCCAGCATCTGAGCAGAGGATTGGTGTCAACTTTGTTGAGAATTATAAAAAGTCCTCATTGTACCAGTGAGTAAAATCCCATCAAATTGGACTTTGAAATGGGTCTCCTTTGAAACAGGTCTCTGTATACAGGAGGATCTACTTTGAGCTTAATTTTATGTTGATTGTATGTATATACAGAGGTGCTAATAATAATACCAGAATAGGTGGATTGAAAGTGACAAAACTATTTTCAATTGAATTAATTCCAATTCCCTCTATTTGTACAATTTCTTTTTGCAGGCGTAATGAGGCGTTAGTCAAGGAGTTAAGTTCACCAGCACTGGATGTGCAAGACATTGCATTCCCAACCAAGTATGCACAACCATTTTGGCAGCAATGCTTAGCATGTTCATGGAAGCAACACAGATCGTATTGGCGTAACCCTTACTACAATGTTTTCCGTATTATACTCTCAACTCTTTATGGACTCTTGTTTGGAACTATTTGCTGGAGGTTTGGCCAGCATAGGTACTACTACTACTACTACTACTACATACTCTCAAGGCTGCATCTAATGAAATGCTTAATCAATTATAACTTTCACAACCCTTGAATTTACAATCTTGTACCACTCATTGAGTTTCATGGTTTGGTCATGTTTGTGATTGGTGTCTGATCTTTGCATTGAATAATCCCTCCTCTGTGTAGTAGCTTTTACTCACTGATTTGATGGACATTTTGGGATCATTGCAGATCATCACAACAAGATGTGTTGAATGTGATGGGTGCTTTCTATGGTTCTACATTGTTCCTTGGCAAAAGTAATACGCTCACTGTGCAACCAGTAGTGACAGTTGAAAGAACAGTGTTTTATAGAGAGCGTGCAGCTGGAATGTACTCCACACTCCCTTATTCCTTTACACAGATATTATGTAACACAATTTCTCCTCTTGTTTACTTACATTGGGTTGTTAAAACTCATGTTTTTTCCAATCAATCTATTGCTGAAAGAGCTTAATGACAGACTTACTTGAGGTTTAAGCAATCAATTTGGTGTGTTTTTTTATTGAAATTTTGCAGCTGACAGTGGAATTGCCTTATGTATTTCTACAATCGTTAATCTTTGGAACTCTCGTGTATTCAATGGTTCAATTTGAATGGACACCTGGGAAGTTCTTCCTCTTCCTTTTTGTCGTCTATTTCACACTCTTAGTCTTCACGTATTGGGGCATGTTGACGGTTGCCCTTACCCCAAATGCTCACGTTGCTGCAATTATATCATCAGCTGCCTTTGGAATTTGGAATCTATTCGCCGGCTTTTTGGTTCCACGTCCAGTAAGCTTTTTGTTTTTTTTGTTTTTGGTTGCCTGATCACTTCAAAAGGATTATCTTTGAATTATTTGATGCTAAAAAAGCTTCATGGGTTGATCACACTAAATAGGGTCTTTAGTGTCAGTTGCCTTGAATTTGAAAGAAAATGAGATTCTGTTGTTTAAAAAGGGTTATGAAATTGCATTGTCTAGCATCAAATGATAACTCTCTTTTTTTTCGTTTTTGAGTTGATAAACAAAAGGCGAGAAATTTTTATAGGTGTGACAAATTAATACAAGACAAATGAGTTGTGGTGGGAAGAATGAGGAAGAATCATGATTAAAAGATTTGGGTTTTTAATCACAAACTTTGCCCATAATTTGAAGTTGGGTCATTCATGAACCATCTCTAAATTAGCAAACAAAATAGAATCATGATACATTGGGGGTGTGTGTGTGTATGTGTGTGTGAGTGTGTGTGTAGTTTTTGCCGGTTTATTGGAAATGGTATTATTGGCTCTCCCCGATGGCATGGACACTCTATGGCTTAGTCACCTCGCAGTTGGGGAACCTGTCATCAAAAATAAATGTGAGTGGATCTGAAATCGAAATTCGGCAATACCTGGCCCAACACTTTGGCTTCCACCACAGCTTCTTACCTTATGTTGCCGTTTGGTATGTTGGAATGGTGGTTCTCTTTGGTCTAGTCTTTGCATACTCTATCAAATTTATCAACTTCCAAAGGCGCTAGTAGACTTGTGATTCAGAGCTCTAGCTCAATACTACTTCAAATTTCTTTTAGATTTCTGGTTTTTTTTCTTTTTTTCTAGTACTAAATTTTCTTTTAGATTTTTTTTTTCTTTTTTTGTTTTTTCCTTGTATTAAAAGACACCATGCATACGGCACAAATTGTAATTGCAATTAACCCACTTCTTATTGCAGAGTTTGGACATTTGACTTGTCTAAAGTTTGAAAGGGTATATTGAGGGGGTGTGTCAGACCCTGTGTCATGATGCGGGTATCAGAAATGCCACCAAATCCTTACCCTGGTTTTCAGGCTGGTTCTTTAATATCATAACCTTCTGCTTCACTCTCAAAAAAATGACTTAACCAGTTTCAATATATAACTGACAATTCATTTACTTAATTATTTATAATTTAAAAATTAAATAATTAAAAAATAACAAAACTAAAAATAATGAAAGAACAGACCCACAATTCTTTGGTGGTTCTTTCATGAAAACCACAAGTTGTTGGAGTTTTTGAAATAAGGGGAACTAGCCTAAAGGGTTTTAAAAGTTCAAAAAACCAGAACCTGTTTAAACCCTCCCACTTCCCACTTTCTTTGCCTAGTTAAGTACCTATGTAAGTGGGGAAGTGGGTAGGGGATGTCAGTGGTCCCTCATACTTTCCCCTTTTGCTACATGGATAAGCTACCTATCTAAGTGTGTAAGTGGGTAGGTGATATAAGTGGTCCCCTCCTACTTTCCCCTTTGCAGCCTTAGTGGTGGCTTCATCAATATTACTTACCAAATAAAAAGCCTGCTTGGGAAGACCATCTCCGATGAAAAGTCCATCGATCCCTAATCTCTAGTGGAAATCTAAGAAATTAATCCAGTTATAATCTTCCTTCAATTGAATGACTTGATTGTTGGGGTCGAAATGATAACAAAAAAAAATGTCATTAGAAGAAACTCCACTAAGCAAATACCTAGGGTGTATCAACAAATAATACTATTTCTTTTATTGGGAAAAAATGGAATTAAAGAGCCTGTATATGTGGGTAAAAAAACCTTTGGCTACTTGGATCAATACCTCTCTAAGTGGGTAGGGGATGTAAGTGGTTCCTTCCTATTTTGTCGTGATGTGTAGTGTCATGACGTACAATGTCGTAAGGGTGTAAATCCATAGTAAATTCTACTAAACAAAAAGACTAAAAACCAGTCAAAGATAGAAACTAATCAACCAAAAAGAAATGCACGCACATATGCATACAATGCATAAGAGGAGGCTGAGATGAAATTCTCATGTATCCCCCCAGACCTAAGCCAAGAAAAGCATGGCATGGTCTAAATAAAAATCAAGGTGTTGTCGGAGAACATGATGAACAATACCAAATGCCGGCGGGAACTTGAGTGAGCTCTGGCTTAAGGCAGAAGAGATGGTATCCACCATTGTAATTATCGCAAAGCAGCATTTGATCAACATTGTCTATCCTCTGACATACCTAACATGTGTCGCAACCCTACTTTGAGAGAGTGGGAGGATGAAACTCACATTCCCGAAATTGGGACTTGGGAGTCCTCCGGGACTCTCGAAACTTCAGAGTTCGATTGCAAAGGTTAAAACACCTCGCATTGGGGTGTTATTTATATCATTGGAAAGTTATCGAAGTGTACATGTCGAAAATGGGCTCGCATGGGCCATTTGGACATTGCAGCACAAGTTATGGCAAAAAAAAAGGTCGAAAGTCAAGCTGGCAATTTGACTCTCGACCATTAAAAGTCAGGAATCGACCCAACCTCGGTGTGTGCAGGTGGAGTGCGACACACCGTTGGAAAGTCTCAAGGATAGCTACAAGTTTGCTTTAGACCTCATCCCAATCGAAGGTCTGAGCAAAGAATTATGACCTTGCCAAGTCCTGAGAGTCCAAACCGAGACAGTTTCAGAACTCCTCCTTGGGAGTTCTGGGACAAAAAGCCATTCAGATGTAGGTGCCACGGAGAGACGCAGAAAATACTATATGGGGGAAGGTGGTGGCTTCCCCTAAGTCCGGGCCGTGGTGAGTCTTGTGAATCTAGAGTAGCCCGTGGCTTGTCCTAGCACCAAAGGTGCCCCAGAAAGTGATATAACCAACTTGTTAGTTGGTGTGATGCAGGTTTGAGTAAATAACTAAAGCTTATCACTCTTCCTAGTCCCATCCCAAAGCTTCAGCACACCCCTCTACCCCTTTTAGTGTTGAAAGCTAGGAGCGTGCCCCGAGTTCTTCACAATTCCGTTGTTTGAATAACTTAGACCCATCTTGGGTCTAACTACGAACTTGGGAGCGCGTCAACATGGATAGTCAAATGGAGGAATCCAAGTCAACGTGATGATCGTAAGATTTAAGTTCAGTAGGTGACAGGGCGCATAATTTTTGGAATGATCCCAAATTGTGCATCCGTTAGCTCCTTGCAACTCCAACACGCCTGAAGGCCTGATCACCTTAATCTTCAAGATGGTGCGACCAGAAGAAATGTCTATAGTATCATTGGGTTATCATTAGAGATACACAAAATCACCAACATCACCACGAGTTGCAAGGTCGGGTCACTAGTCACCGTGTTGCCGGACATCGCAATCGACATCCGTCGAACTTTTAACTAACATCCGTTTATCCACCAACATTTTTTAAAATTTTTTATAAATAATAATAATAATAATAATAAATACATACATCTACATACTCCCGTATTAATACATACATATATGTATTTAATTTTTATATGTATATTTACGTTATTTTTGTATTAATACATACATTTACGTAATCTTATTAATACATAAATATACAATTCTTTCTTCCTCTACTTCATCATTTAACACTAGTGATTACAGAAACTAAAAGTTACTTAGGATAAGTTCTTTTAAACATTTCACATTTTATTTTCCATTATAGTTGCATTTAATTGCATGGTTGTGTTAAAACTTTGTAACTAGTGCTTTATATTGCTACAAATTTTTTTGGCACAGGACAACATCATGTCCTCAAATGATGAGAGCACTACTGTTCAACCAGAGCCCAAATATCAACTACAAAGTAACACACAATCCTTTGAACCAATTTCTTTGAGCTCACGACCTTCACAACGGTACCATCAAGTGTTTACAGCGCCACCGTCATCTAGTATAACTCCTACCAAGAATTTAAGTTCAAGTTACACTACATCAACGATACATCAAAATCCATTTGGAGGGGTTAATCAATGGGGTACACTTGTTGTTGCACAAGCTTTCACACCATCACCGTATATTTCGTTGCAAGCCATGACCTCTACACCCATATACACCATGGAGGTTAGTAATTCCTCTATGAGAATTGAGATGTTCAGCAGAAGGCTAGGTACCATTTCTTTGAGAGAATTCAAGGCAACTTTCTCGATTGTGGTTTGTGAATTGGAACTCAAGTATGGCACTAATTACACTGAGGCGTTCACATTCAAACAATGGGCCCGTTATGTGCACTATGAAACATTGGATGTCTATGAGCAACATTCTTTAAGGATTTTAAGCGTCACTCAGATCCCTAATCCAACTTATGCCACCACAATTGCCACCACCTCTCAAGCTACATTACAAGCTGTTATTGCACATCATGGGACTATGCCTTATAATTTAGACTCGATACCTACTTCAGTAAACATTCCTCCTCAACAATTCACTACTGCTACCGCAAACATTTATCCCACCATCGATGCACTAGCTTTTGCTGATCAAGTGGGGGAATTCTTTCAAATTCTTGAACTGGAATTTTCGATCAAAAGTTCTAAAAAAATTCTGCAACTTGGCACCTTCTCTCAGCAAAAGGATGAAACCCTCAAGATGCTTTACAAGATGCTTTTCAAACTTAAAGAGGATACTTAGAACATCATAGACTTGGAAGCTGCCCATTAGTATCTTCGTTTGTTGGAAAGTACTCTGACAGTCCATGCGTAGGTTTTGCAACGAGTTTTTGCAGAATTTGAAGACTCGTACACTTTGTTGGATGTGTACAACATTTCCGAAAAGCTAAAACTGGCTCATATACATTATGAGGCCGATATTATGAAACCTCCATCACATTCAAATCCTCAACTTCCACCAACTGCACCAACCATATCATCACGTTCTTCTTCTTGAGCTAAAGCAATGCACTCGGCTGCACCCCATCCTACCTTTTTACATCTACTATGGCAATCTTGCCCACAAACCTAATGAGTATAACATTCCTTCCAAGGATCTCTTTTGTGATTATTATGGGAAAAAGGGACATTAGGAAGCTGTTTGTTTTGCCCAGTTGCCAAAACAAAAGTAACTTTAATTACCACGGTAAAATCTACCAGCATCTTCCGTTGCCCCTCCACCAAAAGCGAAAGCGCTTTAGCCTTCCACTCATGCTTTCCCCACCAAAAGTAATTCCAATAAGAATGCTAAAAAGAATGAGCACAATGTTGACAAGAGGGAGGTGCTTCAAGCCCATGCCATTCAAGTTTAAACTCAGCAAAATGAACTCGAATCATTGAGGGCCCACCTTGTTAATCTAAAAGGCGAGTCTTCCCAACCAACCTATGTAGGGTTCAGGATCCTAGGTCGTTCTATGGCCTTTCACATGATGCCATGGCTGGGGAGTATGTTCTTTCCAATGCACATAATTTTAGTCTTACACTAGAATTTGCCACTTTTTTTTATCCTTTCTACTTTGTGGCACAAGAGGCTAATGTGGCATCCAAAATTTCTACCACTAGGCAAATAATTCAAACTAATGGACTCACATCTAGTTCAAGTCCTATTACCAAGGCTAGAGGAGCTCGAGTAGTCATGCCATAATATTTTCATCCTCTTAACACGAAAGAAAAATGCACCTTGTTGGCGAGGGGGGAGGAGACTATTACACCACAAGCTGTTAAGGCATCAAATTCTCATGCCCCAGGAATACATATACATTAGGAAAACACACAATTTTCCACTGATCAGCTTATGGAATGCTAACTTCAAATGCGTGAAGTGACGCAAAAGCTTGTGAATACACTGTTGTTTAATTTTTAAGATTTGAAGCTAAGCACTAGGGACATAATTGCACTACTAAAGGATACCCTAAACACTACATCAGGTCCTTTACCAATCCTTAATCCACATGCTAAAGGGGTCCCATCCAACACTTTGGAAAAACACTTGATTAGCTCACGTGTTGTAGATGGCATTTGTAATCTGGTCACTAGTTCTAACATGGTTAAATGAATGGGCTTTCCTCCCTATGATTCTACATTCACATATCAGAAAGAAGTTAAAAACACCTCACTTATGGATTTGTTACTTAACAAAGGCGTTTGTGGATAACCATTTTTTCCACAAAGTCTCTCACTCATTTTCGAAGGTGGTGCTTAATGAGAGAACTTCCATTGCCGCCGAAGTTGCCATTATTGACAATACTAGGTCAACAATCCAAGTGGGAGGACATACACCCAAAATGGTACTTCTTGATACAGGTGCCCAACCAGTGACTCTTAGAGTTCAATTCGTCATGAAGATGGGCATGCTTGACTCGAAACTACGAAAATCTATGTGGCAAATTCGCACCGCTAGTGGGAACGTAGAAGAGGTATTTGGGGAAAGGTTAGATTTGATTACACTTAACTTCAATGAAGGTACAGATCAAAAGCTTTGCCTACATGTCAAATGTTTAGTCACCAATGCCACCAGTTACAATGTGCTCATTGGGTAAAAGGCCCTGTTTCCACCAGGTTTCACAATTGATAATTAGTTTGAGCATGTGTACTACCGAGTGGATTGGGAGACTAATGGCCATCACCTAGGATACATACCCCTTGATTTACATGGGAACCATAGTTCTATGGCTCGCCATTGTATGCTCAAGGAAGCACACACTATTTTTTACATCCAACAAGCTAACCATAAATGGACAGAGGGAGATGAAGAGGAGACAGTTTATGCTCAAGCTACTGAAAGCTTGAGGGTGGTTCCTATTAACATTCAACATGGACCAGAGTTTTTACAAAGGTTTAAACATCCCATGAGCCCTTGGTCAAAGCTTTGTTTAGTTTTGAGAAGATGGAGAGCCATGGCGAACTAATTAAGCCAGTACTTCATTAGTTAATCACTGGGACACCGCCTAAGGAAGGGATTACATTACTAAAGTTCTTTGGTGGTATTGGTATAGGTCTCGAAGCCATACTACAATCAGGGATAGTGGTTCGGAGGTATTTCTACGTAAACATTGATCCTATTGTAAGGCAAGGGGCATCATCAAGAATGATGGAGTTCATAACTAAATTTCCACAACAATTTGCAACCACCACATGGAAGGCTAGTTTCATTTTCTTGCTCTTTGACATACAATTAATTCAAAAAAAACATATGGAATTACTTGGCCCCATGGACCTCATCATTTCAAGTTGGGAGTGTCAAGGATTTTTAGCAGTTGGATTTGGAAAAAGCTTAAGTGACACAAGATCTGGTCTCTTCACAGACATGGTACGATTAATCACTTGGGCTTAATCCATTTCTCCTACGCTTGGTTATGTAATTAAAAACACCCCTCCTCAGCTTGACCAAAGGGAGAAAGTCCATGAGCACTACACGTTGGTCAAGCATTACCTTGGAGAACTATTCCTACTTGATGCGGCACAGTGCAATTCTTATGTTCACCGACTACGCAATTGGTGGACCAACCTTGCACCACTCTCAATTCTATAGTTGGCTTTGAGATACACGATTAGAGACCCCAACCTGTAGGTTTTTCACATATTGGATGATCAAAACTCCTGCCAACCAATTACAAGGTAAGAAAAACCTCCTTGGTTTCCTACGAACACAATAGGAAAACCAATAGGTGTTTGGCCCACCTTTGTCTCCTTCCCAGGAGCACACGCCTTTCAAGGAAATGGACCAGGCTTGGTGTATCGTCATGCTTTAACCACTTGGGATGAACCAAGCCCAGAAGAAAGAAAAAGGGTTATGGGGTTTCAAACTAGCACAATTAATCACATTAGGGTGATTAGATTGGAGTGTAATGCTCTACTAGGGAAAAGCATGGACCTAAACTCCCTTACATGGTTGTTGGTAACATGTGTACTCTTTCAAATGTACACAACACCAACACTGATTCAATCGGCTTATAGTTTTGGCGATGCAACTACATGGTACCCCGACCAAGTATAGTTGCATATCTTCAACATTCTACACTTCACTCTTAGTGTTGGGGGGGAGGAAGGACCATGTAATTTGATTCAAATTGTTTTTGATACATCTGGAAATACATTAGCTTCTGGAAAAATAATTACAACCTTTTACGAATCTATGCAGTTCAATAATGGAAAACCCAATACACCAGGTTTTTCAAACACACTTTCCAACTACATCCCATGTGTTTCCAACTACCCTTTCGTTATGGTGAACCAGCTCACCAAGAAAGAGAGAAACCAAGTCATAGATTTAGTAATTAAGTATGAAAATGTGTTCGCATCCTCAATGAAACACTTAGGTAGGTGTAAGACCATGCAAATCTCTATAGACCTTAGAGATGAAACACCCATCTATTGAAAGAGGCATAGGTTGAACAAGCATGTGTGGGAACTAATAGATGAAAGATGCAAAGGGCTCCATGAAGTTGGTCTCATTTAGGCATCAAGTTCTAATTTCATAGCCACTACAATAATGCTAACAAAGAAGGATTTAGTTGGATTATGGACTGAGAAAAAGATGTGCGAGGATTATAGGCCTTTGAACCTGGTTACACCTCAGGATAGGTACCCCATGCCCATCCCTGAAGAACTGTTTGATAGCATTAGAGACTCAAACATCATCACAATTGTGAATCTAAGGCAAAACTTCAACTAAATTGTGTTCACTGCGAAGGATCGCAAGAAAATGACATTCCATGGAAGCAACAAGTTGTGGGAATGGCTTGTGATGCCTTTTGGATTCAAGAAAACACTTGTCTTCTTTCAACGAGTCTTAGACCAGGTTCTCGAAGGGGTAAATTTCCTCAAGTGCTACATAAATGACGTTCTAATACATAGTAAGGGACTCCTGCAACACTTGACTCATCTTGAAGAGTTATTCAAGAAGCTCCACGAAGTCAATATGAAGATTTGTTGTAAAAGTGTGAGTTTTCTATCACCTCAGTAGTCTACTTTGGACATAGAATTTTGCCAAATGGTATTATGGCTCATTGGGCCAAAGTAGTTGGAAATGCCCAATCCTATTGATGTTCACACTTTGAGGAGTTTCATCAAACTAAGTAATTATTACAAGATTTATGTCCAAGATTTCAGTACTATTGCTCATCCTTTCTATGCATTGTTAAAAAAGGATGTTGCTTGGACATGGAGTGAAAAGGCTCAGGAAACTTTCCACACACTCAAGGAAAAACTTTCAAAGTTCCCCATTTTGAAAAGACCTAATTTCAGCAAAGTCTTCATTCTACACACTAACTGGAATGCTCTTAATATTAGTGTTATTTTTGGCCAACTTGATGAGGAAGACAAGGAATATGTTATCGTCTATGTATCCTGAAGCAACAACAAGGCTAAGAGCTACTACTTTTCATACAAAGGGGAGTGTCTTGTTGTTGTATGGGCCGTCGTACATTTCAGGCCCTATCTTTATGGCACCAAGTTCACTTTATGTACCGACCACCAACCTATCAAATGGTTGATGACCAACGATAAGCTTACTAGTAAGTTAGCTCATTGAGCACTTATACTTCAAAAGTATGAGTTCAAGGTTATTCACCGACCTGGTATTACACATCAAAATGCAGATACCATGTT
>Ga0209611_10006524_pt1 | contig 19061 bp, 8 predicted proteins | sample S1TSphgellanicum_3_FD_187693 | JGI IMG/M metagenome (GOLD analysis project Ga0209611, IMG submission 187693) | Host-associated microbial communities from peat moss isolated from Minnesota, USA - S1T2_Fc - Sphagnum magellanicum MG (SPAdes) (version 2) | ecosystem: Host-associated > Plants > Peat... | reverse complement strand
TGAATAAGGTTTTCATTCTCTTTTGGTATTGGAGCTATTCTTGGCCAACTTGATGAAAAAGGCAAGGAATATGTTATCGCCTATGCATCCCGAAACAACAACAAGGCTAAGAGCAACTACATTTCATATGAGGGGGAATGTCTTGTTGTTATATGGGCCATCATACATTTCAGGCCCTATCTTTATGGCACCGAGTTCACTTTGTATATCGACCATTAACTTATCAAATGATTGATGACCAACAACAAGCTTACCGATAAGTTAGCTCGTTGGGTGTTCATACTTCAAGAGTATGAGTTCAAGGTTATTCACTGACCTAGTATTACACATTAAAATGCGGATACCATGTCACGGAGACCCCTCACTACTTCTGAAGATTTTTTAGAAGCCAAGCAAGACTTCAATTAGATTTGAACATCACATGGTATCTTATGCATCTAGTTATCTTGCATTATTACAATGTAACTTGGTTGAACATCCCATTGTGGAAATATGGGAGGACTTAGACACTCTGAAGTTTTTCACCATGGGGAATACCCTCCCCAAATTACATTAAGTCATCGGGATCACATACAACAACGGTCCAAACACTATTCATGGAAGGACAATCACCTCGTTCGATGTTTACCACAAGGCGATAGAATGGTTCCTCCACCACATGAACGGCTTGGTTTTATTCAGAAAGTACACTCAGAACTTGGACACTTTAGAATTAAGTGTACTTATAACCTTCTTTCTCCTCATTACCATTGGAGAGTTATGTATTCTCAAGTTTGAGACATCATTGCTAGATGTGAAGATGTGATAGAGTGAAAACTTCCTTCTCCTCTTGATAACTCACTCTTTCCCCCCATTCCCTATTCAGGGCATGTTCTATCACTAGTCATGTGATTTAGCTGGAGAGTTACCACAAACCTCCAGGGGTAATGTCTACATCATGATTATGATTGAGCATTTTTCAAAGTGGGTCGAGCTTATTACATTACCGGACAAATCATCACATAACACCAACTAGGCTTTCTTACAACAAGTCCTAAATATGTTTGGGGTTTGTGTTAAATGCCTTACTCATGAAGGATCAAAATTCAGAGGAGAAGTCCAAGACTTACTTGATCATGCTCTCATTGACCATCACCGGATTTTAAGGGATCATCCCCAAGCTGATGACCTTGTGGAGAGGATGGTTCAAACATGTAAGAAAGGACTTCGGAAGATTCGGAGATTTTCATTAGGAACAAAGAGGATTGGGACCTAGCCTTACCTTACATCGCTAAAGGTTACAAGATGTCCAAGCATGCCTCTTTGTTTCATTTCATTTTTTACTTTTTACTTTTTGGGAAACATCCCATTCCACCCTCTTCCATTGCTACTCAAATGGACCAGGTTATGGATTTGTTCTCCCCAGCCACTTAGGCTAAGGTCATTGCAGAGAAAGTTACTCTATTCAAGAGGGTTGTGCCCATGGCCATGGAGAACTTGTCCATTATACAACATCGAACCACCTTATAGTATGCACATACACGAGGTGGTAGTTACAAACCTAAGGTGAGACAATTTGATGTTGGTGACTATGTGTATCTTCGACAGCAACCTAATGATACTCTAGGCACTCTTCCGGTCACACTATCTTGAAAATTAATGCGATCAAGCCTTCAGGTGTGTTAGAATTGTTAGGAGTTAACAAACGCACAATTTGGGATCATTTTACAAATTGTGCGCCCTACCACCTACCAAACTTGGATCCTACCATCATGACGTCGACTTGGATTCCTCCACGTGACTATCCATGGCAGGTATGTTAGAGGATAGACAATGTTGATCGTATGTTGTTTTGCGATAATTGTAATGGTGGATACCATCTATTTTGCTTCAAGTTAGAACTCACTGAAGTTCCCATCGGCATTTGATATTGTTCATCATGTTCTCCTACAACACTTTGATTTCTACTTAGACCATGCCACGTTTTTCCGGCTTAGGTTTGGGGGGGGATACATGAGAATTTCATCTCAACCTTCTTTTTTGCATTGTATATATATGTGTGCGTGCATATCTTTTCGGTTAATTAATTTCTATCTTTGACACATCACGATAGTTGTCATGCCCATATGCATGGCTTCATACATGACGGACGGTTACGGGCATGCCAATCATGCTTTTAGGGGTAATGTATGTTCTTAGGTTACTATAAACTATTAGGTGTTTTAGAATTATGGTTTGTTTAGGGTTTCAGCTTTGTTGACAACTATATAAAAGGCCAAGTTCTTCCTTTCTCTTGTTAGTTTTTCTAAAATTCCTTTGTTAGGGAGAGTTTCCTCCATAGTCAAATTGGATTTCTAGATGCTCACGGTGGCTATTGCATGGCTATTGTTACATACACTACATTTTCTTTCCTTCTTTTCAATTTAATATACATGAGAATTTCATCTTAGCCTCCTTTTGTGCATTGTATATATATGCGTGTGTGCATTTTTTTTTGGTCGATTAGTTTTTACCTTTGATTAGTTTTAGTCTTTTTGTTCAATAGAGTTTGCTATGGATTTACACCCTTACGACACTGAACATCACAACACTACACGTCACGACATAATGTAAGGTAGTTACATAAATAAGTTACATATGTTATGTAAGATAGGTTAGGTAACTTAAGTTATTACCTACATGCCTAACTATTTCGACTTACTTAAAATTATTAACTATCTACCTACCTATTAAAAAATATTCTTTAATAATAATCCATAAAAACAATTTTAATCTAGGTATGAATTCAAGTAATCGAGTGGTATAGTGTCTACCATTCAAATTTGATAAATATGTGGCATAAATCAAAATATGTAAATTAATGGAATGTCTAAAATTTTGGATTAAAAAATTGAAGTCAATAATGAAAGTAAGGAAACCAAATGTACCCAAATAATTATATGCATAATTTTTAACCTAAACAAAAAAAAAACCATTGCTTCAACTTTTTAAACAAATATTGAATTTTTTGTTCACATTTTGAAACGAAAGAAACCTAAAAATTCAATTTAATTGTGAAAGTAAATTTTCTATTTAAATAATTATATTTCAGACATTACATATGAATTTTTTAAATAAATATTTAAAACCATCTTAGTTTTTGTACATTTTGAAATGGAAAAAAATCACAAAATTTCATGAAAGTTAATAAATTTCATGTAATTAAATAATATTTGAATATATAATTCAATTCAAAGTTTCAAATGATGCATTAGATTTTGTTAACTAATGAGTGTTTAGAATAATTATAATTTACACATACTTTTGAATTAAAAAATTACAAAGTTCAATGTAATAATAAACCTACCAAATCAATTAAATCAAATAGCGAAATAAAAAATTTCACTTTTTTGTTCAAAATTTGTGTTTATATATTTTGCAATGTCATTTTTTGTTATCACATGAGGTGATAGCTTAATGGTTAAAAACTTGGAATGTGGTCGAGAAAGTTATAGGTTCAAACTTTATTTGGAACATCCATCAATAAAAAAAATCCCAAGTTTGGGGATTCAATGGCTTGTTCGACATCAGATAATGTAATTTGTTAATATTATTAACCTAAAAAAGGAAAAAAAAAAATTCTAACATGAAATCACAAATCAAAGGTGGTAGCATTTTGGATTCACCTATAATTCAAAAATATTAAAGTTCCATAATGTCATTATATATTCATATAAATAATATAATTTTTAATTTAAAGTCAAATTAATAATGCCATGTCAACTAATAGCCTTAGTCATTTTAGTTGTTCTGAGCAAGCATATTTGTCATGTTAATCATATAATTTTAGTCACATTTGTGTAAAAAATGATTAATCTATTACAACTACAACCAATTTTGTCCATTGTTTGATTTAACTAAAAATATGCCTAAACTCGGTAAAAAAAAACTAGCTTAAAAACACATATATGTAGTAGTGTCTAATCATTCATTATATGAAACTTTAGCATTATACATGGCTTGTCCTTTATGACTTGTCCTTAATGACTATAGAATAAAAAATGTCACGTCAAACATTTAATGACTACTTGTATTTTGCTACTTGTTTGGTACAACTAAAGGCCTTTAGTCATATAATGTTAGTATGACTACAAAATCAATCATATATGGAGTTATAAATTTAAGAATTTTTTCTAATGATATCAATGTATGAATTATAAATGAACAAATTTTACACACTTTTCATTACTAAGTCATGAGATGTTAAGTTTGTGATCTTATTCCATTTGCTTCATTGTTGATCTTATTAACATGATGGGTAGTTCAACTAGCTAATTAATCTGTTAAAACAAACTCAATCATATTGTTTAAAATTATTTTTACAATAACTTACAAAACTTATACAATGTCATATGCTTATTCAAATCCATATTACTTATAAATTGAATACATTGCATATATAACAACTATCAACAACAAAACATAAACACATTTAGAAGAATCACAATTCAACAAACAACCTTTCCTAAAAGTTTCAAAACCTTTAATTGCCTTTCTCAAAGGTGTTATGATCTTTTAAAACTCTAGATCCAATGCTCCAAATTCATGTAATTTCCACATCAATAAACAATTGAACAAAAAACTGAAAATTAAAAACGCAAAAAATTCTCATCATGGATGAACCAAAAACCTTTTTTTAAATCAATTCATAGTCATTAGAGAATCCATCTTAAATGGATGAAATAAAAATTTTAAATTTTAAAACTGATTTTACGTTGTTAAAATAAATAGATATGATTTAAATCATTAAAATTATTGTTTAGAGATTTGTAAATGTGTTCAAGAAAATCATTTTTCAATCCATAAGGTGTAAGCTACTTTTAAGGTTTCAAAAACAAGTTTGACATGTTCACATTACAACCTTATATGGACATGTAACTTGATGGAATTAATAATGTAATTATTTTGTGCGTTAAAATATGTAATTTATTGGGTTAAGTAATAAGGTGTAATAAATTAATAATGTTCATTAGGTTTGTGTATGACTCATTAGTTTGTTGTATATTATTAAAACTTTCATTAAATAAATTTGAAGTTAAAAATTAAATGATTGGTGGAAAAACATTTCATCTTTTAGGTATGGTTTTGTGAATATATAGAAAATTTTATGACAAGAAAGATGACTATGACATATTAGACATGCATAAAAGATAGAAAATAAATATGTGAAAAAATGTTTATGAAACAAAGAACATAGATTCTCATATCTATGTAACAAAATTACATAGTTTTGATTCTTTTGACCTATTTCTTTTCCATAAATGTATCATAATCATGAAACATTATCTATTTATGTTCATAAGGGGCAAGTTATCTATAACTCAATAATGTATCATAAACCCAAGGGAATGCATAATCCTTGCCAAAAAGCATGGCCCTAAAATGATTTGGTAAAAATAACTCGATAGAATGTTGGTAATCAAAGTGTCAAAATTCTCTGAATTAGAAGATCAATAAATCATTTAAAACATATTTCAACGGTATATTGAATTCAAAACTAGTATGTAATGTTTGAAGACAACGTTTATTACTTTTCATCCTTTAGATGTGGTCCTTTATTTGCATAAATCTCATTTAAGTTAAAATGATCGATTGTTTACATGAATAACAACCGAACTTTTCAAATCAATCTCCCTTATACAACAAATGTTGTGCCAATTTTTTAGTTAATGAGCAAAATAACTTTTTCAAGCTTTAGTTCTATATGTGTGTGTGAACGTTTTTTTTCTTATCCATTCTTGTCAAAATCTTGAATTGAATTTTAAAGAGGTTAAATGTTTATGATTAGTTCCAAGCTAGAATGTTAAGACTAAGCCTTGGTCTTGATATTTACAATTTACTCAATAAACTTATATATAAACATAAATATAGATTTAGACAGAACCTGATATTTTAGTGTGTATTTGTTTCCTTAAGCACAAGCTGTTGTGCAGAATTAAATCATTAGGAAAAACAACTTTACAAATATTAACTACTTTGCTAATTGCAATTATTTTGTCACTTTTATATGTCTCCACATCACAATCTTGAATTACCAGAAGTCACCAGTTACCAGAAATGAAGTACTGAAGGGATTTTCATTTTTTCTGTAATCAATATCCTCAAGCTAATCACGAAACTTAATCTACCATTCATATCAGTCAGAGGTTCAAGAGCAGCAGCATAACTTTCTTGTCAATGATGAGAAGTCATGTAACCTTTTCCTCAATCAACAAAAAAATGCGTATCCAGCATCATGTCCAGATGATGCATGCACAGGAAAGAAAGGGTGAGAGGTTCTGCTTGGTGAATGCTCTCTCTGGATGGTAACTGCCTAGCCTTCAATCCTTTTGACATCAAATATTTAGTTGAGCAAAAAATACTGGGTGTGCCACAATAGAAAATCAGTCTAAATCAGGATATAATTCCCATCGGAGTTATATCTGTCTGTGAGTACAAATTCAGATAATTTAAGGACTATAATTGTTTTTTTAACAATGGAGAACGAACTACTTGGATTTAAGAATTATAGTTTACTTCATTCTTGGGAACACATTGATATATACTCTTCTTATTTCCTTATGGTGATTATTAGTTGACACAGTAATCTTTGTGTTTTGCAAAATTTATCTTTGGAAGGGCACAGGGCTAAATCATGTCTCATCTTTTAGAAGGACATCAAAACAATGATGGAAACTAAATGTAAAAAGAAGTTCAATGTTGACTTCTCCAAGAATACCTATTTGTGAAACAAGTCTATACATTCACACCACATTGAGTATTGTAATTCACTTCACGCACAAGATATTAAGTTCACTCCAAACCATAAAAGAGACACGTGGGAAACAGCCAGGAAAAAAAGTCAATTCTGCCGTGATGCAAAAAGCTTGCAAAATTTTGAGCATAAAAGACTCTTCAAGAGGGGTTGCACTCTTTTGAGTATATTAGTTGTCAAAACAAACTCACACAACTACTTATTTCAGATTAACTTGGAAGACTTTTCACAAATAAGCCTGTGCTGGTCTGAAGAAGCCATGAGATTTCTTCTCTCGAAAGAAGCCATGAACATTCTTCACTCAAGAGAAGCCATGGTGTTTCTTTTCTCCCTCTGCATTTTGAGCACCCGCCTGATGGCCCTTGTTGTAATGCACATACCTGCAAGTATTCACCAAGCACAAATGTTTAACATTCAACTCCTTGTTGGAGGCAAGGATAATCAAAGGCATTAATACAGGCTTTCCTTCTGTATTTGACTGGAAAATCAAGCTGTTCATCAAATATGGACAGCTCTGCTCTTTATGGCAAGTTCATCAAACTAGCATCATTTAAGATATGAAACATTTCATGAAGTCCCAAAAAAAATTATGAACCTACCTGATGAGCATCTGGCAGTCTTGTGGGACCAAATGAAACTACATTGAATTGGTAGCCAACAAATACTATTGCAAAAGATTTCAGTAATTAGAAACTAAATCAAAGACAGTAACAACAGAAACTCTGAAGCAACAGCATGTAACAGAGTCCATAGGCCATACCCTTCATAGCCAGCAAAGCCCAAGATGCCTGCGCCAATAACACCCGCAGCTATTTCCCCCTCAAGCACACGGCGCCGTCTGGCTTTCTCCTCATCACTGATGTCAGTGCGGTGTTTCAAATTCTCAACCTATATGCAACACACCATCCACATATACCGGGTTACTTACATGGAGACTAATGTGACGGTGAAGTAAGAGTCTAGACCACATTTGCACACATTTTCTATTTCACACCATGTGTAAGATTCTCCACACTTCAATTCAATAATCATACCATACAAAATTTCTTTGATATTACTGGGAAAGATACGAGGTTTTTTTTCCTACAGGTTGCTCCAGGCGCACACTTCAACAAGTACTATGCTACATCACCTATCAACAATGTTCATACAAGTAGTCTGATTCGACAAGGCAGAGCTGCGAGTAAGCTCTTGTCAATACATGGAAAAAAACTCACATCTTCTTTCCTCAAGGCGCTTTTGCTGTAACCATGATGATCCTCATCACCGTAACCTTGGTTGTCATGAGAACGGCGACCTTCATTGATGTTGTGGCGTTGCTCTTCTTCTTCACGACGCTCCTCACGTTCGCTCTCGTGATGATGCTTGTGGTGGTGGTGTTCATGACCACCCTCGTGCTCTCCGTATCCAGACATGGCTACTTGAAATCCAGCAAAAAACCCGCCATTGCCATTGAGAACACAAGAGATGCAATACACAACACGAATCCTCAAGACAGAAAAATTTCTGTAGTAGAAAAAGCCAAAATGCTGGAAAACTTTTTCTCTCGTCGAACAAAAACAACATCTCTCAACATCAGAATTCGAACAAAAATCTCTTGTCTTTGCTCATCAAAACTGCCCATACATTCAAACAAGTCACGCTGCAAAATAAAATGATGCTCCAAAAATTTCTCCTACACAAAGAGAGAAAGGGGTTTGAAGGGCCACAAAGATTAAGGCATATACATGGAAACCACAAAATCAGAACAGAAAATCAAAACTGCCATTTGTTTTTCTCAAAGCTAAAAGCGAACCCAACCTGAAAACTCTTCTGCACTTCTCGCAAAACCACGAATTTGCAATCACGTCACAGGGATTGATCCAGGGATTGATCCGCGAATTTGATCGATAATCGAAACAATCCAGTGGAGCTGCTATATACTATAACTAGGTACTCAAGAAGATCTACCCACCCAGCAGCAACCAGTAGTGTTTTTTCTCAAAATTTGTTAGGTAGATGGGTTGGTGATAATCTACAAGAGGACATAGCCAATTTTAGCCACAGGTCCGAAAGGAAGGTACAAAGGTTTAGGAATCGTGTTATATTTTGACGATCTGCTACAACATAATGTCTAAATACGGCGATTTCAAAAAAATCCTCACAATGTGAGCGATTTGACATATTGAGCGTTTTTTTCCCAAAAAAGACCTTTGTACGTATCGTACTGGCTTTTTCCATTTTTGTCCTGAGGGTATGAAAACTCGCCAAAAACAGAAATACCGGTGCCAACAACGCGTCTCAGATAGAATACTAGTCGTTGCCAACAACGCGTCTCGGAGAGAATACCTGTCGAGGGGTGCCAAGTGCCAACAACGCGTCCCAGATTGAATACTAGTTGAGGGACCACGTCTTCCTGTTGAAATCATACAGATCGCGAGAGAAAAAGATGTCAGTTTTTTTTAATGACTTTCTGACAAACTCTTCAATCACGAAGATTATCTTCAAGTTCCATGCCCACACACAAAGCGCAGTTAGTACGTCATCTAACAATGGAAACGGTCCAAAACGAGACCCACGCACAACAGCAGCAGAAATCTGTGTGACTTTGTGTCCCCAAAAACGTGAGTGCTGAGAAACTGCATTTCACTTGGCGATTAGATTTTTTATGTTTTCTTGAGAGATATTATTTCTAACTCACACATTTATGTTTGGAATCCCCATGTCAGCAGCACTGCCCAATGTCCCCCTCCACACATTTATTGATAGAATATTATACTTTCGACATGGAAACTTCATAAATAAAATCATTCTTCAATACAGAAATGTTGAAATTTCACCATGCTACTGCAATATGCAAAAACATTGTAAATGACTTTAGATCTAAGTTCGTAACCCCTAGAGCTGAGGGGGGTTTAAGTTCTTAACAGGCCTCAGCAGCCATCTATGATCCCAGACCATTTTGCAACACCCACACACTCACTCCCCTAAGTGTTATTATCCTCTTAAGCCCAAATTTGATTTTGTGCATTGAGATAAGTACAGAATTACGTGGAGCAAGTTTTGTGACAATTTTGGTCTTGAATAAACTTCAGGAACTCCTTAGTTTTATAGGTTTGAAGTTCACAATACAGGTGTTGGTGTTTGGTAGTTGGTACCTCAGGGAGGACATATTTGTCTGGTGACTTTGATGTTTCCTACAAATGCAACTCATGGTACATTGCTACCTCTGAGTTTTGAAACCCATGGGCCTCTCTCTGTGAATGGATAAATGGATTTAAGTCAGATTATGACTAATCAACAAAATGTTTTTTGTGTTGTTAGTAGGGGTGGCTTCTTGAAAGGCTTTTTGAAGCTGAACACAGGTTTTCTCATCTGGTAGCGCTTTGAAAAATTATAGTTCATTAATTTTGGAGACAATTTGGGGTAGGTAAAGCCTGAGGCTGTGGCCTTTACTGGAAGACAAGCGAATGCCAGGGAGGGCCCAATGCAGGCCTGATTCCAGTAGAGCCTGCAGTTGAGGGCTATCTATCTGTATGTCGAAACCTAGGAAGATTTTGAATTCCTTGACATGTGGGAATCTCGAAGGAACTGTGGGCAGGGGAAACTGGAAATAGAGGGCTTTATGAAAACCATGAAGTCCACCAAGGAAGCATGAAGCCCGCCACCATCATTGGCGCAGGTAGTTTTACGTGGGGTATTGTAGACTTCAGGTATACTAAGAAAAATGTGCCAGCTGCCAGGGTTTTGAGGGTCACATAAACAACTTCCCTTTCGTTTCTATGATTATTTTGAAAGATCTCCCCTGGGGAAGAACCCTAGGGTGTTATGCTGGGGGAGGTAACAAATTTTATACGTTCCCACGATCCCATGGAAATATTTCTTTCCTACGAACCAGAAAAGAAGCAACGAAACAAAAAGAGAGTTGTTTACTTAAGGGGAGGTTTCTGTACTCATGCTTTCTCCTGAGGTCCTGAGGTTCAGGAACACCCTTGAGCTGAGGCCCTCAGGTGTCCCTCCCTCAGGAGAATGCACTTGTACAGGAACCTCCCCTACAACAAAATCAACTGTCATTTCCAAGACCATTTATTCCAGTAGAATAGGTATATCCTAACTCTTCAAGTTACCTCCCCACTCCCTTGAGTCCAGATTCAAAGAATGAGGGGACATTAATTAAACACAGATATTTGTTATGGGTGTCAATGCTGGTGTGTTAAAGACTTGACTGCTTATGGGTTACATACAAGTAGTGTTCTTTTTAAGGAATTTTAGAAGTGGCCTAAGTGGCTACTGTTTGCTAGATCTAGCAACCTAGGTGGCTACAATCACAAGCATGGCCATCTTTTGACTGGCTATACAAAAAAAATATAGATAAAACAAATGGTTACTTTCTCGTTGGAAGTGTGGTGTATTTGAATTTTGTAGGATGTATTGTGTATGTGAATAGTGGCTGATTCAGTTTTGACAGAGTCTAAATTTAGGTTATAGTAGAAAAAAACTTGGAGCCATTTGGCAAGTGTTTAGGGAGTGGCAAATTTAATTAAAAATTAAATTGACAAATCATGTGAGGGAATTGAACCCTTGTTTTGGAAGATACTGCACCCAGTGGCAGTACATGATCTTAACCTACAAGTCACACATTAGTTCAATCATACAAAAAAAAAATCAAATGGGAGCCCGGAAGGAGAAATTTATCCAAAGGCATTAAGCTAGAACACATCAAGCCAAAAGACCCCTCTTGGCTTTCTCCTTTGTCCAAGTTGTGATGGCATTGAAAGGTATCAACAATATAAAAAAGTTGTGCAAACATTTGAACCACCAAATCCAAATGTTCACACAAGTGGTTCCATAACCATGAAGGTCAAGGTTGAGAAAGTTCTTTCATCTTTCATAGAATCCATAATTTGAACCACAACCAATTTTGCGACTTTCATGAACTCAAAAAGTCGAGCACATAATAAAACATTACTAGAAAGTTTTTTCCAAAGTCTAAACATTGAACAAATCCATTGGCTGGTCCATAGCCCATTGAGCATTAAACATCATTGTAATATTGAACAAAGAAATTATAAGTCTAGACTACTCACATCAAGTACTATTGGGATCCAAGTTTAGGTGGATCCAAATTTTTTAAGTTGACAATAAAACCCTTTCAAGATAGCCATATGAACAAGAAAGGTCACCTCACATGAAGATTTTAGCTAGTACTTTGGATAAACAACACCCAAAGCATCAATGACATCTTTTCAAGAAATCACTTCTTAAACTCATCATTGAACTTAGTTATAGCTTCAATATATTATCTTTGCACTTAATTGATGGATTGTTGGAAAATAACACAAGTAATAAGCACATAGAGTGATGTCTCTAGACACCAGTAATGCATCATGATAAAAATGCCATCAATCTGAAAACTCAAATTTTCAACACCAGTATTCAAGTCATGTTCCCATTCATGCACCACCATGTTTGATGTGCCATTCAACAAGTTGCAATACCCATTGAACACATCATGCATGTCTAGGCAGTCTAGGCCTAATCATTGTACCAATACTAAAAATCTACTTGGCACAATTTGACTATAGCAACAAAATCATAAACAAAACATTACTAGGATTGGGAGAATTTAATCAAGTCATTGAGCCTTTTTAGCATGGGCATAATACAAGAAAGCCCCATCATTACCTCCAAATCACAAAGCAACTCTAAATTATGGGTAGCTTGAGTATTATTACCATCTTTGGATGCATCTCTAAAACCAAGGCATGATACTCAAACATAACCTTTTTAACTAGGAGTAGCATAGAAATCTAATGAATTTTGATGTTCTTCAAAATTCGTTTACCCTTTATTTCAATAATATCAACTGAATCAACAAACTCTTGGGCTTTCTTTGGACTATGAAAAAATATGCAGAAAAACTTTGTAGCACAACTTCAATCTTTTTCACAATGTTCATTTTTTTTAAAAATTAGATTACAAGATTAATGCAATGGTTCATTCAATGCACATTGATCATTTTACTTTTTCAACTGAATTGTCACACCTATTTTAATGCCCTAAAACACATTAACCCCATGAGCTCCAAATGTAATTAATTTAGATGCAATTGTTTCCTAACACAAATCACCAAACAACACCATGGCATCCACTAATACACATTTCAAGTTATCAGAATGGCCTTATTAACCACGCACTACAAGGATAATAACGAAAGTGTCCACTACCAATCTTCCACCACATAAGCGTGAATGGAAATCTAAGATTGTTGATCAAAAGTTGTGATTTCGTCACAAGAAAGAAAAATGAATCTAACACCTTTAACCAAATATTTGGTTTTCTTGATAACCAAATCATGCATGCAAGTTGCCATCTCCTAAGCAATTGTGTTTTACCAGTGGGTTTTGGAAAACTCTTCACATCAAGGAAATGCAACAATTGCTCATGCTTTCATAATTAATCATGAGTCTATTTTTAACCAACATGTGGAAATAAACAAAAAATTACACAAATTTTTTTTTTACTTTTACCAACAACAACATGGCAAATTTGGTTAGCAATGGTGTCCTTCCTAATTGAACAATACAAACATTCATTCTTAGCATAAACAAAATATTTGTTCATCTAATATTCATTGGTTTTACAAACTCTTGGGATTACAATTAAAGCCTTCCTTCTCCCACTATGTTTCCAAAGGCCGTCCAACTTAAGAGCCAACAACGTTTCCTTGCCTTATATCTTAATATAGACCTTGCATCTAATTTGATACACCTTGCCATGTGCATCCACCATAGATTCAACCCATGGCAACTTAACATTCAAACACCATAAAACACTTATTTAGCTCATACTCCTTTTGTTTCCTCTTAGTCTCTTCAACAAAAATCCACGTATCAACATTAGAAAAATGTTCAAGATTAGAAGGGATAATGTTTAAAGGTTGGTTGCTAAAGGATGTTACACCTAATAGATCAATTTGAGAAAAAAAATGATGTAATTAGAAGTTTTGGAGAGGCTACAAAGGTGCCATGTTCAAGAAATAATCACAATATCATAAAATAGTTTGCAAGACCTACAACAACAATCTCCAATTTTGTGGTCAACAATCAACAAACCCCAACCCTGTAATCAACAACTAGTAACCTTAAAGCTCTACGTATAGTATGTAAACCACAACCAATCAACCCTAAAGCTTTAGTTTTTTTAACTATTATGCACTCATGGTATGAACTTGGTTTTCATCAATGTAGAATTTTATTTTTTTGTTGAATTTGGTGATACCATCCATCTTGTTTCATTATGCTAGTTTAAAATACTAAACAAGAGTCATGTGCTTGGAATGTAAGTATGATTTGGAAGAAAGCATTTTTAAGGATTATATTATATTATGGTGGGTCCAACTTGATAATTGCAATGTTGTACATAAACATAATGTATGTATGACTTTCTTTGATTCAATATCTTGCATGATTATTAAAGCCATCTTTGCTTAACATCATGGCCCATTACTTATTTTTCTAAAAAGCTTACTCTATTTATTGGGTCGTTGGTCTAAATAGAATTTAGAGAGTTCAATTGGCAAAAGGAAAAAAATTGTGGTCTCAACACCTTGTCAACTTTTCTTTCCACAAGCATCTGACCAAAAGTGCATTAGCTTTTTCTTAAGAAAATTAACGAGAGGGCATGATGTTAAGATTTTATTTTGGAAAGATGTTTGTAAACTACAACTAATAAACCTTAAAACTTTATATTGGCAATATGTACATTATAACTAATAAACCATAAAGCTCTACATTATAATTTGTAAATCACAACCGCTAAACCTTAAAGCTCTACATTGTAGTTTGTAGATCCAACCACTAAACCCTAAACCTATGCATTGTACTCTATAGTTTGCAACCAATAACCCCTCAAAATCTTTAGAATTGTCATTGATGCTAATGTCATGGAGTTCATTCATATGAATGTTCATCCACAACTTGCAATGAACTTGTACCTAACTCTTAATTCAGTTTCAATTCACTCTCAATTAATTTTTAGTTAAGTTTTAGTTTACTTCTAGTTTATTACCAGTTAATTCTTAGTTCATTTCCAATTAATTTGTACTTTACTTCCAATTAATTCTTAATTCACTTTTAATTGAATCTTAGTTCACTCATAGTTCACATGGATGAACATGGGCCACATGTAGGTTGAAACTTCTTTGAGTTAGGTGCCTAATGGGTATAAGTAGAGGTAGAATTCCCCATTACCTTTAATATATTCAACATTAGTTTTGGGTACATTTTCTTATCATAACCTTGGTTTGTTTTTGTTTCATTCTTGCAATAAAATCTTGTTGGATTTTTTCCTTACACATATTGTGTTCTTGTTTCATAATTTGGGATTTGAAATTAGGCCTACCCTTGTTCATGTCCTTGAAAAATCTTGTTTTCTTAGTTGTTTTTATGCATATGACAAGAATTTAGAGTGACACACTAACAATGACAAGTTTGAAATCTAAAGTTTAAAAACAAAAAATTTAGAATACATCAAACCTTGAAATAAATAAAATGTGAAATAATAAGTTTGATCAAACCTATTACTTGATTAAAGTTCAACGAAAACCTTAGACCCTTAAACCCAATGCACACATTACAGATTCCAAAATCCAAAGTCCCAAATTATAACAACTTGCAAATAAAAATTTAAGGCAACACCACAACGAATTGGGATTTGGGAATTGAAATTGTATCTTTTTGGAGTCTGATTGGGCTTTGGCAATGAGCAATTAGTAATTGTCAACCAATGACGACTTCAACTTGCAAGTTACATGACTCAATGACACATCACAGCCCTTCAATGCGCAATGGTGCCTTACATATTGCAATTCGCAATTCTTGAATCCTCCCAAGCTTGACGCAATGCTTTGAACAATTGATTTAGTGGTCTAATCCAAGTTGATGCCTTAGTTGGCTACTTACAATTTGCAAAGTTGCAAGTTACAAACTACAATCACAATTCACCAACATGCTTTGATTCTTGAATTGTAGTGATTCTTGAACAATTGATTAAATCATCAAATCATTAAAACCATGGCCCATGCCCCATTGCACATCATGAAACCAAATCCTAATTAAAACCTTCGTAATTATAAAATTTGGTGAGCTCAAGCAAAGGGTCATAGCTAGTGATGGCGATCCCACCTTCACACTTGACAACAAGCGACAAGAAAAAGATGACAATTGTCGTAATCTTGGCAAAAGAAGAAAATGACTAGCAATAGATGGCGATATTGGATGGCTTGATGGAGCCATCGGGTAACTAGGATTGTTGTGGGGTTGCCATGCATGGCAAGGGAGGATTAAGGTTTAAGAGAAATTGCAAATGAAGAACTTATTCCAGTATGAAGCCTTTTGACAATTTTGCCCCCTTTTCGGCCCTATTGTTTAAGCATAGAATTAAAAGGCCACCTTTCCAAGTCCAAATTTGGCAATATTTCACCACTAAAAAAAACACTACATACAAGGCACTAGGCAATATGCAATTCCACCCCCACAACTTGAGGCCCTTTAACAACTAGTTTCAAGATCTATAGTCTATTTAATTATAGTTATTATTCATTATCGTGGGCTTAGTGAAAGCAATTATCTTACTTTCCATCCAAAATGCATTTTTTTTTTTTTTTTTTTTTGGAAACACAACAACAAACTTGACCTAACAACCTTTGGCACCCCTAAGTCAAGCCTAATGGCAAAAGGCCAAGAAGACTTTCACTTGCACACTAATGGATTTGAACCCATAAGCTTTTTGAAGTCCCAAGGTCCTCAACATGGGGAAACATCAAAATGCACAGTGATATTACATTGGCAATATTGTAACCTTTCCAAGACAAAATATTTTCCAATGTTCACTTTAGGTTTGAACTAGTGTTGTGCTAGTATATTGTTATTGATATATACTAAGGGTAGGATATATGTAAAATTTTAATTTATTTACCCAATGGGTAAAGATATATTATGAATTTTTTTTTCATTAAGGAAGGGTCTAGGAACCCCTTATCGTTTACCTTGATTACAATTTTTAAAAAGGTAAATATAGGGTAAATTATTTTATTTTATTTAGTAAAAATGGGTTTTCTCTCATGCTTTGGAATTTACTTAAATAACTTTCATAGGCCTAAATCTAGTGGGACAATGCACACATATGATATCAAATTACAATAATGAAATTGCATAAAAATATTTCAAATTTTCATTCCTAAACATACATAAAATCAAAGGTCATTGAAATCAAAATGGACAACATCCCACTTGCCCTACTAAACATAAATACATATTTAAAAATCAAATTTTCCTTTATCACCAAGCTCAACATAGTGGTCTAATTGGTTTTCAAACTCTAATTCCATCCTAAAGTTTAACATCACAGAGAGCACACACATAATTCATCACATTTTTTTTCAATATTAGACACCTTGCACAACAATCACAAATAAGGGTAAAGACGATTTTAGGGTTTAGGTGAAACTTACCTTAAGAAGATTTACTTGAGTTTGAAAATGTACCTAGCTTTTAGTAAGGATATTTTTTAGATATATTCAAGGTTATGAAATAGGTATATTTTTTCAAATTTACATATTTTTTATATGCATTTAATTAGAATATATTGACTTTGAAAAAATAAGATAGGATAAATAATATAATTTATCTTTATCAAACAAGTATATTCATGTAAATGATATACTTGCACAACATTGGTTTCAACCTATGTTGCCAGGTTCTTGGATTTCAAGATGTTAAGGTCCATGTTATAAGTTAGGTTCTAGGGTCTCTAGGTTGGGACCACCATTGGAATCTAATAAAAACTCTAGCTTATTTTCAAAATTGAATGAGAACCTAAATAGGGGGTGTTACCCCATTTTAAAAAGGTCAAATTTTTTAGATACATAAGCACAATTTTATAAAAAAAATACATAAGCTTGACCCCACATTTTAGGCAACTTATTGCATTTGATAGGTTATATATAACTAATATTGTATCATCTTTATTTTGAATTGTGTGCATTGGTTGAATAAATTAATATTACACAAGTTTTTAAATTTTTAATCATATGTAATGGATATGGAACCAAACCTTGTTTTTAACCAAATTGATTCTCAATTTGATGTGAAAATGATAAAAACTGAAGGTTTTAGAAATCCGAAGAACCGGTCTTAAAATCGGACTAGAGGTTCCATCAAAAACCAAATTTTTAAATTTTTAAATAAATAAAATAATAAAAAGCTTCAAAAGAACCAGGACTAAAGGTTCTTTTGAAATAAGAAAACTAGACAACACTGACTTCAACATTTCAACACATATCTATAAGACAACTTCAACAATAAAATAATCATTCTTTCAATCCAATCAGATTACATGCAACCCATGAAGCAAGGTCATTGTTCCAAAAGGGTCCAGTGTGTTTCCTATCCATGGACACATAGGCACAATGCTAATTCATCAAAGGGTTGCAGGAGGGTGGAAATGTCCATAACTACATATAATATTGCAAACAACAATCTACTTTAATTTCCATAAGTGGTAGTATTGAGGTAATCACTTAGTTGATCCACACTTAGTCCAAGAGGATGGCCAGGGAACAAAGTTAATGGTATCTCAGAATAGTCTTAAGCACTGTGTAGTGAGAGCATAATTTGCAAACCATGAAGTCTTGGTAATTTTTTTGTTTTTACCAAAACTGTATAACAATTTTTCAGCTTTTAAACACTGAAAAGCAATTGGGTTGTAGGAGTAAATGAGAAGTGGTCTTGTCTCTCACCAGCACTTTCACCTCCCCTTTCAGACAAATGTATAACTAAATAGTAGTAGCAAATAGGGCCTACAAATTGGCATCTTTGGTTATTTACTCTAATATGCTATTGAAGGATGAATTTTGATTTAATCTTGTTCATATTTTCAAATCATTCATATTTTCACACCCACTATTCAAAAAATTGAAAAAAAGCCCATTTGTTTTAAAAATTGTTCCCATCATAAACTCAGGTTAGGGAAGGTTTAAACCCTAAAATATTGGACTTAAGCCCATCTGACATTTAGAAATATTTAAATGGATATTGATGGGGTCTTTTATCATTGGATGATATATATATTTTATCATTTAATGATATCTCGTATCATCTCACATTGTCCAATCCTTCAATTATCACAAAATTATAATTCCTACAAGAACAAACACCATCCCTCAAAATGATGCAATCAATTAGCACCTCTTATCATGATTGTTCTTCCAACTTTCAATGAACAAACATCACAATGTACTTGGCAGGAT
>Ga0209611_10006523_pt1 | contig 19061 bp, 19 predicted proteins | sample S1TSphgellanicum_3_FD_187693 | JGI IMG/M metagenome (GOLD analysis project Ga0209611, IMG submission 187693) | Host-associated microbial communities from peat moss isolated from Minnesota, USA - S1T2_Fc - Sphagnum magellanicum MG (SPAdes) (version 2) | ecosystem: Host-associated > Plants > Peat... | reverse complement strand
AACTAGGGACTTGGGAGCGCATCAAAATTGAACAATTCTAGATTTGAGTTCTAGATTTATTTCACATTACCCCCAAGAATGAAACACATGTATGATACTAGACCTTCTACGATTGTAAATTTTATCATATCCTTGTGTTTTAAGCTTTCAACCACATGTAAGATTTGTTACAGGTCTACAAGGGTGAGAGTTAAGGTACAAGAATATGGAAAAGAATATTTTATATGGAAGAGAGTATGAATGTTATTGAAGGAATGAGAAAGTATGTGTGGTGAAGAAATTTTATTAATGTGATCTCTAGCTGAAAATGCAGTCCAGTGCCCCCATCTTGTTACAAGGAATGATGCAGAGATGATCCAAATTGCATGCTTCAAGTTTGAAATGTTCTAGCAAGGGTGGTGTAAATAAAATCAATATGAGTGCAAAACTTCATGTAGGTAGCAAAAGTAGCCCACATGCTAGCTAGAAAAAATGGATAAGTTCTTGTAGAGGAGATTAATATCAAAAGGGAAAAGGGAAACATCATTGTGATGGCATTGCTAGATGGTGGAACTAATAACTATTAAAAGAGTTAGTTAAAAGTATATCCAATTTTCTTCACTATCCTACATTTGGATTTTTTGCTTTCTTCATTTTGTGATAGGCATGATATTTTTTAAAAAACATTGTCAAGTTCTCTAACCTAACATGTGAGAGTATGTTGTTAAATAGATAAGGTAGCTCGCAAGGTGTGCATTGCCTTTCCTCCATTTTTATTCTTAGTAACCACCTAAAAGAAGAGTGCATGGGATGTTGCATCATCTGTATCAACACGTAAGTTGCACCACTGATAGATGTTGGTGGGTACAATGGACCAAATAGGTCGGAGGATTAAGATGAAGCACCTGTGAGTGTGAGTGACAAGGAAATATGATGTGCAAGTAGATGCACTGATGGGAGCAGCAAAGGAAGGTGGTCATCTCCGGAAGCTTTTTAATGTTCACACCTATCCAGGGCAAACAATTCTAGTGAATGTCAACATTCCTTAGCACCAGTGATTCTTACAAAACTATGTTTGAAACAAATGGGCTAAAGTAGTATGATTTGTTGACTTAATCATTCCCATTTCATGAGACCATATCAACTATTTCTATGCTACTTTGTCATGTTTCATCAATTTTTACTTGCTAATCAATGCCAAGCACAAATCTAGCACAAGTTTTTAGTTGAAAATCTTAAAAAATCGCAAATGGTATGTAGTTGGTGTGGTATTGATGTAGTGCAAATGTCTTGTGTTTATTATAGGAGAATGTAGTTGATGCTCATATTTAACTTGAGGAGAAAATTCTTTCTTACATGCACTACAATTATGTGGTATGTTTTTTTGTAAGAAGAAGGACTTCGGAATAGATGATGAGGGGTCATAAGCTATGCAAATCATTGAGCATATCTTTTCAATTCTGTTGTCTTGATGAGATCCTCTTTTTCTCCATAGGGGTGTTTTCCATAATCAAATCTAGAGTTAAAACCTCTCAAGAATTTGCAAGTGTGTGAAAAACATGATAGACTACACGTGTTGTTTTCAATGTTACAAGAAGATGCTCCAAAGGTAGCCATTATTTTTGTTAATGACTTGGTTGTTCTTTTTCCTACCATTTGGTCAAATATTTTACACAGTTCTATCAATGTTTATAGTTGATTCTTATAGTAGTAGGTTGAGGGTCAGATTTCAATCCAATGGTGCTATAACTATGAATCTTTCTGACAGATTAACATTTTGTATGAAAGTTCTCAACATTTTTGAAGAAATTTCAGCTTGGAAGGATGTGTGAAAAAAACTCGGAATGGAATGTCTTGGAGATAAATGTCATGTATGTGCTTTTAGTTTTGCACAAAAAGCTTCAAGAGGTTTAAGCAGTAGACATAAAATTCTTTTGGTTTCATGGGAAGTCCATCATCCTTGCTTTTATTTTCAAAGGTGGCATTATTTATTGATTTGTGGGTCTTGTTGATTGAGTGGATGCATGCATACACTAAACTGGATTTTGATCTTTTGTTTGATGTGGTGTGTTTCTCTGAAGTCTGAAAAGGCAAAGAAGGCTGGAAATGTGTTGACTACCATAGTTGTAGGAGAGTTTTTGGAGAAAAAGGTGGTGGCAAGACTAGTAGATGGAGTTGATCTGCAATGGGAACCTTTAATCTTGGAGGTAGATGACCATGTGCATACTTTCTTCTCTACTTTATCCAAAAGTACAAAGCAAAAACCTTTTTACCACCACCACCTTCACAAGAACAAGATCCACCACTGAGCTAGTCAAATGTGTTGATTTATCTAAGATAAAAATCATAGCATGATTGTGAGTAGTCCATTGTCGATCATTGTTGCATGATTTTGTGGTGATTCTTCAATTTTATGTTTGACTGATAAACAAAAGGTGAAACTAGATTTTTATATGTTATGGTGTGGGGTTTTTTGGTAGGTATAAGTAAGTGCATGTTTCGAAGGAATAGAACGAAGAGATTTGTCTATTTTTGGACCAAGTGATTTCAATACAATAATGTATTAAAATCATCATAGGATTTTTGAGAAGGCAACAACAGCTAATGTTTATCAATGGCAACATAGTTGGCAAGCAAGGGGTATCGATGTACCAAATGTAAGCCACATGTACAACTACTAGTTGCCACAACTGATAACATCTTACATTCATTGTGTAAGTAAAATGGGCTGTAGATCAACAAACATTAGTGAAATTTGCACCAACAAGCTCAAATTTTTGTTGATTGCATATGCCATAACCTATGGAGATAGTATGTTTTAGTTGATGGATGATGAGGTGGGCTTGAGAACTACTACTTCCAATAAAGTAAAATGTAATAATTGGTGGTCATATCAAGTGTTAATGTGCTATCTTATTATTATTAATTTCTTAATGAACATTTTGATTCCTTGGTTGAAAAGGTCAAAGGTGAATCATCAATGTGTTGTGTTAATGTAAACATAGTCTATTAAAGTATGGGAGAAATCAATGAAGTTAGCTAGTTTCTAAACAATTGCCCCTTACATGGCTAGGAAATCTAGTGATTGAATATAGGTAATTGAAATAAGACCTTAAATCAAGATTTGTACAAATATATGTTAATGATAATGGCTGTAATTCACAAGCTTTGTAAAGTCATTATTGTCATGACTAGTTGTCGTTATTTCCAAATGCCATCTAGACCTAGGGTAATGGTCAATTATGTATAATTAATTAACCTAGTTTGGCAAAGCTGAAGTAGTTTCACAACATTTTGCACACTATTTGCCCTTGTCCCAATTTCTAAAATGACCGTTGGTACTCAGTTTGCATAAATAAAAATACAACAATAATATGCCATGATTCAAATCTGCATAAAGCTTATGGGGTTTTTTTCCAGCAATTCCACTACAATTGTAAGCATAATTGAAACACTTTCCAAGTGTTGTTTAGGTTTCAGGGTTTACATGGTAATGTCTGTTTAGTCTTCAGAGTTTCAGTGCTAAAAGCATCTCCAGCAGTGTTCAGTATGTTGCCCTGCACAAATATTTCTTGCATCCAAGTTTGGTTATTTACTTTTTTTCCAATCCCACCAATAAATCTAAAAGTGAGGCTACAAATAGGTGGGAGCCTACTAACAACAAACCACCTGGATGCATCAGAAACAAGGAGTAGCAGTTAGATCATATTTATTCCAAAGTCTCTGGCAGGTGTTAGACTTTGCTATGCAAAAATGCTGGGCCAAAACCATTTTGCTGAGCCAAACCAACATGTCTTGACTTTTCTTCATCCAATTTTAATTGGCAAGATCACATACTGAGCATTGGTGAAGTTGCTCTAACATACCAAGATGATGCAAAAGGGAAATCAAATAGTTAGGTTGTCATGCTTTTGTTTCATGATTGTGAGATTAGAATAGTTTACGACAGATGTTGCAATTAGATGAAGTGAAGGACACCAATGAGGTAAAAGATGCAATATGAACATCAACTTTGAAAGCAACCCTTCCTTTGCAATGGACTTGGTGATTATGTACCAACATAATGAGAAGATCACTATGGAGTAGTACTAGAAAGAGACCGGGCCAACAGATTCACACCCATCAATTTACAGCTAACAACAAACATTTTGTGAAGCAATCAAAGCATAGATAGAATCCAGCCTTTTACTCCAAAAAACATGATAACCAACTGCAGTGCACAATTCACAACTTTTAATTCACCAACCCAAAAGCAACCCCACTACACATTAGTCAACATTAACACCACTCTAACATTGTCTCATGAAAGGGAAAGGATGCTTCTGCAACTGCCATGTGCAATAAAGTGCCCAAAAACCCGATTAACATGTGCATCCCCATATAAACATTTGACAACAATATGTAACTTAGGCATTTCTAGACATGGTTACTCACTCCTAAAATTCTGGAGATCCATAAGATGAATGAAGAGCAACTGGATAACTCATTGACAAAGAAAAGTTGATGCACATTTCATAGGGAAAATCTTGCAGAAAAGTGGAGAGGCCATATATAGGTGTGAGGATGAGAAATCCAGTTTCCAAAGAAATGCAGAAGATGTTTGCATAAAAAACCAAAGCAGATCAATTAGGGAAAACTGTGGGCAAATGTACAAAGAAAGTGTTATACCACCACAGTCCTCAAAGAATTTGTGTGCACTCCCTAGTCTACATCAATGGTTTACCTGAATTCTTCTTTTTCTCCCCATCCTAGAATTGAAAACTTGTAGACCAGGTGCATTTGGTCTGACTCAAACTTCCGGTAAGAAGATCATTGATTTGCATAAAAGAGTTGACCACCCCCCACCCAGTAAAGTGAACCCCCAAAAAGAAAAGAGTACATTCCTGATTGTCTAAAGACTTGAATAGGTTCCCAAGGTAAAAAGTTGAATTGATGACGCCTCCAACATTTTGAAGAGTCTGAGTTAAAAGAGTCTTCAATTGGCAGTCCAGTTTTGGACACCAAACAGGAGATGAACGTAAACTGTTGGGGACAGTGCTGAGATCAAGGGGAAACGAAATGACCCCCCTCCCTTTCATCACAGCAGGAAATGTATGAACCCCATTTTGGTACTGAAATCAAAGAATTTGAATCCCATTTGTAGGCACTAAAAATCAGGGAACCCTTTTTTGGGGCGGCAGAATTTAGGGACCAGTTTGGAGGCCATGGGCATACCAGGAAATTTAGGTGGGTGGTAACTCTGTAACTGCTGAACAGGAGTCCACAATTGTGAGGCATTTGTCTAATGTTGAACCATCCACAAGATGGTGATTCCACAGCTTCACAAGCAATAGCATCAAACACCTGTTTCATGAAGAAGACACCCAAGTAAAATTGGAATTGGTATGCAAATCCTCTTCATAAGTCAATACTAGAACATTGACCATTGCCCATAACCGAAACAATTTGGTACTGATGAGGTGAGAAATCTTGTAACCCGCCAATTTTAACTACATGGGAAGTTGCTGTATCTGGGGCAAATTTGCTTACCTTCGTAAGGATGGTTTGCTTGCAAAATATTGCGAATGCAGTGTTGTAAATGCCTCACATGCCCATTGGCAATGCCCATCTGCAACCACCCTGCCAAACATGCAACCAAAATAAGAGGACATACTGATGACCTGATAACCAGGAAAAAAATCCTTCTCCTGTTCAAGTCAGAATTATCAAGAGGACCAAAAAGCCAGTCTCACAGGAACAACATATATACAAATCCAATGGCATATTTGGGATTCAAACAATTGCTGCTTCAATTGGTTTCACCAAAGAAAGTGATCTAAAAATCTTCAGGGTATGTAATACCCTTGATTCCCTTGGTCTATAATATGAAGCCAGTTGTCCTCTAAGTGTTGTTTCTGAGTGTTGGTGGATCAGAGAACTAAAGACCCCTGTCATAGATCTTCTCAATTTGGTTTTTCAAGTGGGAGAATCTGGCATCATACCGCTGCTTCCGCACAAAGGAGTTCCAGAGGTGCATGACGTCTTTCTCATCATTTGAAACATCCACAAAATCATCCAACATCTGCACACAACATATGAGGTTACACAACTGTAAGCTGCCGGCTCCAATCTTGCACACGCAGTAAGATGCCATTAAACATGCCATCCCCCAACATGACATCCTTCTGATAAATTTTCCAAGAACCATTTGAGAGAGGAAGCGAGAAAGGGAGAAAGTATCCCACCCTGCGATCTTCAAGAACAGCCAGCTCTTCATCCACATCATCTTCACTGTCTCTGTCTGACAAAACAGCTTCTGGTGCCATGGGCTGCAACACCACTCAAAACAAACCTGTAATTACAAGAGCTGCTGGATTCTCAAGAAACTCAACCCACATCAGTTTCCAGGCTATTTTCTACACACTTCTTTGATCACCTATGCACCCATTTCTATACAAGTTTCTCTTATATCCTAGAAGGTGAGATGGACTCCTTTGCCAGAGAAAAGTTTAATCTTGTTGGTGAAGGTTCTACTCATGTGTACATCAAATCCTAGATTTCTGGATATAGAACAGGGTTTAGGGATTAGGGCTTAAGGTTTAAGGTTTAGGATTTAGGGAGAATGGTTGAAGGAAGCAAAAAATGCATTCAACACCATGAAGCTGGACTTCTGATCTTCAGCATCATATAAGGTGCACCAACAAAAAACATTCCATATCTGTAGATCCTGACAGTGTACATGAAAAGAGATGCATGTATCCTGGAGAGCCCTTCCATGAATTCTGGAAGAGAGGCTGCCTAGACAATCAATGTGCTAAATTCCAGATTGACAACTTTCAGATTGAAAACTGAATCTGCAGAAAGGTCAAGTATCAGATGAGATAAAAAATGACCAATTACCTGTCCTGTATGAGAGTGGTAGAAAGGCCGTTTTAGGAGTTGAAGCCGGCTGTTTTTGCACAAAGAATGCATACAGCTTATCAGTAAAAATTATAACTTTGCATTCATCAGTTCCATCAGAATGTGGTCTACTCAGGAATCAATCTACCATAAGCCAGCCCAGCATGAATGTGTGAGGATGACCAGAAAATACCAATGTCACCACAGAGAGAATGACCAGAAAACCCTCAACTTCATATTCTACCAAGAAAAAAGAGACATGAAGATTATGGAAGGCAAAGAGGAGAAGAATATTTTCTGTAGCATACTTGCGAGCTTCAGCAGCTTCGGGAGTTGCTTGTCGGGTTTTTTCAGCACGGATTCGGACTGGTGGAGCTGATGGAAGTCCAAGTTCATCAAAAGGAGCACCAGCTGTTGCAACCTGCCCATGGGCATCAATTGGGGGTGACTCGTCTTCACGAGCCTGACCTCTTCTTGCATCACTAGAACGGGATTCAAGTCGCTGCCGCTTCACTGAAAGAACAATCTTCTCAGTCTCTGTAAGTGCTACAAACCCATCCCTTTCTTTTGTCTTCTCACCTCTAATCCTAGGCTTTTGGGGCTTCTGTCCAGAAGCATCCAAGGCTAAACGATTCAAAGGAATGTTTCGGTCCCTTGCAACCAGTGGCTGGGTTCCTACTACTCCCATCCACAAGGTCTCGGCCAATTTGACCCGGTAGGTATCCTCCATCACCCCTCAGTGGATTGCTCTTGGAACCACGCCGAAGAGGACCACTGCGTGACCTACGACACACAACCATTGAATTCTCCAAACCATGAAAATGCCTTCTCACCCCTTAATTTATGCACCATGTCCATGAACAAACAATCCTTGGATAAATAATGAGTGAGATTTAAGAGTTGCACTAATGGGTCAGATCCAAAACCTGGCATCCTTGACAATAGCAAATGCCAGAATGCTCTTGTGTACAAAACTGCATCAAAAGACGAACTTGTGAAGTTACTTACCAAAACATCCAGTTTCTAGTCCGTAAATCAGGTTCTAATTCCCGAATGTTACCCTGCATTCAAAAAAATTAACATATGAGAAGGAGAATCTAACACTCTGTAAACAGAAGTCATATTTCAGTTAATCTATAAATGTGTCCTAAAAAACCTTTCACATATCAAAAACTGAATCAGTAAATGCCATGAAACAGAACAGAACACCAGTTTCAGGATTCATTTCAAACATCAAAACACAGGTTTGACCAAATGAGGAGATTGTGGTTGGCTTTCAGAAGTCACAAACAACTACTATCAGGAAGTGCTAAATGAACATGACCATCAAGGCTGTTCCTTTCGAATCTAGAGCCCACAATGCAGGCTAAATAGGTCCACCAGACCTACATAACAATGTGTCTCTGTGGGCCAAGAAGCTCAAATACATGGTTGTACTGGGTAGGGTGCTATGGAAAACAGGAATGATAGTCTTTGTCTCACCACAAAATGCAAATCCTAAAACTCATAAAAACTCAAATGGAGTAGGCTGCAGGAATTGGGAATAGATAGATGGATTCAATTTCACCTCAGGCCCTAGCAGGTCTGTCCGGCATGTCACGTTTACAATTTGTGTTTCTGCAGCAGGCTGGCCAACCGCCAAAATTCCAGAAACTAGCAGAGTTATAGTCACATCCTAAAGGCGCTAAAAATATTTGTAAGATGAAAAGAGATAAAAGAAAGTGGTGACATTGTGCAAACTAGAAACAAACCATGTCCACAAGAAAAGAGCTCTGATAATCAGTGCACATGACATTTGAGCATGTGTGACATACCAAATATTCAAAATTAAATAGGTCATGGGTACAGTTCAGATGACAGCGTAAGCCCTGCATCCAAAGTTGAGGAAGAACAGTTGAGTGATGCATGATATTAAGGCATTGGTGCTGTTGAAAATGAGCAACAAATGTCCAGAAGTTCTTCTAGACCTATCTGTTCACACTCCTGTATTGAAATTAGCCTGATGCAACTTCGGTTATTTAGCAGCTAAATTACAAATGCAGGGAATGCAACTGATGGATATGTCTAGAGGCCACTTCCATGAGGAAATTGAGCAAATGATCACTAGTTACATGAGAATACAGCGAGCCAAAGAATGTGTTCATGCCAGTGGCCACTAACCTTGAAGGAGAAGCACCGAACCAAACAGAAGGGACATGAAAATTCCTCTGTTACTGCAGACCCATTCCACACAATGGCAGTTTAACAGATGGGTTAACAAAGAAGACAAAATATAATCTTGGAGGGAATAGAGGGAGTTACAAGGAGATGGGCAGGAGCATACCTTCAGTTTTTTCACAACGATTTGAGTAGTAAAGGTAGTGGAACTCCACATTGCCTCTGTGGTTTCTGTACCATAAAATTCCCCAACCACACAAAAGAGCTTCTAGCATAAATGGTGCTGCTGTCTGGTTTGAAGAGCATCCCAAGTTGCAAAAGAAAATACAGTACAGAATCTTCACCTGATATTTTGTACACCTCATGAATTTCACAATACCTGGAGTTTTCCAAGGGAACAGCATATGGAAGCTTAGCATGGGCTCCACTATCTGCCTGAGCAGATGAAGCACTATTTCCAAATTCTTTGCAAACAACATGCACTTGCAACCTAATCTGCATCAGAACAACAAGTTTTCAAACTCATCAATCTAACCAGAAACAAGTGTACAAGAAACAATCACAAAATGCAGACTTCCTGTTCACATGATAGAGGATAAAGCCTGAAAGTCAATGTTTCAACATGGCATTGACTTGTGCGGATTGAAAGGATGGACAGGAGGAGGCTAGATACAGACCACATTTCGTATAGGTGTGTCCCGGAAAGGTGTCATTTTGATTACTGGTCCCATTGCTGTATCAGCATGCTACCAACCCATCAAACCCAAGGATTAGCAAAACAAAAAGTTCCAATCCACTTCACAAAACCCAACAAAACACAACAAAGAAAAAGACCAGGATACCTACAGGACTAACATTACAAGTCTAGAGATAGCATGAATCGATCTGGACACATCATGAATTATCATATTTATTCCAAGACCTATCTGGTTGATCTTATGGCATTCAACCCTGAAAACCTTTATCTCGGTGGGTTGTCCAGGACAGAACTCAACTCATTTTATCACAAAACCTGTGAAGCAGTATACCTGCAGCTTGCCTTGTGCAAAATCTGGACATGACACAGCCTCAACAGGGAGCCCATTGAGTGTAAACAGTGATGTTCCGCCATTAGCATTTTTCAGCAAGTGATTGCAAAGAGATGCCATGCTCAGCTTCCCCCACACCACTTGGCCACTGCAATCCGCTGAAAAGTGAACACATCACTCAGTGACAAAATCCTCCTGCTTTTCAATAAAACAGGAAGCAGACACAGACCATCAACTCTACTAACCCTCAACACAATTGCAATCAGATAGCTCAATGTGAATCAGACAGAAGCCATATAGCATCTGGCAACAATTCCCTTCCTCCCAAAAATTCTCATTCTTTCAAATTTCTCTGTTCATGCAAAGGGACACATCCAGGTAGCCCTTTGCAATAATACATTGGCCCCAAATCCTAAAATCACACTTGGGACTCACTGTTTCACACACACAAAAAAAAGGAACACAGTGAACAATGCAAAAGCTTAAACAGACAATGAGGCCAGAATTATGGTTACTGGTTTCACCTAATGCTCGTACTTGTTGTGTGGCTGCATCAAGAACATTTGCTGGATCCACTGTAGGCATAAGAAACAGAGTTCAGATTTGGAATCAAAAGCCCCACGTAAATCCAAAGATTGTAAATAGGATACACCCTACTGCAAAATTTGGAGTTCCATCATAGTTATAGTCAAAACTCTGATATTTCTGCATTTTTCTCACTCTAAGTAGGAACGTAAAAGCAAGAAGAAAAATCATCTATCATGGCTCAACACTTTGTGTAAAGGAGAGTAGTACCAAATGCAAAGATTAAAATAAGATCGCCATTCTTTGCCTTCAGGACTAGCTTCTGCAGCTCTGGCAAAAGGAAGGTAATCGGAGCACTAAGAAGCTTGGAGTCCAATATTGGCACCCGTGATACTTTGACAGTTTTGCTCAATGAATACACCTGCCATCCAATTTTGCAAAATTGCTGAGTAGCATTTTTTAACCATGCCAAAGCCCTGAATTCTGACAAAATTGTTGAGAAAACAATTGAAAAGATTTCATGAGATTTTGAAACTGGCAGAAAATCTCCAATTTTAGTGCCACTCCCATCATTGAATGGAATCAAAAACCACAGGAGTTGCCAATTTAGGGGTGCCCAGACTGCTGCAAGTGGCAATGTAGCATCTTGGTTTTGGCAAATACAGAACCCCTTTGTTAGTACAGAGGATCAGTTATGAACAGATGAGAGCCTCACTGAAGGATATTCCAAGTCACACAGTCTCTATCAACCATTGGGTGGTTGGCAAAAAAAAATAAAAATCCCTGACAAATAACTGTGCAAAACATAAATAGAATGGAGAATCATACTTCTTGCGGGAAGCACATCTGGCTGGTCACCATCACAAAGACAGGTAGATAGTGATGTCGTGCTGTCATGCTTGGCCCTGGATCAATGCATAACTTGTCATTTGTCCACAAATTGAGTCCCACTGGATCAAGAAACCGCTTCATCTGGACTGTAACTTGAAGCCTGCTCCAAGCAAAGTAAAGCCCTCATGAGCACCAAGTTTTACAATTCTATGTTAAATTCTTCCACAAGATCCAGAAATGTGGTGGGGGAAAAGAGATGCCTACCGCCTTTGTCGCAGTGCACATATCTTGTAATTGAGACATCGCTGAAGAAACACTGGCTGCAAATACAAACACCCACAAGCTAAAAGTCAAAAGACCAATCGACACAGATTTAGGGTTGATGATACCATGGCCAAAGATAGCACTTGAGGACACCTAATTAACAGAAATGAAACAACCCCTTGGAAGATAAACGATACTTGCCAAATAACTGATACACAGTGACAACATTTTAGGGTTTAAGGTTTAGGGTTGGCAGCATGGCAGTATCATAGCAAATGGAAGCCAGGCAAGGGCAAGAAAGTAAGAACAAGAAACTGAATACTAGTGAAAGGGGGGTTGCTAGATGGATAGTTTACACGTTGAGAGAAGCGTGATCGAATGATGTTGTAGAGTTCAACTGGTTTGCAGTACAAAGCCAAGCTCTTGGCAGCAGCTTTCTCATCAATTGGACCCCCATCTCTTGAGCCCACATTTCGACAAGGCCCACCCATGTCTGTTATTGGCTCTCCATTCCTCAAAGGAATACCAATTCTCTTTGGGTGCAACATTCATTCTCCTGCATCATCATTGTCATATTCTTTAAAAACCCGACAACCTAAAGCAACATTGCATGGCTTTTTTCCTTCCCTTATCCATCATCTTGAATAAAGTATATACATATATATAGAAACTCAAATGAAGCTTTAAACAAGAAAAAGACAAATGAAGCTTTTGAAGATGAAAAAAGAATATCAAGCCAAATGAAAGCTTCAAAGAGGAATAGACACAATCCTATGTGGTTTTTTTTCTGGGGTTTTCATATTACATCCGGGGTTGTTGGATTTGCATCTTTTTGAATTCCACACTTTTGCAGTTAATCTTGAACAAAACAGAAAGTGAGCAAATGACTTGGGGTTTCAAAATGTGGAGCAAAATCCATCTTTCTTCTGAGTTCTGTGTGATTTTGAACATGATGGGTCTATGGGATTTGAACATGAGGGTCTGCTTCTTCTTTATGCAGGAAGATAGATGCCCACTTCAAGTAAAAAAAAGAAAAATTAAATATTGTGGTTGGTTTCTTTTTTAGGCCTCCTGTATATACTTGTGCCCACAATCTGATTCATAACCTCCAAGGATTGTAACAAAAATGAAAACAAACGTACCGACTCAGCAAGCCGGATCTCCATAGCCAGCCAGAGAAACCTGCAAGTGGAGGACATGCAAAGAACGCACACTGGAATCCGAGAACATAAGAAAGTAGCAAAAAGAAGACACCCACACTTTTTGCCTCCCTCTTTACCTCCTCCACCAACTCTCCCACATGTCAATAAGGAACCCCGCAGTCTCAGTCTCCTCCTCCTCCTCGTCCCAGGCTCCGCCGTACACACCAAAGGAAGAAAGAGCCCCTCGCCTACTCGAAAGCCAATGGAAACCCAAAAGAAAAAAATAACAGAAATCCCACAAAACCCACAACAAAAACCGAAAAAAAAAAAGGGTGTTATGAGAAGTGGATGCGAAGATTTAAGAGAAGATTACGAAGGGTCAGGAATAAATAGAATAAGAAAAGAAAAACAACGACAGAAAAACATACAAACACAGCGGAAGGGCTGAAGAAGACAGAAAAATCAAAAAGACAAATCCATCATCACAGAGGGCCACCCAATAAAACAAACACAAATGATTGGGGGGGAAAAGAAAAACACAAGAGAGAAGAGAGAGAGAGGGAGGGAAGGAGGGAGGAAGAAGTGGAGTGAGGGGATGTGTTCCAACACACACTTGCTATTCTAGGACTTGAGAAGGAGATAAAGAAAGAAGACAAAAAAGAATAACCACATGCATGGATCATGTAGAAGAAGAGAAGGAGATGAAGAAGAAGAAGAAGAAGGTAATGATGATGATTGTGTTGATGGCAACTGCCATGGGCGGATTGGTGGGTGGGTAGGTGGGTGGTAGCCAAAGTATGTGAAGAGGAGAGGGGAAGCTGAAGAAGAAACAACGACAGGGGCGATGAAAAGAAAAAGGTGGTTTGTATTCCCAACCCCCTTTTCTTCTGTTATGGTTGCTCTTCTCGAACCACTCCTCTTCTTCTTCTTCTTCTTCCCTCGCTCCTCTCTCGCTTTTGCTTCTCTCTCTCTTTCTGGGCGTCTCTCTCCGCTTCTGCGCTCCTAACCCTATTCATACAAGCGAGGCTTGTCAGCGGTAGGTGTGTCAGTGCGAACAGGAGCAGTATTTGTTTGGGTGTCAGTGTGAACAGGAGTCATATACCTTAGTGTGTTACAGTGTAAATAGGAATGTTACTTCCGTGTGTTTGGTTCGTGTGAAACAGGAGTAAACATAACTTAGGGTATGTCAGTGAAGAGGAATGATGGTTATGTGTGTTTCGTTGGTGTGAACAGGAGTAACCTAATACCACCTTGGCGGTGTGTCAGTGTAAATAGGAATATTGGTTAGGTATGTTTGGTTAGTGTGAACAGGAGTAAAATATACCTTGGCGGTATGTTATTGTAAATAGGAATATTGGATAGGTGTGTTTGGTTAGTGTGAACAGGAGTAAAATATACCTTTGGCGGTGAGTCAGTGTAAACAGGAAATTAATGATTGGGTATGGTACTAGTGTAAAAGGAGATGTGGCACTTGGGTAGACTGTTCTTGGGTGTCGTAGATTAGTTGGTTTGCATTATTAGTGTGAACAGGAGTAAAATTGGTACACCAGACCCTACCCCTATCCGGCAGCCTTAAAGTAACAGAACCAAAAATGGATGAAACTTAGTTCTGTAATAACAGCAGGAGGAGGAGGATGAAGAAGAGGGCAACATTAAAAAAAAAAACGCCCAAATTAAAAAAAACATCCAAACGCACTTTTATAAAACCCAGCTCCACTTGAAGATGCCATCCAATCATCCATCCAATTAACCATCAAAATATCCATCCATTCATCCATCATCCGTGGGCCAATTGGATGAAATCTGTTACTGTTCTAAGAAATGGGTTTTTTGCCTGGTCTCCTCCTCCTCTCTCTTTCATGTGTTTTTTGTGTTTTGTGGACAAGGTTTGATAACTCAATCAAGAACATTACCAATTATGTTATAACTTCCAATGGAATAAATAAATAAATTAATAAAATTAATTATTTAATAAATAAATAAAAATAAAATAATGAACAATATTATGTTAACTTCCAAGGAAAATTTATTTTTTAATTTTTTAATTTTTTTAAATGTGTGGGTAATGATGTCCATGGGTGAGGGCATTGCGAGAATAAGGGGCCTATGATGAGGTGGTACCCAAGTGGAGCCCGGCATTTTGGGGAACAATGTTCCCCACCCACGGGCTTTATACCCTTCTTCTTGTAAGGATGATGAGGCTAGTGCTATCGTCAACCTAAAGATAGGTAGATCATGTGGTGTGACTTGGATGATTCTTTTATTTCTTTACGTCTAATTCTTTAAGAGTGGGAAGGATCTTATGCATACAATTAGGGCAGAATTCCCCCTCACATTACATTACATTCTCTAGGAGGAGACATAAGATCCTTGCTTTTGCTTTTTCTTTTCTTTTTATGGATATTCATAGAAATTAGTGTAGCCTTTCTTGTTGGCTTGGTTCAAGTGCACCGAACTGGTTACCCAACTAATTTTTCCTTTTAAAATGATTTTTTAATAATGTAATTGAATTATAATAATAACAAAAACTACTCAAAATTCCAATAGCTCCTAATAAATGTGCTTTAGGTCTAAAATTTTCCAAATTTGCCTTCATTAAATCCTACTCTCATGGATGGAGGGCTTTCCACCAATACCAAGATCACACTCAAATTCCACTACAATTTATTTTCTTCTTCTTCATTGTAAGTTTGAAATGTTATGAAACCCAACTAAGTGCACCACTACTTGATCATCAAAGGGCTTTCCAATGATACCAAGAGTGCAACAAAAGGCACGATGGTTTGGAAGGAAGATCTCAATGTGACAAACAAAAAACAAACAACTTTCCTTCCTTCGTTTGTATAGATATATAACATGCCCTCTAATTACTGTAGTACCTTTTCAAGTTCGGCATCTCATTGTCAAATAAATAATTATTTTATTTTGAAATTTTGATTTCAGCATTTTTGAAAATTTGAATTTTTGGCAAAACTTTATTTAAATTAAAAAATATTTAGCAACGGCCTGAAATCATTTAAAGTACATGCAATAATAATATACATTCTAAAACCCTAAAACTATCATGTAACAACTTCTTGAATCGTATGAAATTTCGGCATCAATAAATAATAGTTTAAAAAAATTTCAGCAGGAAGAGACCTTAATTTTTCAAAAGTTTTGCATTTAAAAAAAATTATATATATATATATATATATATTGCCAAAACTGAAAAGGTATTCCAGTCACAACACTGGTCCTAACATGCAAAAAAGTGACAATCATATGGAAACTCAATAACCTAATTTGATCACCAAAACAAACTAATTGTAACATCCCAGAGGAGTTAAAGCCTATGCCAAGCCAGAGAATCCTTGCTGTGAAGGCCTCTACTTACATCAAGAAATGTTTTTTTGCTGAAATTTGTTTTGCATTCCCTGAAAGAAAAGCATTCCTTCCAACTAGGTGAGTACCATTCAAATACATGGCAAGTTCAACATTTCAGTGTCAAATAATTATTTTATTTTGAAGATTCTTTGTTGAAAATTTAAATATTTCATAATATTTTTGAATATTCTCTATGTTCCCTCAAAAAAACAATTACCTGGCAATTTTATTTTATTTTTGAAAATTTCAACATTTCAACATTAGTTGTTTGTGCTTAGTTGAGAAAGAGTAAACATCCTTTCTTTTTTCCGGTAATTGCCCCAAGTTGATGGACTGTGCATGTGTAGATTTTGGGTGCACCCATCGAATTGATGGGTTGTTTTGAAGTCTACTCATCTACTTGTTGAGTTTTTTCTCAAAATATAAATGCTGGATAACTGATTTAATCATGTCTCTATATCATTGTGTTTATTTGGGTTGTCACTTGCCTTTTTGTATCACGAGGTTTCATATCACTATAAAATGTAAAAAAATAAAATTCATAAGATTAATTTTTTAATGATTTTTTTTTGATAAACATTAAAATATTTAACTTTAATTCCTTTAAATCTTACAAAAATCAGATTATTAAAAAATTGAATTTGAAAGATTATGCAAGAATTGATTAAAATAAAACACATCAGTTTTAAAATAAATTAAAATTTTAATATCAAATTCGCTTTTGAGATATAAATGTTTAAAATTAATTTGATGTTACCTTAAAAACTTCAATAAGGTGTTGATGAAGATTTAATCACAAAAATTATAATGAAATCAAATCTTGATTGATTAATTTGTTTGTATTGTTGTTGCCTCTTATGTTATAAAAATTTATTATTGCCCTAAGACAGTAGACATGCATGTATAATAATACCCAATGCTGATTTGAAATGGTCAATTTATTCTCATGTGTAGATGAAGGGATTGGATTGGTGTGAGTTTTTTTTTCTTCACCTTTCATATTTTAATTTTGATTTTAAATTTTAAATAATTTAATTTATGTTCAAAAATACAGGTACTACAATATCATCCTATCCTCAATGGCACCCATTAAGGAGGGGGGCCATTGTTTCCCATTGTCCATTTTCGAGAGTCCAAATTGTAACAACTCAGTTTCCTTCTTGTCTATTCCACCATAGTCCATCACACCCGTATTCGAGACCTTTTTCGAATTCTTAACTTCCCATCTTCAAACCCTAGTTCTTTTTGTATAACCTCACAAATGTGTAGTTTGGTCCTTATGTGGTTTCCTTATCAACTTTGAAGATCTCATTTTTTCAATGCATACTCTTTATCTCAGATTTCATGCTTAGCCTCTTATCATTTGACCTTGTTTTGGTTCAAGTTTTCAAATGGTCTCATGTCATCGACTCGCATTGCTTCAACAACATTCCTAGAAAATTTAGCCCTTATTGTCTCACCCTTGCATCAAGGTTTGTGCTAAACCATCACTCTTTGCTTCTCAAAGTTATGGCCTTTGTAGACAATTGTGATCTTCCATTTCAACAACATTTATTGACAATTTGTGACCTCTTATTTCCTCTAACTCAAACATGCATTCCTCATTTGGAGTGATTGATTTCATGTCCTAGTATCATCTAATTTTTTAATATGCACATATTTTAGTCCTCTTATATTTTTATTTTTTATTTTAGTAAGCATGGAGCTGAAAAGGAAATCAAGATTGCATGTGTAAACACTTCACATGATCATAATAAAAATAAATAAAAAATATTCTTGACCCCTTATGTATATGATGAGGTTTGATAAATATGTTATGGCATTTTTAACTTTGCACATCATGTTGATTTGGTTGATGATTTGTTGTGATTCAATGCCCATTGTTTCATAAACCTTGTGAAACAATTCACAAGGATGTATGAACTTGATACTGATCGTTCCATAAATTAAAAAGTAAATTGTATATTAAAATTATGAATGAGAAATGGAAATGAAATAAAAATAAATGAATCAAAATACAATTATTATCATAAAACAAAATATTTATTTTTCAAGGGAATCAACAATCAAACAAAGCTTCCAATGATAATAAGCATAGAATGTAAAATTTGAAAAAATACAGTAATTCTTGAGTTAATAGCTTTTTCATCTAATAATTGAACCTACTACTAATTAATGCTTAAATTTTTAATACATATGCTATATATATAGTGGATTAAGATATATCTTATATTAATTATATTTTTATTTTTCAATTAAAAATAACCTTCTTTAAATAAGAATGTTCAATTACATTATAAAAGAGCCAAGCCACATCCTAACTCTCATTTATTACTCTACTCCCTAATCGGATTCAACAACAAACTACCAAATAATTAATTAAATTTCAAAACTTAACTTTGACAATTGATTTTTTAATTCTGAAAATTTCGTCATGTAATAATGATAAAATAATAATAAACACATTTTTGTTATGTTTATGGGATAGTCCAGTGGGTCTAAATTGTCTCAATTTTAAGGTTCTAAACTTTAAGATTTGCAATTAAAACCTGACTCTTGAAAATTTGCAGATTTTTAATTTCATAATAATTATAAAGATTTCAACACAAATAATAATTTTTTTTTTTTGTTATGGTAGGAACTTGGAAGCTTCAACAAATGTTTGTTAATTAATCAATTAATTAAAAATTCGTTTTGATTAATAAAATATGCTTGATGATTCAATACCCTCTGATTATCAAAGTACACAGTTTTTTTTTGGGTGTAATAACCGATGGTTATAAATAAGGGTTGGTTCTCAAATACCCATTGTTGGAATTGTTCGTTATACCACCTAGGTAGGTAAAGTTATAGGGTTTTTTTAATTTTTCCATTTTTTTTTTTTTTTTTT
>Ga0209611_10006522_pt1 | contig 19068 bp, 23 predicted proteins | sample S1TSphgellanicum_3_FD_187693 | JGI IMG/M metagenome (GOLD analysis project Ga0209611, IMG submission 187693) | Host-associated microbial communities from peat moss isolated from Minnesota, USA - S1T2_Fc - Sphagnum magellanicum MG (SPAdes) (version 2) | ecosystem: Host-associated > Plants > Peat... | reverse complement strand
TTTGTAATTCTTAAATTTAAAAAAAAAAAAAAAACATAAAGAAAGGAACTGGATGTTATCACAAATCAAATAATCTTGTGCACTAAATATAGATTTTTAATATTTGAAAACACTCTTTTATTAAAAAGTTGTTAATTTTTTCAGATTCAAGGCTTTGGTGGTGGTGAAACATGGGTTTAGAAGGTGAAATAAGAGCCCAAAGACAAGATTACCGTAATACCTTGGCAACTTCAACACATGTCTGTTGAATAATTAATTAATTTTGAAATTTTCATTTTGACAAAGAGAATATTCTTGAAGATTCAATATTTCCTTAACAAATTTTTTTAATTTGATTTTTATTGTTTTGAAATTTTTGACCTTTCTGAAAATAATATAATTACTGTGGAAGTTGCCAAGGTAGTAGGGTACTTTGTGGGTAACTGTATTGTGGGGTATTGATGCCAACTACAAGCTTTTTAGGCAAAAGAAGAATTATGGAAACTCAAATAATAAAGAAAATCCTCTAAAAGAAACCAAAATCCTTCAAAGATATTATAACTCTATAATAACTAATCTCAAGTTTTCAACACAAGCCAAAATATCAACTTTCAAAAATCCTCATATCAAAATAGACCTATTATTACCTAGGGGCCAAAATCCCTTTAAGCTATTATACTCTCTAATGAATCTAAACACAATATCCTTGCCTTGGCGGGCAAGGCCAATAGACTTGATATGCTTATGCATGGGGAAAATAAAATAGGTAGACATATGCCCAATGTTTAATATTAGCTAATGATAAATAAGTGATGCAGACCCAATCATGGATATCTCAAGGGAATTAACACTAATTCTTTGCATTTTCCCTATCCTTTCTAGCCTTTTTTTAATTGGGCAAAATTTTTTTGCCAAAAAGTGAACTTCAAAATTAAGAAATTAAGTGATGTTGGAGGTTTTCAATGGCCAGAAGTGAGGGGAAAAAAAGAAGTTAAAATCAACAGATTTTTATATTTTGTTTTCAGTGTGTAGCCAAAAATATAGAAGGATGACTAAAGATTTGTATTTTTTAATTTCGTTTGTAGCCATATTTGGCTAAATCTTCCTAGGGATGATTACCACTTTTTCTATGTCTTCTTATCAACTTTTTTTTTTGGTGCAAAATTTCGCCAAAATGAAAAAAAAAGAAGAAAAAGAAAACATTAGTCACAAGATTTCCATTTCTTCTGAAAGAAATTGCCAAATTTAACAAAAAAGAAATTTGAAATTTTTTCACCACATTTGGGCTCTGATTTTAGTTTGGTACCATTTTTTAAACTAATTTTAAAAAATCCCTCTTGGGATGGTAGCCAATGATGAAAAATAAATTATGATTTTTTAAACTATAAATTTGACTAAAATTTCCTTTTTTTTTTTGGAAAAAATTCGTCAAAATTAAAGATGTGAAAATTAACAACTAGTCCATCAGTATGTTAGGTGGCATATGACATGATATTAATGTTAAGATGGTGTTAGTATTCTTAACTAACATTAAATCTTTGGAAAAAAACAAAATTCAAAGCCAAACATCAATGTTAATTGAAATCTTCAAAAATGACAAATTAACTCAATATTTAGCATGCCTCCTCGTTCAATTTTGCTTGTTTTCCTTTTTTTTTCCTCAATACTCAATAAAAAAGGGAAAAAATAATCTTTGTAAGTATGAATTAGATTGCAAACTCCACAAAAAAAAATTCAATGTTAGTTATTCATTAACATCATGTGTGGACATTTTGAAATAATGTTTAAGAGGTTGATGGTAAGTTGCAATGTTCAGAAGTGTGGTGTTGTGGATTGTTACACTTTGTTGATGTTAAAGTGATATTAGTTGCAAGCTCTAAACACCGAGTGTGGCCACACCTTTAGAATAAATATTGTTAGTCTATAAGAAACTTTTTCAATATTTAAATATATTGGAAAATCTATATTGATCTATATATTCTATAGAAATATATAGAAGTCCAGTCCAGGTTTGAGCAAGAGGTTTGGTGGTCCGCATTCAACCCTGGTTTCAATAAAATCCTGAACCTTTGGCCCTCGTACCCCAAAACCTAACCTAGAACTTGGACTTGAACCTACCCAATACCCTGAACCTGCCAGCGCTGGTACAAACTACAAACAATTGCTTTCATGGAGAGTAGTGAATTCTGGTAGCTAGGTGGCCTGTAGTATATCAATGAGAGTTGCAGAGAAATTTTCACAACGCTCACTCACTTTGGAACACTTTGGAAGGTAATTCATAACAACAAATGTGGTCGCAACTTTTTGTGAGTCACTCACAAAAAGTGCCAGAGCTTCACCTTCATCACATGCCTATGTATGGTTTGTATGGACACAGTTCTGTTGCCTGCTTGGAAGTGGCATGTGAACCAGCTGATTGGTTCTAAGGTGTGCGCCTGCATATTATGAAGGTGGCTACAACTACCACAACAACACAAAGGCCTAGTTCAGCAACCTGAATTTGCTGACTGCTCTTCTGTGAGCCTTTAAGGCTTGCAGATATTGGATCAGAATGTCAAGACAAGCAAAACTTTTATGAGATAAGGGAAAACCTGGTGTTTTACTTTGTAAAAAGGTTATAGAATCAGATCATGTCACATAGCCATCTGAAAGCTGGAAAGCTGATTTTTGGGCTCAATTTATGAGGGTTCTTGGGACCATCTGGAAGGGGGGGGGCAAAAAAAGAATTTGTCTGTTGGTTTGCACATACATTATTTAGTATTCAGTTGCTGATCGTGATGTCCAATACATTAAGCCACTGCAACAATGTAAAAAGTGAAATCATCAGTGCTTAATCTTCATGGTTGTTCCATGTAGGAGAGATAGTGGAGAAAATTTCAAGACTACTCCTACATTGTCATGCACAAGAATGTAACTGTCTGCCAGCCCAGGAAGCTTCCTTTTCTCAATCCCTACTGAAAACACTCCTTTCAGGAACTTGTATTTGAAAGGACTTTTTCCACTGCAGTCATTGGCCATTACCCGTTGTGCACACTTTTGATGAATTAATAATTTCTTCTGCAGCAGAAACACAGGAAAACAGAGAGATGATGGTAATGTACCTGGTAAGGACAAAAGTGCATTGCAGGACCCCTGCAATCCCAGTCCATGAAGATGGGGTATCAGGCAGCAACGCATCTTGGACCAGCATCCCCGCAGAGCCCGCAAGTGACACAAAAGCTATGACATATGACAGGAACAGCCATGTTCTCGATCTGCACATAGCCATACAAACCCTCTAAGAATACCCTAAGGAAAAACAGGACATCAGCAAGGAGCAGTTCTGTTATCTGATATAAGAAATGAAAAGTTCCCAAAACCTAGGATTTTTCTTCAGTCACTGTTGATATTATTCTGTTGAAAGAAAACATGACATAATGTGCAAAAATTCTATACACCTGAACCAAATCTTTTAAAACTCCAACTTTCAGTAAATTGTTACCTACTCTTATATAGCATGCTTGCAGTGACTTCAATTCTTAAGGCAGAAAGCACTTGGAAGAGATGAGGATGACATAAATATCCCAACAGACAGCAGAAGATTCTGGAAAAGCCAGAAAAGCAAACTGCTGGAAATGGGGAAGCTGGAAATACCGGCAGGCTTCCCCATCATCAAATGGTGAGTAATCTTGGAGTTCATCTTGCCGCACACAATTAAACATCAAAGCTGCCAGCGACGCAAAAATGCCTGGCCACCTCACCAGCCCCTCTATGGTGAGAGTTGGAAAAATGCAGAAAAAAGAAAAAGAAAGAAAGAGCTTAACCCTAAAACCAAGGATAACCCTAACTCTTTAGTAGTGTCATGTCAAACAATTTTGCAGTTGTTCATCTTCAATTGAAAATCAATCCTCCAGCATTTAGTAGACCTTCTAGAGTTGTATGAGGATCCTGTTGAGGAGCAAGTCTTAGGAATTTTTTTCTGTAGAGAATTTGAGCCAACATATCCTCAAATCTGAAGCTCAATTCAAAACCCTCTGGTTGTCTGTCTTACTACTACCTTGATGAGCGTCCCGTTTCATGCGATGCGACGATGCTCTGATCTCACAAGAATCCCGACCAATCCCAGGAAATGAACAGTTTTGATTCCCACCTCGTTAGACCACAAGGATTGGCAATCCTCTATGGGATTCACCGGAGAAAGAGAAAAATACAACACAAAAAAAGGAAACAACAAACGAAAGAGAGAACTGACCAGGGAGATAGTGCAGGAAGGGGACAGTGACATCCTGACTGCAGGCAACCGCATCGACCCAGAACCACCATCCTGCACCAAACACGGCTCCAGCCAAGCCCGGACCCAAATTCCTCCAAAGCTCCACCAGTCCCATGACGATCGATCTTCTTCTTCCTCCCCTCAACCCTAATTTGGCTTCTCTCCAAGCTTCTGGGCTTAGTAAGTGGGTGCCGACATAAGCGATTGAACTTAAATTTTAGAATTTCCACGCCACAAAAACTCGCACCCAATTCCACTAAAACCGACAGGAAATCCTTCACACCCTCCAGGGAGTTCGAGCGCGTGTGCTCCCGACATGCAACGACGACGAAAAGGAAGGAGAGAGAGAGAGAGAGAGAGAGAGAGAGAGAAAGAGGGGAGGGTGCGAGGCAACACCTATCCGGCGGATATATTCTAATATATCCTCCGGATCCATGGAAGTGCTCTATTTTTAAAAATAACCCAAGAGTAAATCAGTTCTAGTGCTTTGATTCCAGATCCATGTATGCCAGTCTAGAGGGTCCAGCAGTTGGATGAAAATAGACACTACCTATGTGGCAGATTTTGGATGAAGTCTTATATTCACTATAAATTAATGGGATGCTCATGGTTTTTCATCCCAGGTGTTGCATTTGAATTCACCTTGAAGATTTTTTGATCGCAATTTGTAAAAAAGAAATTCATTGGGAAGAATCTTGTAAATTAACAATTTAACATAATAATGTCATTTATTATAATTTAAGATAAATAACATGGGCATGAAAAGGCATATGTTATGGTCTTCTATCCACTTATGTAATGAGTAGGAGAAAGAACTTAAAGGTAGATAGGTTTGAAATGGGTAGGTATAAATGATATAAATAGATATGTACAATTATTATTGTTTTAATATCAATTGGTGGGGGAAGGACAAACATCTAACCTTAAGTTTGAATGTGGTAATTAGTGATATTGTTAAAATACAATGCATAAATTAATTAAAGCTTGAGCTATTTTAACAATTTTGTGTTTGACAAATTCTTTGGATTCATACGCATATTTTATTTTTGTGTTTGAAATATGTGTAAAAATGTTGGAGATATTAAAATATATGTAAAGTCATTTTGTTATTGGGCATGTTATTGGGCCTACCTTACACTTTTTCATTTTAAGTTTTGAGTTGTATTTAAAGCCACCAAAATTGCATTCAAAACTCAACACAAGATGTGTTCAAAACTCACAACCTTCACTCAACAAAACACACACGCACACAACCCCTTCCAACTTGCTTGCTTTGAAAACAAGGAAACCTTTTGCACCTCCAAGTCACTTCAACAAAATATAGAAACATTTCCAACTTGTTTGATCTCAAAACTTCCACTAACAATGAGCTACTCCAAGTCACTTAAACAAAAATATGGTCAAGCACACACACATAAACTCAATGACACACATGTGTTCTTCTTTTGAGTTTGCCTCAAGCTTCTCATCTCACTTCTCCTAATTCTACCTTTGTCAATTTCTCAAGTGTGAGCAAAAACACATGACTAAACTTTCATGACCTTCCATTTCCAAGCAAATTTGAGATTCATCATGTCATTTTTCATTAAGGAAAATCTCATCTAAGGGTTGGTTGTGCCATTTGTTCAAACTCATGGTTCAAAACCCTAAGTTTAAAAAGCTTTATGGATAACTTTGTTTTCTTTCAAATTTTTCACTTTTCATCTCGAAATGATGATAAAAAACTTCACTAAAACAATTGTAGACATCCTTTCGATATCCAATAATGCATTTAAATAAAACTAGTGTTTTGCTTTTGCAAGACATGATAATAACAAGTAGCTCATTGTGTGATAACTTTGTACCAAATAAGGCAAGTTCAAACAAGCAACCATTAATTAAAAAAGAAAACAATTCATGATTTTTTTTTCCCTCAATGGTGAATTTTGTCAAAATTGCAACTTCAAAAACTAGTATGGAAGATATGTGCATAAATCCTTTCAATTTTAATTCCCCAATTTTTCAACATAACATAACTTTTAGAAAATTTGTCACATTTCAACCATTGTTTTTTCATGACAAACATGTCACTTTTTTGACCAAAAATGGGAAAACTTTGGATTTTATTTTCTAGTCCAAATTTGACTAATTTCTCTAACGTTTTGGAAAATTTGCCAATTTTTTGATATTACAAATTGAAAAATAGACTTGATTTTGACACATATTTTTACATTATAGGGCAAGTTTTTACCAATTTTCAACATATGTGTTGCCAATTAATGTTTATTTTTTTGGAATGATCTCATTTATGATGTTATATTTGAAAATTAAAAAGGAAAAAAAAGAAAAAAAAAAGCAAAAGAATGTTTGAATTTTGAAAAGTTTACTAAAAGTTTTAAAAATGGACCTTAAAATTTTATTTCAAAACATAAATTAGAGACACTAACGTTTTTTTTTGTGAGTAAAATTTGGCATTTGGTGAAGCAAAAAAAAGGGTTTTGATGTCTTTTTTTAAAAAAATTGGAAAAAAAGACCCAAAGTTGCCATATTTTGAAAGAAAAAAATGAAATTGTCATATTTAAACTCACAAGATCTTCAATGCCAACAATATATAACAAGGTTCCAAAATTTTATTTTATTTTTTCTTTGACTTGTAATAAAATTTTGCTAAGTTGTGTTGTGAATTATAATTTACCTATGACGAATGCAAACATTAGACACCATCTTTCAATGGATGGAATTCATCCATAATTTTTAATTAAATTCTAATTAACTTTTAGTTGAGCCTTAATTAATTTTAATTAAATCTTAGTTAAGTTTTAATTAAATTTTAGTTAAGTCTTAGTTGATTCCCAGTTAAATCTTAATTAATTTTTAGTTAATTCCCAATTAACTTTTAATTAACTTTTAATTGACCCTTAATTAAATCTCAGTCAACTTTTTGTTAAATCTCAATTAATTCTAATTAATTCTTAATTGACCCTAAACTAAATCTGAGTTAATTTTTAATTAAACTTTAGTTAATTCATGGTTGACTCTCAATTAGGAAGGTATTCAAGAAGTTTCTTTACTTGATGCACACATAGAAACCTCTTTGAAAGTTTATTTGAGTTAGATTCCCAAAGGGGTATAAATAGGAGTAAGACCTTTCATTTCCTTTAGTTTGTTCAACACTAGTTTTAAGCACAATCTTGCACCATAACTTTGTTATGTTTTTTACATGCTCATGTTTGCATAAATTGACATAATAAATATCTGTTTTCATGTTGGTCTTGCACATCTCATCTCTTTCTCTCTCTATATATAGTGTTTTTGTTCTTGAATCAGATAATCTTGTTTTGTTTTTTGTTTGGAAGTTAAATTTAAACATTTCTTTTGACCTTTGTTCTAATGGTTTTTCATGTCTTTAACATTACGTCACAAAAAAATAAAATAAAAAAATGCACAAGTAATGTGCAGAAATTATGTTTATGAAAAATTATTACACAATGAATTTTTATTTCACTCAAAATGATTTAAAAAAACAAATTCAAACCACCAAATTTAACAATCCCATTGGGTTGAATTTTTCTTTAAAGTTTACACACAATTTTCTTATAGTTGTGATGATAAGCAAACAAAAGATTAAAACCAAAATAGGGTTTACATGTGACCTACCTTCCTTTGTGACCTACTAATTGTCACTTTTTCAACCCAAATAACACAAGGAAAAAGAAACCTTATAAATAAAAATCAAGGATGGAACCCATCCATCAAAAATACAAAGCAAATGAAAATTTAAGTAAACACAACCAAAAGAAAAAACAAAAGTAGATAATCAACAAAAATTAAGTAAGGACCCTATGCAAAGAGGATTCATGACCATGAAATGACAATCAACGACAACAAAGAAGATCTAAAACAAAAAAACTATTATTTGCCACAAATCAACTAGTGACAGAGGTGCACGAGCTATGATGTGTGGGAAAGATGAAGAATTCAAACTAAGTGTAGTTACTTATGGAAAAATTGCTATGGTTTACACACGCTGCAAAGCTATGGACACATGTTGTCAATAATAAAAAACAAGCATTGAGAGGATTAAAAAAGATTGTTAATGATGCACAATAGTAGTTTGTGCATAAGTGGTAAAAAATGAATCAAAACAAAAATGAAAACACCCATATGTGTTAATAGCAAAAGGAATGAAGTTATTGCTTGGTGTTTGTTTAGTGTATAATTGTGTCAACAACCATCATCATTGCATATGTTATTGCCATCAATGCCCGTTGCACCATATTTGTGCAAGTCAAATCAACAATGACGATGTCCATAAAGGTCTAGAAGTTGTTTTTGGTGATAAGGATATCCATTTGTCATTAGGTGTAGCGAGGGAAAAAGTGGAAAACCTCCTTTTAAACATGTGCTCCACTCTCCAAAGCAATAGTTATGATAATATCCTGAAATGTATTATGGGTTGTTGTGCGTTCATTCTTACAAGGGCACTGAAACAAATGGGTATTTTGATCGTCAATGGTATGATCACATTGACATTGTGAAAAATGGGCAATTGAAGAATGTGACAAACCAAGATGGGTACATAATCCCATAAGGAAATGGGCTGAAGATAAATGAAATGAAGGTGTGGTAGGATGAATTAATAACTAAACGCCTGCCTCGAAACATGAGTGGAGATGTTATTTAAGGAACATTTATTAGAAGCAAGGCAAACTTTTGTTCATGTAGATGATTCGCCAAAGAAGCTTGCAATTGGGAATAAGACTAAACCATTAGGCTTTCAAAGGGTGAGACTTGAAAACAGACAACCTAAGGTGATGTGGTTCCAGTATTTCATAATGCCATCTAAAACAAGAAAATGCCAATCTCAACATGTATTATTACATCCATAAAAATAAGGTGATCATTTTGTTGTAAACAAATGACAAGTGTAAAAATGATTGATGTCGAACATCCCAAGAATGCATGGGTAACAATTCGAACTATATGAAGGAGGCCAAAAACACCTTAAAAAAACAAGAAAAATGATTGATGACAAGCTAGGTAATTATAAAACCACCAAATTTTTTTGCACCAAATAACTTTTCCAACATAGCTATGGTATGAATATTGAAATCAATGTAATGCTACAAAATATCTCGCAATAAAAACATCTTACAAAGTAAGTAGCTACTCCACAAGATGTTCAGATGCTAAAAATTTGGATGTGTGTATAAACTAGAAACTATAAACTGGGGGTATTTAGACCTAGTACTAAACTAATAACATATTGCAGAGTTGCATCAATAATATAACCCCAGACACAGACAGGGTTAAAAAACCCTGCACGAGGAGAGAACCTGGAAGTAACCTCCGGTTATCACTTTTTGATAACCGGGAAAGCTCTGGTTTCTTCTTCCAGGGCGGCAAGGCGGGAGCACAAGAAGGGCGGCAGCTAAATGGTCTTTATGTGCCTTGCGAGTTTGCACTTTGGAGATCGCCTCACAGAGTTTTGCAGCATGTTTGCAAACAAAATTTCTATAGAATTTCCATCGGTTTTGTCGCGATTTCTCTGTATATTCTTTAGCATTTCTTTTAGCTTTTGAGTCGGCCTCTTTTCTATCTCTTTTTTGGTTTTGGGTGGTGTTGGGGGACACGGTATCGGAAGTCTTTTATTCTCAAGCTTCGCTGTTGATTGAGAGACGAGGATCTCGGATTCCCCAGGATTTCGGATTCCTGAAGATTTGCGATTCCGTTTCTGAGGAATGAATCTCTCCCTCTGCACATGGATTGGGTCTTGCTGGTGTTGTTTTCTGTCATTTCCTCAAGAGGTTTTTCGCAATGAGTTGTGTGGAATTTTGCATTGGAGTGAGTAGGACTGATTTTTGTCGAGAATTTCTGTTTCTCTCTGAGCGATCATGCGGATTTTTTTTTGCGTTGTAGTGTGTCGTGGGAATTGATCTAGATAAGGGAAGAGAAGGTGAGTAGTGGGTGTGGGGTGGGAAGAGATGAAGCGGCAGCAAGCGATATCGCGTTTCTTCGCACCCAAGATGGCGAGCTCGTCGGGCACACCATCCAATTCTACTCCCAGCACCAGCTCGCATTCCAACCGACGTCCTTTGGAGACACCACCGTCTGTGATTGGGTCGCCCCGCGCTCTCGCTCCTGGTGGAGCTTCTAAGAGCATTGTGCAGGGTTTCGCATTCTCTCCTGCTGCCAAGAAGAGGAGAGCCTCTGAGGAGGAGGAGACGGAACCTTCGCAAGACGTCCTTGGCTCAGGTAGCTTGAAATTTCCTCAAACAATTCACGTTCTCGTGAACCCAATTCAGAATTTTTTGCGTGAAATGCATCGCATCCTCTTTCTGTCCTAGTCGATCTTATTCCATATCCTTGATATTTGCATTGTCCGTCTGAACATTGGCCTCAAGAGGAGAAGAGCAGTCCTTCGCAGAGAATGTCCAGGGGAATGGTTCAGGGTTTAGGGTTTAAAGCTCTGCCGTTTGATGGGATTCAGGTGGACATTATTTTGGTGAGGCTGATATAACTTACCATCTTGCAATCTCTCAGTGCTCTGAATATTCCTGATGTTCGCAGGTGAGGGACAAGATGGGAGTTTGAGAGTTAGGGTTCTGCTGTTTGTTGGGATTCTGGTGGACATTATTTTGCTAAGGCTGATATAACTGACCATCTTGCAATCTCTCAGTGCTCTGAATCTTCCTTGTATTTACAGGTGAGGGACGAGATGGCAGTTTGAGAGTTGCACCACTTCGCAAGAAGCATACTTCATGGAAAAACACTACACCTGTGCATGCTTCTGAGCTTCCCAAGAATGAGGATCTCAAGGATCAACAATCTGGAAACTGGACTGCACCACCTGAATTGTTTGAACCCCCTGGATCTTGTGAAACTGGATCAGACAGTGGAGAAATAGGTGATGACAGTTTGAGACAGCTCAAAATGCATTCAGATGATCCAGAGGGGGAAAGTCTTGGTTTCCTGGAAGGACTTGAAGAATCACCTGTTGAGATTGAAGCTCCTAAGCTGCAGAAGAGGAAATTATCACGTCTGAAGGAGAACACAGTTTTTCCAGAGTCAGATCCTGTGCGGCATCAGAGATTTGTGGAGAAGCTTGTGGCACAAAGTGATCAAAATAGAGGGTTACAAGAATCTTGGTATGAGAAGCCACCATCCAATGGTAGACTTACCTACACACCTCTTGAGAGCCAAGTTGTGGAGCTGAAGGCCAGGTATGTACAGATAGATCCTCAATGCAACCCAAATTACAGAAATCCTCAGTGTAAGGGTTCAGGAGTATCAGTGCTAGACTCTTCTGTCCAACTTCTTAAGATCACATCATTTCCGTGGGACCTTGCACTAATTCCAGGGCACAAAGTGTGTTGTTAAGCAACTGGAGATTCAGGTTTCAAGAGTTTTTCCATTGGTGTAAACTTGCTCTGGGATTTATTGAAATTTATTTGGATGGTATTAGGTACCCGGATGTTGTCCTTTTGATCGAAGTGGGTTACAAGTATCGATTTTTTGGAGGGGATGCAGAGACTGCGGCTCGGGTCTTAGGGATTTTTGCACACTATGACCACAATTTTCTCACTGCAAGCATCCCTACATTCCGGCTACATGTACATGTGCGACGTCTGGTGGAGTCTGGGTATAAAGTTGGAGTGGTTCGACAGACTGAAACAGCTGCAATCAAGGCACACGGGTCTAATAAAGCAGGTCCTTTCACTCGGGGTCTCTCTGCCCTGTACACATGTGCAACTCTGGAGGCTGCTGAGGACTTAGGAGGTGAAAATGAGGGCCATGTCGGCCGTTTAAATAACTACTTGATGTGTATAGCAGAGGAGCCAGTACTTCATGGTCGGGAGAGTAACAAAGGGAAGGAGGTGGGTTCATTGCGTAGTGTGGATGATGATGACAGTCGGTATTATGATACACGTTTTGGGGTTGTTGCTGTTGAGATAGCAACAGGGGATGTCATGTACGGAGATTTCAAGGATACAGTCATGCGTAGTGAGCTTGAGGCCAGGTTGTTAACCTGTACCCCAGCAGAGCTCCTTCTTGCAATGCCAATCTCTTCCACTACTGAGAAGGTGTGTCCTTGAAATGTTTCCACCACTACAAAGAAGTTCTCATTCAAAGAAGTTTGATTTGATCATGAGTAACCAGTTCCAATGTTGGCGATAACTGTTAGTCGTCTTCTTATTTTTGACAGTGAATTCTTGGGGTGTAGCTGGTGATGGAATTTGCAGGTCCCACTGCTGAAATCCGGGTGGAGCACATGACATGTGATGCTTTCAGAGATGGAGGTGCAATGGCAGAAGTGTTATCCTTCTATGGAATCAAAGCTGAAAGAAACAGAATCCGCACAAGCATTACATCAGAGGAAGAACTGTTGCCTGAAGATGAAAAAATAAATCCTGGGCTGGAGGTAACAAATCCTGTAAACCTTATCCCTTCGAAATAGTTGTCTTGCTCCTTGGCTTTGCTCTGACTCTTGCATATGATCAAATCCGGAACTAGATTTTGTGATGAAGGTGATGGGTCTTTCACCTCATAAGGTTATGACCACACCCATTCTTGTCATGTTACTTTTGGTTTTGCTGTAGCTGATAGACCAGTTACCTTCAGTATATGTTGTTGTGGATTTTTCTCTGCAATCTCATTGATAATTGTGGTAGTCTAGCCTGAAGGAAATATGTCTATGGCTGTTGGCCATTAGCTCAACTGAGCACCAACATTGACATACCTCAAAAGTAGCACCTCTTGGGAAGTTAGTGCCTGAAAGTTGAGACTAGTTGGATGATTCTGTTTACAGGCTGTGATGGCAATGCCAGACATTGTAGCACAAGCACTGGCATTTACATTGCGGTATCTCAAGCAATTCAATTTGGAGAAAGTGCTGCTCTCAGGGGCTTCATTCCGCCTCTTTACAGGCCAAACTGAGATGAGCCTCTCTCCGAACACACTCCGACAGCTAGAGGTACTCTTTTGAACCATCTTAAGCTCCCAATGATGAAAATTATCTCCACTACTGGGCAGAAACTCTGTTGATGCAGATCATATCCTCTAACCTTTTCTGGAATCCATGGCTGAATCTGTCACCTGTCTAAACATGGGTAATGTGTTTCAGATTTTGAGGAACAATGCAGATGGGTCTGAAAAGGGCTCTTTGCTGTGGCGTATGGACCATACTCAGACTGTGTTCGGTGCTCGCTTACTTCGCCATTGGGTATGTTTTCAAGTCTCTTAGACTTCACCTGATGTTTGCTATCCCTGTTGTTTGCCAAGGATATCCTCTGAAAGAAAAACATTATCATAAATTTTCTTCATTGCACTGGTGACAGTTTCTAGAGAAAATTTGTTATGGTACCATGTGGAGTAGGTTGTTTGACAGGACTTTTCTTTATTCTCGCAGGTGACCCACCCACTGCTGGACCATGCACTCATCAAGGCCAGATTAGATGCTGTGACTGAAATCATGGACTCAATGAGCAGTGTGGGAGTTTCCATGGGAGAGGCACAGACATTCTTATGGAGTGGTTGGGACAGTGGACACACTGGTTCTTTGAGCCGGCACCAGCAAAATCTGGGTCAGCATGGTTTGTTGGCATCCCGTTTGATGTCACTTGGAAAGCTGCCAGATGTGCAGCGTGGCATTACTCGCATCTTTCTGCGTACTGCCACTGCTGCTGAGGTTAGGCTTCTCAGGCTTGACTCACCTTATGCTATTTCATGTATGCTATTTTGTTTCTCTCTCCATGAAGAGGGGGGTTTTGGGTTTTGCACCTAAACCTTCCTTCTTGTTTTGCAGTTTGTTACAGTGATTCAAGCATTAATTACTGCAGCCAAGCAGTTGCGTTGCCTTCAATTCACAAAAGGAGAAGAGAATGAGAGAATGAATGTGGAAGAAGGGCCTAAGGGTGTGCGATCGCCACTACTTCAACGTTTAATTGCCACTGCATCATCTATGACTATGAGTGAGCATGCTGCACAACTTTTATTGGCCCTCAATACTGATGCTGCAGCTTCTGGAGACAAGCTCAACCTTTTCCTTTGCGAAGGTGGAAGGTTCCCTCAGGTATATATGCCTATCCATGTGGCTGATGAGCTTCTTGTTTATCAACATTTCAAAGTCAAGGAAATGAATGACAGGTTTGTATGAAAGATAAGATTGAGAAAGTGTTCCAGTTCATGTCAGCCATGTGCTTTTTGTCCATATAAAAACAACTACAATCAACAGTCACAGGAATGACCTTGATTTGGAGGTTCTAGAAGTGTTCAACAATGCATACATTCTCTTGACTTATGGGTTTTGCGAGATGTCCCAGTGGGATCAAAGTGAAAAAATCAAGAGCTTTGCTTTTGAGACATGTTTCAAATGCTGAGGTGTGTTTTGAATGCTGACAACATGTTTGCTGGAGGTACAGGTAGCAAAATGCCGGGTTGCAATTAAGGCTGCAGAGCAACAACTGGATGACTTTCTTCCAAGCCTTCGTAAGCTCCTGCGGATGCCTAGACTAGAATTCTTAAGTGTGGCAGGGACCACACACTTGGTAGAGGTAATGGACTTTCTTCTGTGCCTAGTTTTTTTCTTTCTCTTGCCCTCTGTGTAGACTAATTCGAGAGATTTGAATTAATGTATTTTTAAGAAGTCCACAAGTTTGTCCTCACATGCTAGAGGTCCCACTCTGAGGTACCCATTTGATCTTTGCAGGTTCCAGCAGCACAAAAGGTGCCAGCAGACTGGATTAAGGTGAACAGCACCAAGAAAGCGAATCGCTTTCACCCACCAGAAGTTCTAGCAACTCTGGATCGACTGGTGCTGGCAAAGGAGGAGCTCAAAGTGGCTTGTGGGCAAGCGTGGGATGCTTTTTTGGTGGAGTTTGCAGCCTATTATGTTGATTTCCGGGCTGCTGTGCAGTCCCTTGCAGCCCTTGATTGTCTCCGTTCACTGGCACTTGTTGCCCAAAATCAGGTCTTTATTGGCACAAGAGTCACATTTAACTTTGTATGGATTTGCCAGTTGATTGGAAGGTGTCTTTTAGTGCAATCTTTGTTGGCTATTGAGTATTATCAAAGTGCTGCTCATTACGCCATTCTCCAAGTTCCTATCAATAAGCAAATGCATTTGTAATCTCTGGAGTAAAGATTATCATAGTAGTTGACATGAGTGACATGACTGTCATATTCTGCATGCAGGGATATGTGCGACCTGACTTTGTTGACGAATCACAACCTTCACAGTTGGTGATTGAAGCTGGGCGACATCCAGTAAGACTACCCTCTCAACATTTTGTGTGTTTCTGCTGCACTTGGGTTCCATTTTGATTCAGATCTGGAGTGAGTTCTATAGGTAATGTAGGCATCACTGTGGTCGATCAATTTTTGTGTATGAAGGCAAAAGTGTTGAGATTTTCTGTGTGTATAAATCAGGTGTTGGAGTCAACCCTACAAGATGGGTTTGTGCCCAATGACACTGTTTTGCACTCTGACCAAGAGCGATGCCAAATCATCACTGGTCCAAATATGGGTGGAAAAAGTTGCTATATTCGCCAAGTAGCCTTAATTGCAATCATGGCTCAGGTAGGGCTTCTTGTTCTCCAATTGCCATCCTCAGATTGTCAACTGCTGCTTGGATTATACACAACCAAATGATGAGACTAGGTTGACTTCCTGGCTAAATCCAACCACTGGGATAGAGGAATTTACCTGCACAAAGTTTACATGCTGCTGCCAAAACATGAAGAAAAGATGGTATTTTGTAAATCCTTTCATTCCGAGAAACATTTGATCATGACTTTGGCAATTTCTTTTTTGAGAAACCAATGCCTTTTAGTGGCATGGAATGGGTCTTGTTTTGCTAAGGGATCTCATTGCAAATGTGTGCAGATTGGGTCATATGTTCCAGCAGCTAGTGCAAAGATGCATGTGGTTGATGCAGTGTTCACACGAATGGGAGCCTCAGACACCATTCAAAAGGGGTCCAGTACTTTCTTTGAGGAGTTAAGTGAGGCCTCTGAAATTCTACAGCGTGCTACATCAAGGTCTCTTGTGATAATTGATGAACTTGGACGTGGCACTAGCACCCATGATGGAGTTGCTTTGGCATCTGCTACTCTACAACACCTACTGAAGGAAACTCGGTGTGCTTGATTCCCAGGATCCTACCCTACAACACTTCATTGCTATTCAAGTGTAGTAGATCTAAAGACATCGGGTATCTTCCTGTATCATGCAAATTGCATTAGTCATTTGACGATTGTATATCCAGATGACTGTTTATCAGCTGCAGATTGTAGCTGACAAAATTCACATTTTTTTCACAGGTGCCTGACTCTCTTTGTGACACATTACCTGAAAATTGCGGAGCTAAAGACCACATTCTCGGGTGAAGTTGGCACCTACTTTGTATCATATATGACCAAAGATTCCTTGGTTAATAAAAACTCTCTACCCAAGACTGATGAAGTCGAACAGCAGCTGGATTCCAGAGAAGATACCACACAGAGAATTACATTCTTGTATAAGCTTGTTCCAGGAGTGGCAAGCCGAAGCTTTGGGCTACATGTTGCCCGCTTGGCACAGGTTAGTTACTGCCCGCTCAGGATAATGAACACACTGCAGCAACTGCTTTCCAATGATATGACTCTCAAATCCTCAGGGTATCATTGAACTGATTACATCTTGTCTACAATTGTCAACCTTTGCTGTATTGATAATGGTGCATACCATGTACTGTGCCAGATTCCTGAAACTTGTGTAGTACAAGCTGCAGCTATGGCGATAAAGCTTGAGATGGAGGTCAGTGCACGAGAGAACACCGCATCTACAAATCCAGGTAAATTGTCACTCCAGGAGAAGACACAAGGTGAGGTTGAGATTAATGGTTCTGAGAGAAATAACAGGTTTGACAACTGCATGAGCCAAGTTGGCAATCTAGACATCATGAGTGACACCATAACAAACGATTATTTATCAAGAGCATATAAAGAGCGACTGGGTAGCATTTTTTTGTTGTTGGAGACCTTAGCGGACCATGGAAGTTTGGATCATGCATTATCAGCTTTGAACCTTGCTCAAAATCAAGCCAAATTGTTCCTTGAAGAGTTCTCATGATTGATGTAGAGTTGACAAGAGTCTTAGATACAAGTATGTAGTTTTATCACAAGTTTTGTCATTTAGTTTGATACCACTCCAACAGTGAAATTTGAACACAATTTCCTCTGTACTGGAGATTGAGAAACTGCTTCAAATTGGAGCCAGGAGGTTTCTTGATAACTTATTTATGGAGCTCTTGACACCCAATTCAACCTTCTACAAGAGCATTGAGTCCCAATCTGAAACTTCAATGTGTCAGTAAGCTTATATAGCTGTTGATCATTTTGGGCACCTGTGCTAAGGTGCAGAGGCACAAGCCTCTTTTTAGTTTGTGGTTGAATTGCATGTCAGCCTGATGTAAAATTCATCAGCAGTGCACATATATAAAGCTAGTTAAAATGATGCAGAGTTTATTTGGTTCCACATTTTGAGGAATGTTCACCAGGTGTTACTGTGAACTAAAGATACAGGTAAACAAACCATGGGAAACTTCTGTGAGCTTATGGATCAACTAATTGAAAAACTCAATGAAAGAGATAGTTTAACAGGAGAGGGAAAAAAAAATTCATAACATACTACAAGATTGGTGGTTATTCATTCATTGCTCAATTCGTTGTGCTGGTATAGTCTTGGATCCTGAATGGAGTCTGGCCCCTAGGTAAGGGGGAAGAAAAGATAATGAAATGATGATAGGTTTTTGCAAAGTAATAGATAATGTTGTTCTTGATATTCAAGGGCAGGCTAATATTGAAAAACAGTTGATTTCTTACAAGAATATGGAGGAACTTTTTTCTGACCTGGCTGCTTTTTTAGTTGTCCAAGAAATCGCAGCACGAACATGGTGGAGATCCTTTGGATTTGAAACTCCTGAATTGCAAAAAATTGCAATCAAAGTATTAAAATCAAGTCATTGTTGTTTCTGCATGTGAGAGGAATCGGAATACATTTGACTTCATCCTTAAGAAGTGATGAAATTGATTGAGTGATGATGAGGCTTGACAAGAGGAGATACATATTTAGATTTTTATATTGTAAAGAAAAAGTCTTTGAAGACATTTTAATATAATTTATATCTCCTCCACTTGACATATTTGTATGCCTCCATTTTGAAAACATTCCTATTTTCTGTTGAGTTATTTGAAAAAAAACTTGAACTCTGTTTTTGCAACCTTGCCGATGGAGGTGTACATTGTTTTCTTGTGTATGTTGAAAATGTTTCCATTCAAGAAGATCAAGCATAGCAGCACAACAATGACTAGTCTTGGCTCTGAATGCTCTCTTCCAATTAGTTCTGATAGTTCTTCAAGAAATCTCCTCTCCCTAATTCCCCTTACTGTCTTCCTCTAGGAGTTTACCGAAAAATCCACCTGGACCTTCACCCATTGAGAAGCATCTGTCTTAATTGATAAATCTTTGTGATCACTTTGGATGGAGATGCATATACCTGCACTCCAATCTTTTAAACTCCTGTAGCACTTCTTGGGGAAGGATTTATTAGAGCTTGTAACTATTGAGACAGCAGAAGCATCAATCAAAGTACAGGAGTTTCTCAAAAGTGGTATTCAGCACTGTTTTAATGTTACACTACTTCAATGCAGGACAGAAGTCTAGCAGCTTGTATTGTGAATGATTCTGAAACAGAGATGTTGGTAATTGGTTCATGGGATTGAAGGCAGTGCTTCAGTGCAGTGTGTGGCCTAGGTTAGTAAAGTGAGAAATATTGTCAGTTGATAGGATGAGGTGTTGGGTACTAGAGTTGAGGCTTG
>Ga0209611_10006521_pt1 | contig 19072 bp, 10 predicted proteins | sample S1TSphgellanicum_3_FD_187693 | JGI IMG/M metagenome (GOLD analysis project Ga0209611, IMG submission 187693) | Host-associated microbial communities from peat moss isolated from Minnesota, USA - S1T2_Fc - Sphagnum magellanicum MG (SPAdes) (version 2) | ecosystem: Host-associated > Plants > Peat... | reverse complement strand
CCCCCCCACCCCTGCAATTGTGTTTGACCGTCTTTTGTTCCGTAACAACTTTTTCACCCTATTTTAATATTTTCGAGACCAAACAAAACTCCCCTTCTTTGTTCAGTAATAATGTTTTTCCCCTATTAAACTTTGGAAACCAAACAAAACTCTTTTTCTTCTGGAAGCTCATAACCTTCTTGTGTTTTGGTAACAATTCTTTTTGCCCTATTCAACTTCTGAAACCAAACACAACACCCTTCCTTCCTTCCATAAGCCCATATAACATATTTCACGTTACAATGGACCTACAGTATTTTCCTTTCTATTTGAAAACACCTCCTTCTTCACAAGGAAGATGTGTTCATCATCATTTGGAGAAACCTTGCCAACTTCCCTACCACCATGCACATGTGGACCTTTCGTCATCAAGATTCAAAAAATAATAATATACCTTTGTTAAAAAGCTTCACACTCAAGAATGCATGCTCATGACAAGACCTCAAACCCCCATCCCCACCTTCCCCGACATTGAACTTCATCATGCTTGGCTCCCCCTAATATAAAGGTTTTATGTTGTATCTTTGGGAATATGATTTTTTATTTTTAAAAGAAGAACTCTTTGCACCCTTGTCTTCCTAAAACCTCGTAAGGTTGATAAGCAAATTGGCAAAATCGGAATAGGGCATTTAGAATTTTTGGCTATGTCAAGAGAGGACTAATAGTTTTCTGTATGGAAAATTTTGGCCATTTTTTCCATGGATAATCTTTTGTAGAGGTTGAAATCATACATTTTAGGTTGAAATTTGGTGAAATTTTGCCCAAAAAAAAATATTGGTGGGGAGCAAGGTAAGGCGACTAGTAATAATTGGTATTGATATAGAACCTTGGATTTCAAAATAGTCAAATGTTCCTACGAAAATTGCGAATTAAAGAATCATGAAACATTGATCTCTCATTGTTAAAAGCTTCATGACGAAAGAAGGAGAGAGGCAAAACCACTAAAGCTAGTTGTCTACATAATGACCTTGTGCACTTCAAGGAGGGAAGGGAGCAAACAAGATTATAAAAGTTGTCTAGTTTTGAAGCAAATATGTGCAATTGCTCTTTTTTTTTGGATTTGATTTTTTTGCTCAATGGAGAAGCCTCAAAATGTGTTGATGTTACTTTTGGAAAAAACAACTTTTAGACTTGATCAAAAAATAGTAGGAGAATGTTCATTAGAATTTATTCTACAAGCTTAGTACAGTGACTAAAAGACTTAAGGTCATATTCCAAGGAGTACAACAAATTGTATGACTTGAGCGCTTTAAGCATGGTGAACAAAAGACTTTTTTAGAAAGAATAAGGTTTGAAAGAATGGTTGATTTGCTTCACAATTTTGACCATGTTACATGATGGAATTATTCCTTTATAAGATAAACTAGGCTAATTGCATGTTGCTACAAAATTTGATGAACTTGTCTTATTTTCAAATGTATTTTATTTTAAGGGAATTAGTGACCAATGAGGAGATATGACACGACCCTACTACTTCAATTTCCCTTGTTTCATGTTTAGGAAAGAACATTGATAAAGTTGCCCTATGACTTGACATGAAGTGAATTGGATAATATTCTTGTGTGAACATAACAAGTTTTTAGGGTTTAATTTTTGTTTTTAGTGATCGTCAACTTTCTGCATGTTAACGACGAAAATTATTTTGTCACTGTTTGTTTCTCTAAGATAGCTGCAGCAATAATTATTTCAAGAAAGCTTGTGAGGATGGGTAGGAAGTTTTGTTTGTTTGTGTATTATGTAGAGTTGATTAGCACTGAGCTATGGATGCCTGAGGAAGGTGCGGCATTGAATGGAGGCTTGGAGATTTGGACAGTGGAAGGTAGGGTAAGAAGGGGAATTCGGAAGCAATGTAGGAAGGCCTTTCTTCTTTCATGATCAGTCTCATTGAATTTAATGAGTCTCTAAGACTAAGGTTTTTCAAACATGGAATTCAATGTTTATTTGCATTGTTGCATTTGTTGGAGATGGGTTAATAACTCATGTGGATTGACCAAACACTAAGGGTTTTAATTTCAAATTATACCTTAGTAGATTTTAGCCTTTTGAATGTATGGTTTTGCATATGGTCCAAACTATTCGCTGCCATTATGACAAGTTAGGGAGTAATCACCATGTGTGTACTAGTTGGCAATTAACACATAGAACATTCAATTTTGTTCCAACAATTTTGTAGCACCAATGGAGTTCTAGTAGCATTGGGTTTATAGCCTCGGTGATGTAATTTGTTGGAATTAATAGTGTTAGATTCCCAAGAGTGGTGTTTTTACTATGAGTTGCTCATGCACAAGAGAATCTTCTTTCTACGCCCTTCTTTTTTTGGTTACAGTCCTTCTTGTTTCTCCAAGTGATTTTGTTCAAGATTGTGCTTCTTGTTTTTCTCCTTGCTTTTTGCCTTCTTTGTTATCTTTCTATAATCTACAACTTGAGCAATACATGGACTTGTAAAGATCGCTATTACTGTGGTTTTGAAGAAGCTTTGGATATCTAAGCATTAGGAAGGTTTAATAACACACATGAAGCCATGGTTTGCAACAATTGTAGAATGAGGAAGAAGGAAGAACCAAGATCATCAAGACTAAGGATTGTAACAAAACCTCTATTTAACAATCTTGTGACAAATCTAGTAGCTATGATTACATATTTTGATATAGCAAATATAGTCCACTAAAAAGCTTCATGGCCTTAAGTGCAATCAAGCGCACTTGTAATTCTAAACAAGGAGGGGCAGCAAACATATGTTTTTAATTTGCCTGGCTTGTTGCCTTTTTAAAATTTGCATTCATAGTGTTATAAGGACTTCCATAGGTTGTTATTGTTATAGTTTTGAAGAAGGTTTGGATGTACAAGTATTGAAAAGGTTTGATTGCACACAGGAAGCCAAGGTTTGAAGTGTTGTGAAGTGAGGAAGAACAAAGATTGTCAAAACCAAGGATTATAGCGAAACGTCTATCCAACAACATTGTAAGAAATTTAATCGACAGATTTGGTATTTCTAATTGCATATTTTTATGTAATAAATATAGACCATCAAAAAGTTTCATGACCTTGTGCAATCAAGCACATTTCTAATTCCATGGAGGGAAGATTTACCTTGTTTGTTGCCTTTTTTTAAATCTATACATTCATAGTGATATAAGGATTTTCAAGGGTTGCTATATGAATTGTGGTTTAAATTTTATATATATATATGGATATGAAGAAGGTTTTACCATGCACAAAGCCAAGGTTTGTTGTTGCAAAATGAGGATGACTTGGAAGAACCAAGATCATCAAGATCAGGGATTACGATGAAACATTTATATGGACATTAATCTTGTAAGAAATCTAATGGACATCTGGTAGGTGATTGCATATTTTTATGTGATAAATATAGTCCATGTCATTCATTCTACTTGATGCAAACATTGTTCATTGGCTTTTTATTCTTGCCATTCTAACAACTATCTTGACCTTGGTTATGAAAACTTCCAATTGATGACAACCTACTACTAGTGCACATGGCCATGTGAAGTTGTCCAAGAGCTTACTACCAAGGTTATATGTGTATGCATGTCATCATAATTCTTAAAAGGTTTACAAACAAGTCTTTTGTTGCAAGCCTTTGTCTTAAATAGTACATGGATATGATCATTAGGTTTTTACCTTACAATTTATTTATTCTTTGTTTTATTCATCATGTAATTTTTGGGATTGTTTTTCTGGTTGTGTACAACTTTCTCTAACATTTGTAATCATGCACACATGAATGAAGAAATATGTATTCAATATTCTATACAGACTCATGATCTTTTGTTTAAAACATTGAAATGTATGGGGTATTAATTTGACCATTTGCTTGATCTTTCTCATTACCCATAATGCATTCTTTCACATGGTGAATTGCATAATTTAATTCACACTTGAAGTAATTCCTAACAACTTTGTTTTTTCCAATTTTCATATATGTTATTAGTGGAATAGATGTATCTATTGTTCTAATGCCATGTGTTAGTAAATGGCAAGTGTTGAATCTGAAACTATGAATGCAAAATTTCTAAACAATTTTATTTCATTGTTAACAATGCCATGTTTGACATATATTGATTTATGTTCATGACTATTTTTGTTTGGTTAGAACTAATAGTCTACACATAGCCACATTATACTCAAATTGAAAGGAAAGTAGCTTCCACAAAAAAGGGCAACTTGTAGTCCCATTCCAAAATGTCAACAATCTTCAATTTTAGATGCAATCTATTACATCCATGGTTTGTAGGTATGTTTGGTGCCATCCGATGTTTGAGTTTACATTTGTAGTGAATAATAGACATCAATGTATTTCACTATGGTATTGATGTATGTTTTTGCTATCCATATTACTTAGCAATTATATGGTTTTTTGTTGAAATTAAAGAGGTAAAGATGGAGGAGGAGGAGGATGAAGAAATGATGAGGATTTTGGCTAACCTTGAAGAGGCAATGATTAATGAAGATGAGGAGGATGAGGAAGTGATGAGAATTTTGGTTGAAGTTAAAGAAGTTAAAGAGGATGAGAAAAAAGATGAGGAAGTTGAAGAGGAGGAAGAAGAGGTATGCATTGCAATTTTTTTCCATGTTTAGTCCTTAGTAAGGATATTTGTTCTTCTCATTCTTCTTTTTGTTGATGTTTGCTAGATGGAGCAATCAAACCATGCACTATAACACACAACTCAAACTTCCCTTCATTGTTTCTCTCCTACAAAAGGTTAGAATTTCCATGTAACTTAAACTTTTTCCCGGCTTTGAAGTTTATTTTGCTCAAAAAATGAGATATTGAATTTGAAATGTGGCTAATTGCAAGCATTATCTAGGAGTTTTGTGAAAATTGTGGTATCGTTTTCCATCATTTTAAGGCTAAATTTTGTTCTCGATGTGGGAGTAGAAAATCTACCACCCAAGAATTTGAACCATCAACTTACATTCAAGTATCAATTTCCTTTATTGAAACTTGTATAGAAAATGGAAATGAATTCATGTATTGGTTTTCTTTTTCCAAACTTGCATCTAGTTTATATCTAAAAGTGAAATTGAAGTTGAATCTAGTTTACTTATGGAAATTTAGCTTTTTTCCATGGCCAAAGATAAATCAATACTTATTTTATAGGTATTAACATCTAGGTGTTAATGTTGTAACAATGCATGATACTCTACTTGGACAAATGAAACAAAGTGCACAAATTGCATTGCCACAAAACAATTTCATTCTTCCCACCCAATCAATGGTGAGTTGTGATTAAGGAACTTTATGATTCAAGCATTCCTTATGCTTAGCATTCAAATGTTGACGTTGCATGATTTGTAAACTAAATTTTGACCTTGTTTCTTGGTTAACTTGTTTAGATTGCAATTGCAAATTGTGTACTAATGTTGTAGAGAAGACAAAATACTCTACTTGGACAAATGAGACAAACTGCACAAATTGCACAAACTGCACTACCACAAGACAATTGCACTCTTTCACAATCAATGGGGAGTTGCAATTAGGGAATTTTATGATTGTAACCATTCCTTATGCTTAGCATTTAAAATTTTGATGTTGCATGAATTGTAGACTAAAGATTTGAGTTAGTTTCTTGCTTAATTTATTAAAATTGCAAGTGCAAATTGTGTTCTAGCACCTACATACGACAAGGTCTTCAAGCCAAAGCCTCAAAACTTATTTTTGGAAGATGGGCCATGGGGCAAGGCCTATCTTAACCGGTTCTATCATCATGTGAATGATAAGTTCAATGATAATTATAGGGATGTGAAAAACCGGTTTAAGAACAAAGATGACCTTATTATCCATAGTTTTTTCACTCATCCAAATCTTAGACATGATCCTATTTTCTTAGACCAATTGAAAGCCTATTGTGCTATGCGGGAGCTAGAGCTTGCCACTTTGGTCTTCATTGATGTAGGTGTCCACTTGTGATGGAAACTAAAGGACAATATGAGATATGTGATAAAACTCAAGCATAACTGGAATAAACTTGAAAAGAAGCTAAGTAACATTAACTCAGGGAGTGATGTTTGTACTATAAACAAGTTGATATTAAGTTCCAATAGCAAGGTACATAGGACATACTCTTTTGAAATTTGAGGTTCACATTGTGTCATTCTTGATCAAAATGTTTTGCATTTGCAAGTCAAAATTTATTATAATGAACTTAACCATACCATACTTGTGAGCTATTGATGTATATCAATTTTAAAGATTATGTTTCATTGCCCATGAAATTGGATTGTCTGTTGGTAATGTTTTGTAGGATGCAAGAACACCAATTGATACTGAACTTTTTGTCACCAAAACAACAAGTTTGGAATCATCATCTTTGAACAAAATTGGAAGTAGAAACAACAATGTATGTGAAGCTTTTGTTACTAACATAGGTTAAAGTTTGAAAATTATGTATGAGGTCAATGATGAAGACAAATTGGTTCATGTCCTTGTGAATGTCCTGTCAATTTCATGAGTGCCAAGTAATCAGATTTACGATGTTTGAATGTATGGGAGCTGCTCTTGATGTTAGGTGCAGAGTTGGTAATAGGCTTGAAAGAAGGGTTTTGGGGGTTTCATGGATTACAGAATGTTTGGAAGGTAGTGGATTGTAGTCTATTAAAGAAGCTCAAGTATGGTTCATTGTTTGGAATTCTAGTTTTGAAGTTAGTTGAAGCTCTTGGGTTGGTTTATATGTTTAGGTGGTTCTTAGAAAATGTTAGATCTTTAACAGGTTTGAGAATGGTTCTTTGTTCTTTAATAGTTTAGAGAACACATGATGTGTAGGGGCCCCCATTTGGAGTGATGAACATCTCTGGCCAGAAGGGATATGGAAGACTATTCAGTTCAAAGTTCTGTAAGAGTGAATTTGATGATGGAAAGATTGAATGACTTCGGTGTGAGACCTAGTAGTTAATGTACACATGAGAGGATTAGTAGGTCCATTGAGGTCCAGAATGTTGAGAGGAGCCACTTGAAGTTCAGTGACAGAATTTAGTTTGTACTTATGGTGATTCAGCTTTACAGATTTGTGCAGCATTGCAGTTGAAGTTGTTTGCAGATCTCCTGTTATAATCCTAATGTTTGTGCAGGCGATATGTCAGACTAAGGTCTTTGTACTTGCCTTGCTGACATGCATGTGAGATTTGACATCCATGATCATTTGTGAGTTTGTAATAAGAGATTTGGATTGAATTCCAAAATTCTAAAATGCAGTGTTAGATTCTTGGTAGTTTGCTTGTGTTGTCAATAATTAATATCCTGTGAGGGTAGACAAGGAAATCACTTTGAATTCCATTAGGCATAATCTGGAAAAATCCCTACAAATAATCCCTAGAAATTTCCAATTGGTAATGACAATAAATGATCAAGAACTGTCAATGAAATCCATGCAAAGTCCCTTTGGAACATGAGTTGGAAAACTCAAAAAAACCCTGAGAAGTCTCTACCAGAAACATGCAAGGAAAGTCCCTGTGCATGGTCCCACCAATCCCTACGGGCTGAGTTTCCCTATGACTTGAACTTTGAATAAAGTTTTCGTGCAATTTTCCTGCAAACCCTAAACCCTAAATCCACGGGCAAAACCGAAAAAGTTGGTTTACTGATGGCACAGACGCTTGTATTTAATACTACAAACTCAGCCAATGTTGGGAATCTGCTTCCAATGAATTCTCGATCATTGTGATCTCGTAAGCTCTTCAGATAGCATTTGATGTCAAACCAATCAGGGCGTTTTACTGGATCTGCCTCCCAACACATGTGCAATAGACCGCTCATGCCTTCGTTCACGAACGGGGGAAGCTCTGGTCGTTGTCCTGAGAGTACAAGATCATAGTTGGATCTGGGATGTCCATCAAACGGATGGTGTCCAGTGAGGATCTCATAACACACCATCCCAAAGCTATAGACATCTGCTTTGGCTGAAAACTTGGGCCGTTTCACATTGCTTTTTAATGCTTCCAGGATTTCTGGTGCTCTCCAAAAGCCTGTTCCAACGACGCTCTCGGAGCTTTCGTAGTCCCCGATTTTTGTTTTAAGATTCGAAAAGTTTACCTTGAACGCCAATTCCTGAGTTTTGTCTTCAAAGGCAGGCCACTGATCATCCTCCAGGGTTTCAGTCCCGCTGCCATCGTCTAGCTCAACAAGGACATTAGATGCCTTGAGATCTCTTTGCATCAATCCACACTCGTGCAAATCCTCCATTCCACTTGCGATGCTCAACATCAGTCTTACAGCTGTATTGTAGAAAAACGGCATCCCTGCCAACTTAAGATCTGCTGGCCCAGTACGAGAGTCAATGACATTTCGCAGATCGCCAGCCATGCGTTCCATCACGATTGACAGGATCCCGTCATCCTGATCAATCGACACACCCAAGATTTTGCAAATTCGCAAACTACGATGCGGCCACTTTTCTTCGTACTTCTTCACTTTCTTCAGCCGCCTCTGCAATTGCCGCAAGTCCACTCCTGCTTGTGGTTTGAATCGCTTCACGACAACTGGACAAGAGCTAGGGATCCACACCGCCATATAAACCTCCGCCTGACCCCCTTCTGCGATCATCTCACCTATCTGAAGCTCCGACGGATCTATATGCGGCAGTTGAAGATCAGAATTGATGTCTGCACCCTGAATTGAATTATTCTCACATTGACTGATCTCTTGCACATCATGATCCGTTGGCAGAACTTCAGTCCACAACTCAGGTGGAGCTGATCCGTAGAATGTGACTGCCGTTCTTGTGGTGGTTGTTTCTTCGAGTTCCCCTGGTCGAATGCAAAGTTGAGGTGGAGCGGAGACGTAGTTCACGTGTCCTTGAATCTTCAATACGGACTCTAATCTACTAGGGCTATCATTTGGGTCTGTCGCCTTCTGGTTTTCCTCCATAACTGCTAGATCAATACAACAAGCCTGTCATCAGAGATCACTTGCTCTACTGCAATCTTGCTTTGCAAATCCAAAAGGTGGGGAGAAAAGAGGCAAAAACAAATCTTCCCAGAGAAAACAGAAGCAAGCAAATTAGGAAATGAAATTGCAACTGCACACACTAGAGCACAAACTAAATCCCCCTTTGAGAGTGAAGAAGATAGATATGTGTGGGTGTGTTCAAGTCCACTTTTGCCAAGTCCACATCCTCTTGACCACTTTGCTAAGTCACAAAGTTCACTTTGCTAAGTCACCAGGTTCACATTTAGTTCACATTGCCATGTCACCAACTCCACATTGTCAAATTGTTAATTCCACGTCACTGGTGTTACATTGCCGACTCGTCAGGTCAACTTAATCTTGCCAATAGGATGCTAATTGTAGACATACCCAAATTCATCCATCCATGCCAAGTTGAAGAAATATTGGAAGGTTGCCTAATGAAGGGTTCAAACATCCCATTTTTGTGAGTTTGGGTGGAGGGGTGGGGGTTGGGGGAGGTTGTGTTTGATTTTATGGCTCTTTGGAGCTTGAGAATAACCCTTAGCTTCTAGAGTTTTTTTCAACCATGTCTTGAGAGCAATTTGAATTTTTTAAAGCTTGTATGGAAGTTTTTTTTTTTTTTTTTGGTTCAATCATTTTAATCATTGTCACAGTTGATGGGTAAAATAGAAGTCAATTGGATGCCCAACCTCCATCCTAAAAAAAAACAAGAAAAAACAAAAGGAATTTGTTTGAGCCCTTCATTAGGCTGCTTGAAAATCAATGGTTTTTTTTTTTCTGGGCAATAATTTTGGGCGTGAAGTGAATTTTAGGCATTGAATTTTGTAAATTTAAAATTTTTTTGGGGCAGTTTGAAGAGCATTCAGGCAGCCCACAAGATGAGGTACTTATTACTGAATTGGCGATGTAACATTGGTGATGTGGAGTTGATGATTTAATGATGTCGAGTTGATGACACGGCAAACTTTTTTAGTTTTACCTGTGGGGAAATACTATAAAATTGCCTGAGAATTTGATTCAATTTACAAGTTGCAGGGAAACTCACCTCATAGGGATTGGTTTAGGGTTTACCCTAAACCCTAAAACCCTAAACCTAAACCCTAAACCCACAAACAGGGACTTTCATTACATGTGGTTATAGGGACTTTGCAGGGACTTTTTGACCTTTTCAACTCATGTCCCACAAGGTCTTTGCACAGGATTTCATTGACATTTCCTGATCTTTTATTGTCATTCTCAGGGATTATTGGTAGGGATTTCCCAAGATTATGCAGAAGGGAATTCAAATTGATTTCCTTGTCTATCCTCACAGGATATAAATTGTTGATAATGTAAGACAATTGCCAAGAAATAATTGCATTTTAGAATTTTGAAATTTAGTCAAATTTTTGTTAAAAATTCATAACTAAACAAATGATCATGTATGTCAAATCTCACATGCATGTCAAGAGGTCAAGTAAAAAAACCCTAATCCAACAAATCACCTACTTAATGTCAAGATATCTTTCTGATAAAGACTTCAAACTTGACAAACTTAAGGTTTTGAAAAATTAACAATAAAAGGAACACACATAAAAAATATCACATTGTCAGATTTCTATCAAAAAACAACATGCTCCTAAACCTGCAAGCTAGTTTGCTAGCTTTTCTGGAAGACAACCCCATGGACATCCTTTAGTTCAAATAATTGTATTTTCCCAATGATAACTTCGATGATGTTGAAATTTCCTAAACATTTATTCTATGTCATTTCTTATGAATATTTCAGTTTGAAAAAAAATTAACAATATACATGAATGTAGTTGAATTAAATGTAAACAATTTAGAAATTTCCGCACAAATCAAGACCTCCTTACAATTAATTAACACCTTCCTAATTATCCAAGCTCAAATCTATTGTTCTAGTTCTTCAAAATGTAATATTTTTAAACACTCTATACTTTCCCACAAAATCCTTGCCTTCTTTGTTTTCAAGAATGTGCCTTTTTCCCTTGGCCAATGGGTGTGAAGGGAATCCCCTTTTTCCTTTCTTCTCCAATCATTTTGCCTCCTTCCATTTCATGAATTAATGAAAATTGGAGGGCATTCATCATCCTTCAATCATTGCTACCTTTCATCTCATGAACCAATAAATATTTATTGAAGGGAATTTATAATCTTCCCCTTTTTTTCTAGTCATGTTAAGATGAAAGCTTTCACATGTGATGAAGGTTCAAACCCATCCTTCATTCTTATTTTGATCAACATCTTTAAATATTTGGATGAAAAAGTCCCATCATAAAGAATTTTTTATCCTAGGTGAGACAAAAATATATTTTTTCACATAGGTTGATTTACCATGCTAGAACAAGATTTTACCTCAAAGGCTACTTGTAATCATGTTAGAAAAATGTTTTAAGCATATTTTTTTGCCAAATTCCCATTTATTGATTGAATTTTTTCTAATCAATCTTTAAGGCATTCCACATGACATGATTAATCATCTGCAATTATGGGTGTTGCACTTCACTTTATCAATTAATTAAATAAATTAAATTCCATTTTTGAATTTTGTTTTGTTTAACATTTTGTTGGTTAAACTATGGTGAATGATGCCAACACATTGTAAGGACTTCATGTAGCACATGTGGATGATGAACAATTTCAAAAACCTTTTTTGGATGTAAATTCAATTCAACGTCAACTTCGTCTTGAAGAAAAATGGAAAAGTCAGATATTTATATTCAATTGGATTGAGATGGACACCTTTGCCACACGCACCATTTTTTGACTATTTGTACTCATACCTTGGTGGTTTATTTAGAACTTGAACCTTCCATCATTTTTAATCTTAACAAGTTCAATGAAGGCTGTTATGAGAACGATGAAATTTGTCTTGTTGTATGAACTTGGAATTTTGGGGATGATCATTACCATGGGCTACATGTCCCATAAATTTGTTACCAATTTATAATAAAGTTGAATACCTTGCTCACACCTTTCATTTTATTTGGGAGATTTTTGCATTTATGAAGATTCTATTAATTTAATCTAATCAATATAGTAAATCTTAGTCTCTGAGACTCTTGGCAAAACTTATGCAAATATACATCTACTAAAAGACATGGCTTATAGATGTGATGTAAGTAATACATTATCAATAAAAATTTATTGTTTATAACAAGTTGCATTTTGGCTTTTTGAAATGTTTAATTCTTAAAGTTCAATTTTTGATATTTCAATTTAAAGAAAAACTTGTGACATTAAACCTTAAACCATAATATGACATTTCAACTCATTTTAATGAATAAATGTAGACCCCATTAATCTTTATCATTAATAAAAATATGACAATCATTGTAAAACAGATTTTAAAAAATTAACGATAAGGATAAGAAATAATTGTTGTTTGATTTATAAATTATGTTAAATGGATGCAATTTTACACCTTATTTAAAAAAAAGGTTATGATCTATTTTTAAAATTGAATAAAGAGCACAAATTAAATTAATAATTGGTAAATGGCTTGGGAAGTTGAAATGGGTTATAATTCCCTAAATGCAACTATGACCTATTTTAAAATGTTAATAATTACAAAGAAAACAAAAAATGAGACCTAGAAAATAATAATAGTGGATGAAAACTCACATGTGCTTTCTTTCACCTCTAAAAAATACTTTGGATGTTTCATTTTGGAGGTCAAAATTTTATTAAATACACATGGGATATTATCTGTTGTAAATGGTTTCATTTTTGGAAATCAATTTTAACTTCACCAGTAAGAAAAAAAGGATAATGCAAACAAATTCACGAAATTGCATTTGGTGGTCATGCACACATATTTGTTTAGTTTGTTTTGCACGTACAATAAAAGTTGAACGTTTGGGGCAATGGAATTTGTATTGTTATATTGATACATGCGAACCATGCAAAATTTTTAGACAAAGGTTTGAAAGAGCTCAAAATATTTTTTTACAATTGTTATTAGTGCATATTACAAGTAGTTCCCATTGTTCAGATTAGTCCCAAAATGTTGGTACATCTTCATTTTTCTTCCATCCCAAAATTCAAAAATGTTTGTTGGTTGATGTCTTATCAAACCATTCTTGACATTGATGCTATAATTCAAAAAAATTGTGACAATGAGTGGAACTTTTGCATAAATTTGTAAGTTTATTAATAATAGGTTAATAATCAATTACAAGTACATCATTTTGAAATATTCCACACACATAACACTTTTCACCATATGGGATGCAATTTTGTCAAGATTTCAAACCCCCACCATGCTCACATTTGATGACATTTTGTCCTTATACACATTCTTTGACCTTGGAGGTACTAAAGTTGAAGAATGGGGATTGCCATCCTTCTTGGTGCATAATTGTCATTTGATAGGCATGAATATGCCACATTATTATTACATTTAGGATAATTAGTTCGAAGAAGCAAAACTAGTGATTGGATTTGAATTTGCACTTACATTGAAAAGTTTAACATGGGGCATGTGAAAAATTTGGAATACAATAACATTGTTAATACACGAGGATAACATTCGAATTGTTAATATGATTTGCAATGTCAAACAAATCTTAAGGTTATTTTTTAAGATGAATAACTTTTTAATGTTGTCTTCATGTCATCAAAAAGACTCCATGGGTACATAAATAACATCTATTTTCACTTTAACAATACTTACCTACCATGGTAAGTAATGAACCAAGACCCATGTTTGCATGATTTGCAATGGCATCAATTGTGATTGCTTGGTCATTTTTGGTGTGTTTTTCAAAAATTCTTACAAGAATCTTGTTTTGAATAAAAATGGAAAATTTACCAAAATCTATATGTAATTATAAACTAATCACTTGGGCTTCAATTGTTTCCTTCAAGGTATGATGAGGTTGCCTTAAGAAAGGAATAATTCCATTACAAAACCCAAGACCTTTCACAAAGTCACTAGTGAATTTTTTTTTTTCCCCCAAATATTGTCTCATGGTCATTACTTTCATTTGGTGGTTCATCATCATGTTCAAGCCTTGTTTCATAGTCATTACTTTCATTTGATTGGTGATCAACATGAGTTTCACCATGGCTCCTTTTTGAAGGTTGTAGATGGCAATGCAAACATTAATAATGACTTATTTTTATATCATCTTGCAACAACAATAATGACCATCACATTTCATGTTTGTCATTGGCCTTAAACGCCCCACTTCATTATTAGGTCCAACATCATTGTTGTTTTGATCCATAAAAACAAAAGTCCATTTTAACAAGTGCAAATTAAGCACATTGAATTAAAGCTCAAGCTAGAGATAAGTGCAAATGAGACAAAGTTGAACCTTTAGATATTGATTAAACATAATGTAATTGAAAAAAGGAAATAATGGAAGAACTTCTCACACAAGATTAATTTTTCAACATAAGATTAAAAACTTTGATGTTTCCTACTTTTTCTTTTCAAATTTATTATTATTATTTTGAAAAGCTACTATTACTAACACAACAATGGTAATATTAAGCTTGACACAACATGTGATGACAGTTCATGATCACCATATAACAATTACATGTCATACATTGAAAAAAAATTTCAATTTGTGATTATAATTTGTAACAAAAAATAAGTTGCAACCAACATGTATAGTTAAAATCTCATTAATTACATAAATGAAGTCACATGCAACATGTATTTATAAATGATGATTTAACATGATATTATTACACTCCACATAAATGATGTATACATTAAATATATACACCTTCATCTCTTGACCTTTGTATAAAGTTTGCAACTAATCACCATTATTTGCAAGTATGTTGTATCATTACAAAGTGCCATGTGGCAACATAATATTTTTTTTAAATTATGTTTTTAAAAATACATAGTGCATTATCATCATCTATTTTAGATGGTGTTAGATCATGTCAAGTGCATGAAAATCACAAAAAACTAATCAATATTGAAACATGTAAAACTTAATAGTTGCAATTTAATTACACCATAGTTGCAAAAAATGTAATGGATTGAAATGAATGATGACTAATTGTAAAAATGACAAAGCATAATTGTAAATGACATTTAATCACATATAGTTGCAAATTGAATGGTTGCATAATATAAGGTTTTTTCTAATGATATACTTGCATGACATTATCATGTTCTATTGCATGACCAGTTTTGATTCCCTATAGCCTCCAAAAGAAAAACCACAAAATTAATTCATATCTACATCATGCACTAACAATAAACATACATGCTGAATACCAAGGTATATCATATCTAGAAAAGAACAAGAGGCTAAACAAATGTGCATCATTACTATCTAAAAACATGGTGGAAAAACAAAAGATAGTTTTTCAACACATGTTGTGAAGAAAAACGCAAAATGACAATAAGATCTAGATTTTATAAGATTTGCATCATTAATATTACCCATCAAACTATATAAAGATATTATTCAAGAATAAGCATTGTTTGCAACATTGATTTGAAATTGGTTGGAAACATTACAATCCTCATTAAAGAATAAAAAAAACTAGAAAGGGGAAAAAGAAGTTTTATTTTGAATTGACCAAGGTCAATGTGGTTCTCAACGGTATTTGGAAGTGTCGAAAGATCATTGTTTGTACAATTGTTCCTACCAATCCTAGACCACAAAATACTTGACAATAAGCTAGTGAAACAAACAAATGAAGCAATTCAATTAGAATGATGATTGCACAAAAGCTTGTGCAAGTATTTAGTTGTGATTGCTTCTACTCAAGCCCATTGTCTAACATAAATGTTACAATAATAAAGTTGAGTAACAAACCTAACTAGAGCCATCGTAAAACCTATCCCAAGGGAAGTTCCATAATAGAATTTCTAGCTACATTGAGAGACTTGAGTAAGGTAAAACTACAAACAAATGTACACAAGATGCCAAAAACCAATTAGTTCCATGAACACAAAATTCAAAACATGTATTGTAATGAGTTGCTTGGTGTGACATGTAACGAATGTGCATTATTGTAAGGACATGAACGTTCACTTACCAAGTAATAGGGGAAAAAATCTGAATTGTTTATGGATGACATTGAGGTGGGAGATGGAATGAGAGCTCTTCAACCTTTTCTAACAAAGTTGTATGTAGTTATGTGACAGATCCAGTCATTACAACCCTACCACCCGACAAATGTTAGGCATGTGGTTGTAAGAAGTTAACCTTATGGTCCCTCTATGTTCAACTCACATACTTTCTGTCACAATCATGGCATATGCAAACCATCCTCCATCAAATTTTACACACCCACAAGTTCAAATTGAAATCAAAATTTAGGGTTTTTTTAGGGTTCTTGCATTAATGCATTGTTTGGTGTTCATCCTGAAATGTAAAATGTCTACACCTTTACCCATGTTTGCTATTATAGACAAATAATATACTGCCTCAACAAGACCACTACTATAGCTTGACCAATCACAAACCAAGAACTTCTCTTTGTAAGCATTCTGCTCCAATACTATAACCATGAAAGTAAAAATCTATCTTCAAGCTTTACAAACACAAATTGAAAGCAAATATATAACCCTAAAACTTCTTCAAGTTCTCCATCATTCCATGAGTTATAGTAGAGCTATGTCAATAAGTTTATAAAAGATAAGTAAACTACAACAATGTGGCTGATAGATTGGCACTTGAAAAAACTTGGCATCAAAAGAAGAAGCTTCATGAGATTTTCCAAATGACATTTTCCTAATCACAATTTGCATCCTTCTTTTTTGAACTGATTATATTTTGCACTACAACTCTGAGGATACAAAGATACTTAGGGTAGACCAATTTGGGTGGAACTTTTTCAATACCTCATACGCTTCCACAAACCCACAACACACGACTCATCCCCCGCCTGATTCATTCATTCAGACACGCCACATTTGCTGCTACTGCTACTGTTTCTTCAGCTGCTTCTATTACTTCAACTTTTGTTGCTCCTCTTGAAAAACAACCAAACAACCGAGTCAGACTTCTTCTCGCTCTCTGCAGCTTCCCATTGCTATTATCACCGAGCGCTATTCAACCGGGTCGGGGGAAATGAACACAAATACAAAAAAAATCTCTTTCTTTCAGGGACACCTATACAAACGATGGACAAATGGCAACTAGTGCATAACAAGAGCGTAGATAGAGAGCGAGAGAAATACCAAAAAAGCAGCTGATTTGGGTCCTAGTTGCCAAATAGCTTGCTGTCCATCTCGTTGCATTGAACTTCTGTATTTTCTATCACAATCATGGCAAATGCAAACCATTCACGGTCACATTCAACTTCAGCTGAAGCAAATAACCCTGGCTTCGAAGACAAAACCCTAAAGCCCTAACACAATTCTGTTAAACACAAAAAGCCTAAAAACAACAGAACTTTGCTTGATTTATTGTGTTTGTTAAAGTTATGTTTATTAACGTTAGGTTGGTGCTGAAACAAAAAAAATCAACAAATTATCTTCACCTACACCAAGGGTTGTACTTGGCAGCTCCTTCCCAAATTCTGAGTAGTTATTGTTGTTGAACCAGTCCAGCACTTCTGTATACACATGGATTTCTACTACCACACAGGACAACCAGTGCTACATGTGTATTTCTTTAAACGAACCAGCGATAAAACCCCCCAAGGACTAATGTCTCCTTTGTCACCTGAAACCCCAAACGAACACAAACTACTAGAAAACTATGAACTTTGCCAACACACTGGACATGTATATTTCTTCGTTCCTGGCATGAACCCTATGTTGAACACGAATTCCAAGTCAGCCGTGAACCCATATATGGGTTTCCTTGGCTCTATACAAAATCCAACGAAGAAAGAAAAAATGCTGAGAAACTAAGATAGCAGGATGACAAAGGGCAAGTAAGTATAGGCAAGCTCCAGTGGTGTTGTAGTTGGATGAAATTTTGATGTGGTTGAATGAAAATGTTATTGTGTCCACAAAATCTGTTACTTTTTTTCAAAGACACTTTTGACACATGGGTGTAACTTGGAGAATTTTTTTGGGCTGAAATATGCCGGTGTCAAAAATCTTTAAAATACAGGATTTTTGACCTGGGTATTTTTTGATACAGGGACGTTGGAATGTAATGTAGGTCTGGTATAAGCTCATTGCTTTTCAAGTGGATCCCTTCAAATGAACCACCAGCTTCTTCTATCCCTTAGCTCCCTTTTAAGCAAAGGTGGAGATTCCATGTAGGAAGGTAATTGTGTTTCTAGGCACCTTTTTTGGGATTAGTGTGCTATCTCACCATAGCAGACTACTATTTCCCATACACAACTTAATCCATTCCAACGTGAAGTCAGATGGAGTAGTAGAATGTCAATTTGCAAGAATTGCACATAGTCAAGGAAATAATTTGCAAACATTAGCTTTGGAAAGCCAATATTTACCCATATCATCACTCCTCATAAATTCTAAGGTTATGTAGTCGCTTAACTTGCTAAATAACTTAAATGGCACCTGATAATATACATCTTCTAGCTAGTTTGGACCATTGACCTTTCACTTTATGGTTTTGTTAGTGGAATGTAGTAGTTGAGTCTTGAACATATGCACTAGCTTCCATTTCTAGTAGGTCCTATAAGACCCACATCACCAGGAGAGACTGTAGGAAAGATTTTATGTTCTAATGTCTTGTACATTTTGCAAACCCCTTCTTGATCAAAAAAGTTGGGATCCCAAATTCCATTGGAGGCAGCAACTTGTATATTGAACTGTGGCTCACAAGAAGGGCATTTGAAGGTCCTTACAACAGCCAAGGCTGCTAGCATTTACAGAAAATATATGTTCCTTATACTGCATGGAGTACGCCCTCCATTTCCTGTGGAACACACAATGAGAAACCCTTTCCTTTTTAAGCATGCAAGGCCCCAACAGTAAATAGTACTTTCAAAGAAAGGAGGCAGAGGACTATCTGCTCTGAGGGATAAATGTGAAGACATCCACACTATCACAAATTGCTCCATCCTTAGTTGCCAGGAATTCTATATCAACTTATTTGCCTCCACCATCAAGATCTGGTCAACACATCTTCACATCCTGCAATCCTTCCATGTGGAGCATCTTCATTGGCAGTCCCATTAGCTTGTCCAGACACA
>Ga0209611_10006519_pt1 | contig 19075 bp, 17 predicted proteins | sample S1TSphgellanicum_3_FD_187693 | JGI IMG/M metagenome (GOLD analysis project Ga0209611, IMG submission 187693) | Host-associated microbial communities from peat moss isolated from Minnesota, USA - S1T2_Fc - Sphagnum magellanicum MG (SPAdes) (version 2) | ecosystem: Host-associated > Plants > Peat... | reverse complement strand
GGATGTGTAATGTGTGAACTTGGAAATATGTATCCATCAATCCTAATCATAAATTATGCATAGAAGGCGGGCTACTTAATTTCAACTACAAACGCAATCTAACATCTAGAATGACATTTGTATTTTTCCGTCATTAGTAGCATTTGTGCTACCAAGCACAATCACCTTGTAGAACCGGGAGTAGAGGGACGGAAAGTCACCTCACACCTTTCAAACAAAAAAGAATGACTTAAAAACAAGTACACATATTATTTTACTACAAGTTGAGCTCCTGATCAATGTGAGCATTTATATGGTGTTGATCAACGTTGGAGAAAATGTAGTAGTTTCCAGATGTATGGTTTTTCTAATTTCACTTTTGTTGAACTTGCTCTTTCAGACATTTATTTTGTTGCTCAAGACGCAAAACAAGAGCATAAAATTTGTTATGAAACCACTCCCCACTATTATCTACTAGCTTTTTCCAAGTTTTGTTACAAACACGCAAGTCTTGAAAAGGGTGCGGGCCAAGAAAAAGCCGAGGAGTCACATCACATACTCTCAGGAATGTAAGAAAGTGTGAGGGAGTGTGAGGGAGTGAACACTCACACTCCCAAGGCAACTCCCACTTTGGGAAATGGAGTCCCGGTGGACTCTCGAAGCTTCAGAGAGCAATTGCAGGGGTTAAAACCTAATGGCTTATGGTGTTCTTTATATCGTTGGAAAGCTTTTGGAACGTAGATGTCTAAAATGGGCTCGCATTGCTCATTTGGACATCTGAAACTTAAGTTATGACCAAAAGAAGGGCCGGGAGTCAAACTGCTAGTTCGACTCCCGACCACAAAAAGTCGGGAATCGACCCAATTTACTTAGCTACAGGGGGCGTGCCACATATCGTTGGAAAGCTCTCAACAAGGGCTACAACTTTTCTTCAGACCACACCTCAACCAGAGGTCTGCTCACAAAGTTATGGGGCTCCAAAGTCGCGGGAATCCCAACTGGCGAGATTTCAGGACTCCCACTCGGGAGTCCCGAGAAAAATAGCCATTTGGATGTAGCCTCCGTGGAGAGCTGCAGAGCATACTATAAGGGGGAAGGTGGTGGCTTCCCCCAAGTCCGGGCCATGGTGAGTCTTGTGTGTCCGTGTTGCCCGTGGCTCGTCTTAACACCAAGGGTGCTCCAACTATGCACTAACCACTTTGTGTGGGTTGTGTGCAGGCCTGTGTGAGTGAGTGAAGCTTGGTAACTCTTCCTAGTCGCATCCCGAAGCTCCAACACGCCCCTCTACCCCTCAAAGTGTTGTGAGCTAAGGAACGTGCTTCGACTCCTCCTTCTTCCGTTGTTTTCTACTTGGGCTCACATTTGAGCCCTTTAAGGAGTTAGGAGTGCGTCATGTACTATGTAAAGAGTGAAGAGGAAGATCAAGAATTGAGTGAAGGGGAAACAAATGAAAAGTAGGAAGACAATGAAGAGGATGAGGAGGAAGCCGATAAAGAGATGAATTTTGATGACAAAAATGGGTTGCTAAAAGTAGTCAAAGGGCTATCATTCCTGAGCAATCACAACATGGTACAGTACATGATGAAACTTCATAGGATGAAATTGAAAAGCTAACCATATTTTCATGGAATATAAAGGATGGAGTCATGCTGATATCAAAGATGGAGGATTCCAAACCTTGTTAACAGTGTTAGATCTACAAAATGTGCCTAATTGTTGATGAACAAACAAAAGCTAGTGAAAAGGCCTTGGTTATGATGGTGCAAGGACTAAAAAAGTCTCAATTTGTGCAACAAAATGACCTTGGAATGCCCCACACAAATAGAACAATCATTGGTCAATTTCTAAAAACAATTTGATATAAAGTAAGTGGCAAGCTTGTAATTCTTATGGTTGATTGGGGGTTGACACCAAGGAAGATGTTAACTCATCATTGAATTACAGGAGACCATAGAAATCACTATGTTGTTTGATTACTATGCCAATAAAGCAAGGCATGGTGAAAGATATGCAGGTATGGATTTATGCATTTTGTGTTTCTTTTAAGCATATGTAGGTTTTGTTAATGAAAATCAAACTTTGATGGGGGTAACAACAATTTTCATGTTGAACTTGTGTTCATGAAAGTCAAATTTTAGGGTTCTTTGAATAGTTTGTTACTCAAACATTATTTCTTTAATAGTTGGTGTAGGTTTGCCTAACATTTTATATTTAGCATGTTTTGTGTTGGCTTTAGGTTTAACTTTGTGATATAAAAAGCTCCTATCTACTTATAACCCTTCCTTTTTTATTGGAAAAAATTATAGGGTACTCATTTAAGTTGTTCAAAATCAGTACAACTATAGGTGGTGAAGGTGTGAAAGATGAAAAATGTTTTAATAAGTAGTCAACTTGTCTCTTGTAAGCATTTTGATTGAGATGAAACATTTTTACAAGCGCGGTGTCACCTATCACAAAGACACCACCTCCTTCTTGCAACAATTTGATTGAGATGAGACATGTCTTTTGTAGGATGATGAGGACTAGTTCCCTGCAACTATGGCATGTGGGCACAAAGAGGTAAACTCCTGAAGCTACAACAACAACTAACACCTTTTCCTTCATAAGTTGCAAAACAAGCAACTTACATTTATTATTATGGTTTGAGTGGCATTTTGTTGTTGATTTTAGAGATTGAACTTGTAACTAGCACCTAGATAATTACTTCATTTGTGACTTGTATTCTCCATTTGGTTGAATGCATGGTGGCATTGCCCATTTGTACACAGTAGGCATCAATAGTTTTATAGTTGATTGTTTGTTGTCCTTAGTTAAGTGGTCATGGGGATAACTAATATAATGCTTGAAGGATGTAAAATTCAAATTGATAGTATGTTTGTTAGGATGATGATGAAGGAACTCTTGAGGGAGAGGAACAATTGGTGGAGGATGATGTTAGTTCTATAAACGAAATCAGATTTGTTCGTTTTCCAAGGTCTATTCAAAGCTCTGGATGAGGGATGTTCTAGATCAAAATAATTGTTTTCAACTTTTGATTTCCAATTGGTTCTCTTCTAACTTGCTTTGTTGGCATGTAAATTGATGATGTAAAACGTGAAAGTGAGATGATTTTGGAAGAGCTTTTGGCAAAGTATAAATCTGTGAGTAATTCCTCACAACAATTTCCTATTCTTAAAGCATGACAACATCATTGATTAGTAAAAGTTTCTTGTTGGGAATTAGAGTTGGAATAAGACACATTGTGTTGTTGTGTGGGAGATTGGGTGATGCAAATCCTATGGCTAAGGAAAGCACTCTTGCAAGCACATCTTTTATTCCTACTAATGTTAAAGAGGATATGGATATTCTAGTTGATATTCAACAAATGGTAGTAGTTGTAGTAATAGTAGGTTGTGAAAAAACCTCTTTTGAAGACCAACTTTGACCTATGGAGTGGTATGTAATGCGATTTCTTGAGCTTTGAGATCCACAAGTGAACAATCTTGCCATTGAGGCACATGTATTATCTTTTTATGCTTCAGTCTTCCTTCTAAATATTTGAAATGAGTTTATTAAGTATTATAAAACTACCAACATTTCCCTTTTATAAGGATGGAGCTGTAAATTTAAAGCACAAACATCTTTCAAATTTCTGTAAGTTACAAAGGCATTTTTCTTTGTGCATTCTTTGGCCAAGAATCTGAGTTCATGGACAACTTGTAAAGGCATTAGAGGCAATCTTACATTTGTTGGGTATAGGTTGCATTTGAAAAAAAGGAATGGGAATCGGATCAGCTAGAGAAATTAAAAGAAGATAATAGGTAGAAATTGATGAGGATAATGAACGACTATTTTATGAAAGTATTTTAGCTTGGGAACACAAAGTTCACCACTTTTTTTTGAGACACCAGATCTAATTAGGTAAAATCTAACTTGAAAATTCAGTTATTTTATTTCCATGTTAAGTTTCAATGAGTTTTAATATAGGAGTAATATGGTTTGCCTATCAAATAACTATTTAGCATTAAAAGAGTACTATTAAATGCAAGTGACAATTTGTAGTCCAACATTGGTTAGGTGATAGTAGATGTGAAATTGAACTATATGCATTAGGAGAATAATCTTAAATTATGTTGGGAACTCTGAATTTCCATTGAACTAATGCTAATTGAAAATGTTTTGAAAACAATGACTTCCTGAGATCAAGACATGTGGGATTGTTGGAATGGTAAGCTCACCTTGGTTGAAAATGTTGGTCAATAGCATGCATAGAGGAGGTTTCCAACAAGAGCATGTGCCCAAAGATGGGTAGTTGGACCTTCTTTACATCACCTTCAAGGTGATTTTAAGGTGTTGTGTTGAATTTGCCAAAACCAAACATTCCCTGAGATTGTTGTGATGTAGCATAATAATTCATGATAGCATGTTAACATTGCTTTTTAACATCAATAGCAAATAAACACCAATAGTTTAGGTTAGTGGCAAACCAAGAAGAAGTTTAAGCAAGCTCAAATAATCTTCTTTGGGAAAACCATGTACATTTATTGGTTGTGGGTTACACATCAACATGTTTAGCCAAAAAATGTATCATTTAAATTTTGGGAAGTACTTTCCACATCTTCCATCATTTTAGGTTCATTGTTTTGTGTTGTTATATTTTCTTATGTTTTGCAAATTTGAATCTATTGTAGAATGGGCTCAAATTGTCAATGTTCCAAAATGAACATTGGCCCTTGCATTGGAAACCTATAGGATCAAAGCCAGACATGAATTTTAACACCTAAATCCAACCCTAAAAGCACACATCAAAAGCAAACAATATACACCATGGACATCATTTATCACACCCTAAATACAACCTTAGTATAATTTTAATACAACTTTAATGTACAATTAATGTTAAAATGAACATAATATATTGTTAATATATGCATAATATACATTTAATACATTCCCAGAATATACATAAAACATAATTTTAGTATACCCTAAATACCATCTAAATACACCTTTATATAAATACACCTCTAATATATTCCTAAACACCTTAGTATATATCAATTATATTGGTTCACATCATAGAGGTAACCAAAATGTGACTAAATTTGCAATTAATTGGACATAAAAACTTCTTCTAGGACGAAATATTCAATAAGTTAGTCCATATGGACGGATGAATAGTCTATTAATTGCAATGTAGTTGCAACATAGTTGTAGAAATAATAATAAATTGGAAAGGATGGTAAGTAGTTGCAAAAATGACAAAGCATAGTTGCAAATGATAATTAGTTGCATGTAGTTGCAAATTGGATGGTGACATAATATAAGATTTCTTTTAGTGATTCAATACACATTCCAATTTCCAAACACTACTAGGGGAGTTGAACCCCAATCTCAAAAGAGACTTTGCCAATGTGCAATATTAGTGTGCCTACACCCATTAATTCATTCCAACCCAACCTTAGAAAATAGTTCAACTTCAAACAATAATCCAAAAAACATCCCCAAGAATTGAAAACCTAAAGCTACCTTGTTCCACTTAGTTCAATTCCATACTTGCCAAACACACCTACATGCCCCATAAACCTTTTAAGACATCAATCAAACTTGTTTTATGATGACTTGCTCATTCTAAAAGCTTGTGCAATGTGTGATTCAACCAAAAAGATGACACAATTTTATACTTGTAATCCAGCCCAATTCATTAAAAGTTGGTCCAAAAAGAAAATTGGCCCATCAAAATGGGTGTGGCATAAAAAAAATACCCACCCCAAAAAATAGGCCATTTGCTTTTAAACATCAAAATAATATCTTGTTTATATATTTTTCCACTGTATCATGACCTTTTCATAAGGGAAATTCTCAATATTGTAAAATTGTTGTGCATAAAAACTAGTGCACAAATCCAAGTGGCAAGTCAAGCGGTTTTTCAATTTATTTTTCATGAATGCCATTATTGAGAAACAATGTTCATTTTCCATAGATCCAAAGACTTGAACATATGCAATCTCAACAAGCTTTATGAATTCTCTAAGCTTGTGTTTGAATATTGAAGAAGAACTAATCTTGGTCCATAATCAAGTGACAAGATTCACAATAAAATCCTCCTTCATGATTGCTTCACTATTTGCAACCATTGTCATCTTAAAAAAAACACATTGCACATCCAAAACATGGCCATCTAGGAGAGCTTTCATAATAACCCCCTTTTTTTTAACCTTGCAAGGCATAGAGTAGGCAACCTTGGTGATAGTCAAGTGTTCATGGAAAACATCTTCAACATCATTGGGGCGATCAACCCAAAAATTAAAGTAGATCACACTTAATGCCAACATAAGATCATGGTTTGGGAATCTTCCCTCCAATTCATGGACCAAACACTTGGGCGACATCTTCATAAGATTTTTTCACATGAGCCAAGACCTGGGAAAATCTAACCTCAACATAGGTATGAATCCCCTCTCATAAGACAATGTTGGTTCATAGAATATTTAGAACCAAAAAACCATGATCTTATGTTGGCATTAGATGTGATAACAAGGCAATCAACTTCCTCACCATTTAGGTTTACACACCAATTCATTGGTCGATTTTTGCTAGTGAAAGTTTCAAGAGTCTTCGATTCATCAAATGCAGGTTATCAAATTTGTTTTAGGGATCATTATAAAGCCGATAGAACTTTAGTTGGTAGATCTTCATTACATCAATAAAAACACAAACAAATATATTGCAAGATTGTACAAATTTGATCAAAGTAGGCATGTAGTCCAAAAGTGGCAAAATGGTATGTAAACCAAAAATCAACTTCAAGTCACAAAGGAGGCTTAAATTTTTAGTGGTAATGTTGTTATGCAAACCATCATCATGCATCATTGCAATGAAAGGCCGATATTGCTCCATCACACATTTCATGGGAAACATGTTGCTCCATTTAATTTTCATGTTTTTCAACAATTTGTTTCCTTTTTCTATAAGCACATCACACAAGCTTTGAAATTCAAGGAATTTTTTAGGTGAATGAAAGAAAAACCCATATAAAGTGTGCAAGAGGGCTTCCAATTGAACAACCAAACTCAACTTTGATAAAACCAACATAGCCAAGTTAGTTCAATGAGCAAAACAATGTACTCCCATTAGAAATGGAGCCACATTCTCCTTCATTTGTGTGGTGACACTAGCTCTAGCACCTTGAAACACAATACTGCCATTACAGCCCATTGAAATGAGCTTGGCTCTTAATTGCTTAACACTCGAACCCCTAAATGTGACCATGGCAATGAACATCAAATGAAAAATGTTTTCAATTGTCCCCTACATAGCCAACTTCTCCACACAAGCCAAAAGTGGAATTCATTTCCAACCTTGAACAACAAATAAATGCAAAGAAATCCAAGATGTATTATTTATTGTAGTAACCTCATCAATGTTGACAAATATAAAATTTGTAGTAACATCATTTTGAATGGATTCCAACAACAACACTATTACAAATTGTGGGTGCAATTCACTAGTCCCCATTCACTAGTCCCCGTACACTAAACTAGTGAATTCACTATGTCCCCATTAGGTTTCGTTCATTGTAACCAGTGAATTCATTCAAAATCCAATGAAATCACTTGGCATACAAGGACACCTATTGTTGTAGTGAATTCATTCATGGATTTAGTTATGCCCCACTTGTGTATAATTAGTCCAATGTTTTTTAGGAGTGTGTTTGACCTTAAACACAATGAAGAGGTTTTTTAAACCTTCAAAATTTCTCATAGCTCGACCTCTAGATAGTAAATGGTAGATTAAAATAAATTGGACAAGTTTTTTTTTTAATCTTGGAAATTTTCAGAAGTAACTAAATTAAGAATAGAAAGATGCTTAGAAGTGGTGTAGGTTCATCTATTTTATTCATGTTGGCATTTACCATTGAAATAGAAAACACCTATTTCCACCCTTGGACTAATAATTTTGGATTTGTGGTGACCTACATGTTTCAACATGTTATTGAGTTTTGGAATAAAAAGCTTTTCCTTGCCTTCTACCTTTGAACAAATAACATAATGTACCTTATGCACATTACTTTTGTAGTTTATTATAGACTTTGCGTAGGGAAGACATGGGACCCATTTATCTTGAAAGTATTGCACATCTTCATGATTTCATTTTTTTTTTCCCATTATTAGGATTAGATTTAAAATATAGGTTGTGAAGCACTTGACTTAGGATGAGCTTGAGCTTCAACATTAAGAATAAGGAAGATGGGTTTGAATTTAAAATTGGTTGGGACTGACAAAGGAAGATTTGTTGTCACTCATGGAACGCACATAATAAATTTTATAGAAAATGCACAAATTGTTCCTAAATGTTCGTCATTCACAGATTGTTCGTCGCTCATAGATTATTCTTCATTTTCATTCACAAACCACTTTTCGTTCTCATTCACACATCATTTTTTGTTCACGTTCATAAATTGCTCATAGATATCGTTCAAGAATCTCATAATCACTCATGTTCATTCAATGTTCACAGTTGCTCATAATCATTCATGGTCATTCATGTTCATAATCATTCACAATCACTCATAGACATTCACAGTTGCTCGTAGTCATTCATCAATGTTCAAAGTTGCTCATAATCATTCATAAATGTTCATAATTGCTCATAGTCACTCATGCTTGTTCGATGCCCATAGTTATTCATAATCAAATCATTTGTGTTTTTTTGCAATCATTTGCAAACCTCCCAAATCATTCATGTTCCCTTGTAGTCATTCACAAACTTGCTAAATCCCTCATGTTCACAACATAGATGCAGACATTCGTGCTCACAATGTAGACACAAACAATCACGACCTAGACATTCATGTTCATGGTCACAATGCATATGTAGACATTCACACTCATAGTCCTTTGCTCAAAGTTCATAGTCTTTCATTCAATGCTCACTGAACATTGTTCACATTCTCTCAACAAAAGGAATTTTGTCCTTTGCAACCAAGAAATCAATGATTACATGTCCTAAACGACTACATAATTGATTATAGTCATAGGATATTACTTCAAATCCTATGTGAAAAAAATTATAGTTATATATTAATGTTGCATTTGATTAATAGATGATGACGTGGTAGTAGGAGGATGACATTGTTTTTTCATTGCAAGTTTTCATCAATATAATATCCATGATTGATGACAAAATGACGTCATGTCCAAAATATCATTTGAAAATGTGACTAAAATAAAATCATTTAAAATATGATTAAAGAATAATTATGAAAATGAAGTGGACAAAATGATGTGTCATTACAAAAACAATGTGGTCATACAATTATTTTACAATGATTCAAAAATGACTATAAGTAATTTAATATGAGTACAAATGGACATAGTAAACTACAACATGTAAGGAACTGATTTTGATTAATATTATACATATAGGTAATATAAAAACCTTTATTACATTTTTCTTAAATATATTTGATATATAATCCATTTAAAATATTCAATGTGACTAAATTAAATAGTTACATTGAAATAAATTTTAATGGTAAAAGTATGATATATTATAAATAATTTTTAATATTTTAACTTAAAAATAAAATAGAACTATAAGATGTGGGAAATATATAATTTATTTTTACATTAAAATTTTATCATAAATTTAAATAAAATTTATATAATATATGTCTAAAAATAAATTTATTTTACACGTGGAAAAAATATTATTACAAAATTATACTAAAATTTATGTGTAAAATGAATAAAAATTATAATTTCAGAAAATTAGTTGATATTTTAATAATATAATTAATTTAAATTTAAATTAAATTAAATTATTTAGATTAAATTTATACCTCATATATAATATTACTAATATAAATGTTTTAAGTATATTAATATAATTGATTTATGATCCATTAATAAATATTTTATGTGGATAAAATTATATGGATTCATATGTTTAAATTAAAATTTATTAGTAAACTTATGATATATTAGAAGCCAAATATAAATTCATAAACCAAATGAAGGTTTAAGATATAAAAGATATATTTTATTTATTCATGTATTAGCCATACTTTTCATTTACAAATCACGCATTTGAATTAAAAAATTCCAAAGTATGGTTATTGAAATGTTATTCAATAATAAAATTCAAACAATTTTCTTTTGAATTTAATTTACATTTTTAAAAATTAAAAATAATTGTGTACATTATTGAAGGAAATTTATGAATAAATATTCTATTTTTTCATTTGGACAAATTATCAATAAGATACGAATTATTAAAATTGAAGTTTTGTGTAATGTTTAAATGAAATACGGTTTAAATAAAATAAAAATTAACCCATTTACACAACAAGTGGGGTGGCTTGGTGGTAAAGGAGTCGCATTCCATCCTTGGGGTTCAAGGATCAAGTTTCACAAATGAATGTGTTGTGTTCAACATTGGAATATTGACCAAATATTTTGTACCTAGACTACGTAGGTTAAATGGTTACATAAGCAAGTTTAAATAAATAGATTAGGTGGTTTTCTTACCCATTTCAATTAGGTTTTTAACTTAATTTAGGTGGTGACATGTGTCAACAATTTATAGGATAAAAAACTAATGAGATAAAAAATAATTTAAAAATATTATTATTTATATTATATAATAAATATTATAAATTGAAAAAAAAATGTTCTCCAAGTTTTTGGCTCCAATTTGTAATAATAAAAAATATTTAAACAATGATTAAACTATCACTAATGACTTCACATATGTCCTTTATGACTAATGGATGATATTTGCCACATCATGTAATGACTATTGTCCTAAATAATTCGTTCATAATGACTTTAAGGCTATTAATCATTTTTGTTATTTATGACTATAATACTAGATATAAACTTAATCATATATTTGAAATTTTTTTATTAATGCCTCCTAATCACCCATGAAGACATAACTTCATAGTCACTCACAATCACACATACATTCCCTCTTAATCATTATAGATTGTTCACTCACGAAAGCTAGAACTTCATAGATCAATCATAATCCTAACATCATTCAAATTAGGCAAATTGTTATCATTCAAATTGTTCATAAACCTCACTATTGTTGAGATCACTCATAGACTTCACCGAGATCACTCACAAACTTCATGAAACCCGTGTTGTTCAAACCTTAACAACCTCACAAAATCACTTTCATACACATACTTCAAACGCATTTGAAGCTTGAAATAGACAAAAACAACCAAAAGAAACTACAGTTAGGACTTGCGACTCATATAAACACACAAAAACTTAGAAGTTGGAAGTGATAAAATTAACATACCTTGAAACTTGCACGTTTAAAAACTTCGCACATGGGTACTTGAACTTGTTACCACTTGCTTTTAGGCCTTGACCGACAACCATCAACAAACACATGTTGTGAGTGATGAACAATTTGTGATTGACAAACAATTTTGTGAATTTGCCTCCCATACATGGACGATTTTGACTTCATTGCTCAATGTCAATATCATCTTCAAAAGCTTTAAAATTCAACTAGTACATTGTTCAACTTTATTGTGGAAGCTTCATTAAATCAACAATTTCTACAATATCTAGATCACATAAACACCTTTGACTACACATGCTAAAATTTGCTATAAACAAATATATATTTTATTAATCTTGTTTTAGCTGGCCCATATGACATTGGTATTAGGAGTTGCAAGATGTAAAAGATAATTTATGAACAAAATTCCAATATAGTTTGTATGCAAATTTGTAGTTTTATATATGCAATTTGGACATCTCCAAATCCATCAATCATGTGTTCACATGATATATCAATAAAAGCTAGATACATGCATTTGTTGTGACATAAAATGTGCCACAATGTGTAAATAGGAAACACCATTGCACTTTGTGGTTTTATATGTAATCCTTGTTGGTTTTTGTATTTTGGGCCAACTCTTGCATTCAAGATCATAACATCAAACCTTGGTAACCTAAATCTTGAGTTGTTATACTTCAACATGCCTTAAGAGATAGGCACTAATATGTAGCAAAAACAAAAAGCATGGAATTCCATCAACTATAGTGTTCCTTTGAGATCATTAATACTCATGTACAATTGTTTTTGTGAATATTCATCTATGACACTTTTGCAACTTTACCAATTTATCTCCATGTTCATGAAATGGTAAAATTTCTTTTCTTGAATACATTGTAATGCAAATTTACCCCTCTATGTTACATTTGTGAAGATAGTCCATTATTCCATTTAGGTATCCATTTTGATCTTCTCCACTTCAATCATTGGAACATTGTCCATCTTAGTGAATATTGTCCATCTTAGTCCCTTTTAGGCCTATCAAATTCACTTATTTGCTAAAATAGTCCATCTCAATCCCTCTTGGGCCTATCAAAATCACTAATTATTTGTTAGGATAGTGCATCTCAATCCCTTTTAGGCCTTTGCATTCCAACCTTTTTATCATAAGTACATTAGGTGGTCCCTTTTCAACCTCTGCATTCCACTTATTTAACAAATTTAGCTTGGAACAAAATTCAAGCAAGGACTCTAAACTTGAAACAATTATTCAAATCAAATAGATATCTTATCTAAATATGAGGTGATTCTACAAGGTTCACATTTGAAATCAAAAGGAAAAATCAAGTCCAAGGTGACCTACAAAAGTTAATATCTTTAAATTTCCATTCATGCCACATGGTAGTGGGGTCCATTAGCACAAAACTTCAATGTACATTAAAAAGAAATAGAGATCATGTCAACTTTCTTATGCTTGGATTGGACAACCCAAGTCAAGGCTAAACTATTATGATGATGTAACCATGAACATTAGCATTTTGGCAATGCATCTTCAACTGAGTGCCTAACTACAAACAAAAAAGGTGCCATATCAACCTTTATACAATTCTAAAAAGAAAGTGATTCAATGATAGTTCAGATTGGCACATCTTTGTCTAGCACATGCCCAACAAAAATGAACATCTAAGAACTTCAAAGAATGTAACCCAATTATGAATATTTGAAGTTCACTGACATTATTATTATAACTTTACAAATATAGCCCTTTCACCACCTACCTATCAACTCAACTACTAGCCATGTTTCTTGCGCCTCAACATGTGTTTAATATCTTCTTAACTTACCCTACATCTTTATTTGAATGGATGTTCTAACACTATGTAGCTTGAGTTGAACAACAATGTGCAACACCTCCTCCCTTTCAATTGCCATTACAAAAATTCGTCAAATCTAGGAGCAAGTGTAATACATTGAATTCGATTTACTCTTAACTATCCCATGGATTCATATGTGCCATTACTAATGGAAAAAATCAAATTTGACTATAGCCCTACCATTCCCAATAATAATTTGAATCATGATCAATATCCAATTTTAATCTAGTGGTGACAATATGATCCTTTATTAGCTTGCAAACCTACAAGTAATTCTTCCAAATTTCCTTGCTCACCATCCTTGATACCTAGGTGTGTTAACCATGACTATAACAATATATATTCACCTAATATTAATTTGTCCAGCAATATCAATCATAATTTAGGTTACTAATGGCTATTTTGATGTGCTAAAGCAATGTGTTAATTTTTTCCTTTCGAGGTTAAGCCACCCTCTCAAAGAACAAAATAGAAGTTGAATAGACATAAATAGATCTCAAATCAACAAGGTAGGTCAAGTAGCATATTCATCTTGGTTTGAAAAATTGGCAATTATAAAGACAAGATGCAAACCATGATCTTCCATCTTTTAGATGTGAAAAATATATATCCTTGCATAGGTTGTCCATGCTACAAACTCAAATGGTATCATAGACATTATGTTAAATGGAAAACAATCCACCATTTTCAAAACATTTATGTTAAACTTTTAGATTTATAATATCGCTTAATGGCAAGTACATGTATCAAGTCTATTTCAAATTCATGAGATCTGTAGCTAGGATCCTTACTAACAAGGTGTGATGTATGAAGTTTGAATCTCAGTTTGTCCACCTTTCATATAATAACATGTACAAATCAAAAATAAAAACTTATAGTTTGGATTTGTCTAAGTATATATAGTAGACCATACACAAAATTGACTAGATTATTCTAGTCAATTCAATCTAGTCTTCTAATTTCAAAGAAGCAATAACCTCATTGATGTTTCACAAAATGTTTCTTAACAATTCATAAATTGGATCATTTCCATTCACTCTGTGATTTTTGGGTGGCATCAAGAACTTTATAGCCCTAGTAACCAAATGAGAGTAAATGAACACTTTGTGTGAGTCCTTCAATAAGACATAGGAGGTATCAATGTTTCCCCATCTTTGATGATAAATACTTCCCACAACATCATCTCCCTCCTCAAACCTAGTCCCCCATTGGTTTGTAAAACCTTGTGCAATATATGAATTGGTGCACATAATCAACCAAAAGGATGCCCCTCTCATTGCCCTCTTCAACATTAACAGCCATGTTGTCCCCAATCTCTAATATAATAGCCAATTCATCACCTACATTTAACAACATTTTGTAAGAATGAATAGTAATGCATGTGAAAAGCAAAACTTAATTCAAGCTAATCATGATACCTAAACAAAAATTCAAGTGTAGAAACTGACCTTGTAGACCAAATTGCCACTTTCCATCCCACCCATCATACATTGCTTCTTGTACATACTATGTATCATAAGGTTAAAGTTGTTTAAGAACCCATTGCCCTGTCCACTTCACATTTGGCACTTCGTCCAACAACTATCCAAACAAAACTCATAGAAGCATGCCAAATCCTTGACAAGTAATTGAAGGAAATTGTTTTTGTTAGTGGCACAAATTGAGTGAATTTTCATTGTACCTTTGATGGGATCACAAATGAATAAAGGTGAAACTCTATCCACATCTTCAACTTTAACATGCCAGAATGTTTTACAAAAAGATTCGATAGAACCAAAATATGATGACTTTGGTCTATCACATAGACGCATGCGTAAGAAAGTAACCACCTCTTTAGCATTTTGCAACTTTCTGCCTTGGGCATTAAGTTGTTATCTTCGGAGAAATCTTTTGACCATGGCTCTTACCACATCATGGGGTCTTGTGACATGACCACTTCTAAAAAAACTCCACAACATTTTGCAACCTCCAATTAAATTTGGATACTTGGACACGAAATACCATGGCTTGTTATTCTTGAATTGGGCTACACACCTATCACTCCATACCCAATGCCATTGAGGTGTGTATCTTCATTCCCCCATGTATTGCCAATGAAGTTTGAAACAATGCTACACAAACTCTAAGTTTGCCCAAGAAACAACTCAAATAATCATATGAAATATAAAAAAAACAATTCAAAATCTCAATGAAATCTCAAAGAATTCAAAGTTGTTTCTACCTTGGGCATTAAGTTGTTCTCTTCAAAATCTGAAATATAAAAATGATATTTAGTAAGTATTTTTGAGTCCTCATCATATGGATCTGGTGTAGGGTTGTCGTGAAAATTGATATGCACCAAAATGGAAATTTGGTTAGCATGCCAATGCATACTTTGCACTCTGTTTTGCACTTCAAAACTATAGTTTTTTGCAAAATCAACAACAAAACCATAGTATTGGTTGGGAAATATTTAATGCATTGTTTGAAATGTTTATCTTCCCATCTTGCAATGAAATTGTGCTTAACAAAATGTTGCAATTTTGGTTATAGATATTCAATGAACTCATGTGATGTCGTGTTCTTATACATCAAGGTCAACTTCTTCAATGATTGGCCATTCTTGGCAATAGTTGTTTCAAGAGCAAAACAACGCCATTGGATTATGTTTGAATATGATTTAGTAACCTCTTTCAGACACAAGGATAACTTCTGCACCCTATAGCTTGGGCAGTTGCCAAACAAGCAACTACGCTTATGCCATTCATCATATTCACCTTTAGGGCACGCTATAGCCTCCCACATGTCTATAATACCCTTGTATACAACACACAAGACTTGACATGGCTGCCCAAAGTGACCAAATACACCATGACATTGATAATAACATAATTATTGGTTGTGGATAATACTTTTTTTCCTCATTGTATTTAGTGCAAGCCTCAACTCATTGAACTCTACATGGTAGATGCAACAACATGTATTTTCATCCTTAAAAGGCATCACAAAGAATGGTTATAGATATTTGAATGACCTGTGCCTAATAGATGCCTCATGATGTGTAACTTGAAATCTCAAGAAAAACTCAATCTACACACAAGCAAACACATAGATTAATTATATAGTTCACTATCTTATAGGTTGTTAAGGTAATGCATATTACATATTTTATCAGATATGACAGAGGTTAAGGTAGTTTAAAAATTTGACACTCCATGTCCTAGGTTTTGTTTAGTTATTTGGACAACAAAACCTTCTAGATAGCTTAACAAAAAGATAACAAGTATATATGCAAGTTGAAGAGACAAAGAACAAATATATTAGCAACCAAATTCTAGATGAACAAATCCAAGCCAAAGTAATTTGACAAAGTTGTTTATAGTATGGACAATGCATTAACACAACTAATAACATGTATCTCAAGCTTAATAAAATTTCAAAATGTCAATACCAACATTGAGATGCAACAACATTGTTATAATTTGACCAAGACAAATAAACAAGTTATTACAATCAAACTAGTTGAGATGGATTAGATAAAAGCCAATTATAAATTAATGATTCAAATTTAATGGACTTTGTGACAATTTCAAATTAAATCAAATGGACTTGAAGTACACTAGAAACAAACAACTCCATGGACATCAAACAACCTTCTAGATTTGTTCATTTAATATCCAATTCACAAATGTCAATTTCATGAAACTTGGTTAAACACACATGATAGTCCAACTAGATTAAATCATTTTTAAAAAAAACATTAAATTTTGCAACTTAATTATAGATGGATAGATCTAGAGCAAAATTCCTCTCCATAATTTGGAAAACCACATGCAATGCAACATTGAAATCTAATGCAACATATACATTTTGACAAGAATATTAAATGGCCATGATTTCCCACCAAAAATTGTGGAAGGCAAAGGTCATTAGTTTGTTTTTTTATAAATATCTTGAAAAGTGGAAGACAACACATTTGGACTTTGTCCTCATATTTGGAGTGTATTGATATATCTAGAAAAAATGAAAATTTTGAAAGAGCTTGTACAAAAGAACATAAACCAAAATGGAAAAACCATATAATCCACACATAACTTAATTTGTGGTGGCATCAAGACATCTGATAAACTTCATCTTTCCAAATACAACTTCAAAATGCCAAAACTAACATTGAAATGCAACAACATTATTACAACTGGTTTTCGACTACATGTTGTGTTCCACTTTATTTCGATTAACACAATAATATTAATTTTTTAAAAATCCATGTGAATGGCATTTTAAACGAGTTGATGTGTCGACTAGTTTGGTAAGTGTATGACATTGACCACTAATGCGTGTTGACCATCAAAATGTTTTTTAAAATAAAATATAACCCAATTGAAGAATAGTTGAGAATTGCACTTTGCCATGACATTATGCCATGTCAAGTTAGTTGCTTGACTATTTTGGTGCACCTTGTTTTTGAATCGATGAAAGAAGGATATTGATGGATGAAATATTGCATGCATTTTCAACTATACTGCACCTTTAATTATCATTACCTATACCCTACCCACATATTACCTACCCACCTACCTACTTATCATTTCTTACACCCTACATATGTACATGTTACCTACTTACTATTGTAACTTATACCTACATATTAAATACCTACCTACCTAGGTACCTACAAACTATTGACCTACAAAACTTAACCTACACCTACTTTAAATCACCTATGTTATAATTTAAATGTATTTAACTTACAATTTATCACCTACCTATAACTACCTTGCGAATATATGTAATAAGTACCTACCGAACCTACAAAGTACTACCTACCTACCTATAGGTACCTAAAAGTAATTTGCAACAAGTGTACTTGCTTAACCTACAACCTACCTAGGTAGCTAATGAAGCATGTAGGCTACCTAAGTAGCTAGGTTAGATAGGTAGTGAGGCTAGATTTAAATGGGGTGGCAAGGCAAGGTAAGTTATGACTACCTACTTACTTATTGTCTACCTAGATGCAATAGGAGGTCCCAAGGTAAGTAATAGGTAGATATGTTAAATCAAATGTAGGTAAGTAGGTTACTTAAATTAATTAGGTATAGGTAGATAGGTATTAAGTAAATAAGTAACTAGGCAAGGCTTTTAAGTAGGTACCTACTTGATTTTTGTTTAATCACGGTGTCACAACTCCCAAAATACCTATACTTAACCTATTACTACCTACTTAGGTCTACATAGGCTTTAAGTTAGGTAAGGAAGCTAATTAGACCTAGGTTAGGATAGCTAACTAAGTTAGATAAGCTATTTTAGCTTAGCAAAGGTTCAATTTTGTGGTATAAAATAATTGGTATATAGTTTTATGGCATTTTACATATTCATTAAAATGCCATAGAATGCCACAAAATTAAAATTATACCATTTATAATGTCATGATATATATATATATATATATAATGCCATAATTAATTATGAATGGATGAATTTAATGTGGCATATAATATGAATGAATGAATGATTTAATGTGCCAAATAATATGGATCAATGGATGGTATGACATATAATAGTGGTGGTAATGTGTTGGTAGGAAATTCAAAATTTGAATTATAGTTGAAAACTACTTGAAACAATGTCAATTTGCATAGTTGAAAGCTAGTTGACATCCCAACTATAACCACATATTTCATCCATCCATGGATGAAGGGACTGCCCTTATATAACATTGTCATTCATTTTGAGCTTTCTTTGCACTCTAGTTTGATTTTTTTTCTTTTTTTATAGTTTGTTTTGTTTTATCTTGTTCCTTTTTTTGCCCAACTTGTGTTTAGAAGTTTAAATCATGTCATTTAATATCAATTCATGGATTTTTTCAAGTGAGTGCATTGTGCCTTTTGCATGTGAAGAAGTTCAAGTTTTCATTTTGGGGTTATTGTTAAGTTGTTTTTTTTTTAATCATGTTTAAGTTT
>Ga0209611_10006517_pt1 | contig 19078 bp, 17 predicted proteins | sample S1TSphgellanicum_3_FD_187693 | JGI IMG/M metagenome (GOLD analysis project Ga0209611, IMG submission 187693) | Host-associated microbial communities from peat moss isolated from Minnesota, USA - S1T2_Fc - Sphagnum magellanicum MG (SPAdes) (version 2) | ecosystem: Host-associated > Plants > Peat... | reverse complement strand
GGCCAAAAAGTCAATAGCGTGTAAAAAGCCATTGAAATGGATTATAATTGGTTTTGTTTCCCAAAGGCTTGAGAAACCCCTTGTATTGTGTATTTGAAAAATTTTCCTTCTATTTTCATTGATGGGCGAAAAGTTCACAATAAATAAAAGTATCATTCACTTATTGCTTTGCCACGCTAGGGACTAGGTAGGCATGGGTTTTGCATGTTTCCAAACCCCAAAATTAAACTATTGCCAAGTCAAAAATTTAATAAGATAAAATTCATTGGAGGAGGTCCATTGGTAAATTTATTTATTCACATCTAGCTTTTAGAAATTGGGTTAGTGGCAATAGGTACCCAATGCCACCCTATTAGGAAAGGGTGTTAACCCAAGTTGAATATGATCACAAATAATTTTGGAAATAAACGTAGCCAATGAGAAGGTTCAACATGTATTGGGGGGTTTAGTTTGGGGGGTGGGTGGGGGGTGCATTTTTATTTTTGGTTGTTCCCAATGTGCATGTGTATCAAGGGGGGTTACCTGAGGCATGTAGAATTTGGTATCAAAAGTTACTAGGACATTATATCAACCCCATGGTCAAGGATGGAATCATAGAGTTTAGCCCACATTGGGGGAATGTCCCCCACTTATGGGCCTTAGCCATTATAACACATGAGACAAAATTTATTAAAAGTGCAAACTTTATCAAATATTAGTACATTAACTTGCTTATTAAATATTTCTCATTATTTGTAGAAATTTTAATTTAGTTGGAAGTGCCTCTATCAATAATTTAAAGTCTTTTCACATAAACTAGTTTTAAATTTAACTATCATATTTTAATAATGAACCATTAATTACTTGGCTCAGTTTTACACCATTCCGAAATCAATATTCATGAACAAATGACATGATTTGGATTAATTGTAGACATATGTGGGATATGTATTATAGGCAATTGAAGATGGCTTGCATGTTTGCCAAAATAGTAAAAGAAATCAAAGTTGAAAAATTCCGAACTTGTGTGCACATTGTGGAATGATGGGACACATTACTATTGACTAAAGGATTGGATTCATGAAACTTCTTCACAATTATGGGCTCAAAAAAAATACAAGACTTGATTGAGTAATTAAATCACCTTCAAGAATTTGTGCTTGCTTGTTTAAGTAAAGGTATTTTCTACCATTGCCATTAGCTTAACCCAGAAAAGTATATAATTTCTTAGCATTCAATGAGATGAGCCAATATGCATTGAAGAGGTTCAATGTTTTTCCCAAACATGTTGAATTTTGTTGTTGTTGTTTGCAATAAGTTCTCATTGTGTTCCCATAAAGTTTCCAATAGGTTATCAACACGGCTCTCATGTCTTCCATGTGTTTTCCAACCCTTGTAACATCTCATTTTGTCCCATATGCTTTGCCCTAATATATATTTTTATGATAGGCCAATAAAAAATGACATCATGAAAAAGAATTGAACTTTGGGGGTCCCCACATCTAATTAAGTTGTTGATGCTTTTGCAAATATGGAGACTAATGAATATTCTGTGAATGACGAGGTCTTATTGCAAAACACAATTTTAAATGTTACAACTTCCATTACATATCCTAGTTATGCATTGGCATCTTCCAAATTAATTACACCATTTTAATTTTTTTTGATTTGTTTGGAAAATAATATTTTCAAAGAACACCTTTTGTCAAGGAAAATATAGAAGCTTTTGGAAGATTTAAAAAATGCAATCTACCAAAATAGAATTTCCAGAATTAATTAATTAATTACTATGTTTTCTAATATGTGAAGGCATTTGAACCTAAAGGGTACCAAAACTTTGAAGGTTTTACAAGTGATATTTCATCACATGACCATTCATGACCCTTTGAAAACAAATGGGCCACAGTGATAACAACAATGGAACATACATTGAAAAACATCTTTGATTGTCTTTCATGGTTGGAATTCCACAACCAATGCATTGACAATACAACAAAGGACTTCAAAATCAAATCAACCCATCAACATGATGCAATTGATGCCAAGTTCATATCCTTACAAAACATCATTAAAAATGTATTAATTTTCTACATATCTCAAATGACATTTTCCTTAGCTCTAATACCAAGAATATTATGTAATTAAGCCTTGCAATATATTTCATTAGCAAATCCAATCATTAAAATATGAAAAAAATTGTTAGGTGTTGTACAATATTTGTGTTTATAACCTGAATGATGCAATTATGAGTTTAGGTACACCAAGTGTTTGCAATCATCCAAGCAATTTTTTTTTACATCTACATTATATTTATACAATTATATAGTGTATATATAATTATTAAAGTATGATAACCAAACTTGAAGGTTCATTTGATAACCTTTGCAAGTATCAAATATGGGCCTTTGTGATACTTGATCAGTTTCAAAATGTTTGATGCGTGACATGTTTCACGAATGTATGACATGTGATACATGCTAACTTAACAAATGTTTTTATGTTACCAAATAATGTTGTAAATGATGTTTCATTCTCAACTCCTTGTCGCCCTCATATTTCAATTGAAAGCTCTTATTGAAAGTTGGATCATGTATGCAAAATGAAGAAAATGACTATTCAACAAAACAACTTTGCACTCCTCATTCAACAACACCATCTTTAATGAGCCAAAAGGTGTACCAAGGGTTATCTATCACTATTGTAGTACCTGTACTATTTTGGCAACAAAAATGTCGAATAATTATCTAAATTTGAAATCTTAACTTTGGCACCTAGTTTTTTAAGTCTGAAATTTTGGCATATAATGATTATATGAAATAATACATATGGTTTTATTAATGTTGAGGGAGTAGTTTAGTGTGTCTAAATAGCTTCCATTTCAAATCATTGTGGATCCTACTACCAAATTGACTATTTTGTTCTTGAAAAGCACAATGGTTGAGGAGGGGTGGAAGGGGGTGGAGTTTTTTTGGTTTCCCTTGTTCCTAATGTGTTCCCATCAATGTTCCCATCAGGTTCCCCAAGTTCCCAAGTTGTTCCTCAATACGTTCCCAAATAACACCTTTGATTTTATCCCACATGGTTTATTCAAAGTTCAACTCTCATGTAGTGTAAATTGACAAAATTGGGCCATAGGGGGAGTACATTTGTTGCTATTTTGCAATTGGGGCTTCCAAGAGGTGCTTCTATATGGATGAACCATATGTTCTAATCCATTCAATACATTCATCCTTAGCAGTTTTCAATTCATGCTCATCCACAAAACATAATTTCTCATCCATTCAACACAATTCATCCATAAGAGTTTCATCATGTTTTGGAGGTTGTTGTGTTTTGACAAGCCAACAAATAAGTGAATGGGAAGTACCCCAAGAAAAGCTGACTAGGCATTTAATTAGGAAAAGGAAAGTGTCATAAAAAGTACGATTCTCGTGCGAACGCGGTTATTTGGAAACGGGATTTTTCGTTTTTGTTCCCACTGAACTACTGGACCATGGCCATTCTATTGCCACTAGGACCACTGGACTTTTGGTTTTCACCGCGTTCACACGAGATCCAGGGAACATAATGTGAATCGAGTTAATAGGAATCGAGGTCGACGTCGAAGCCCGCGAGCGCGATGGACGCAACAGCGCGAAATGCGACGCTGTCGCGAAGACGACGCATCCCGGCGTTTTGATTTTTGCAATTTCGCGCAAAACAATTTTCCATAGCCAGCGGGAATAGCGGAATCACGACGCCAGAAGAAGATTCGCGCAAACGTGGTCAGAAAGCACGATCCTTTTGATACAAAATTTGGAAGAATAATAAATTGCAAAGAAAGAGAGAAAGCAAAAAGCAAGAAAGAAAGAGGACATGATGCACGATCAATACTTTTTTTTTCTTTTTTCCTTCTTCTTCTTCTTCTTCTTCTTCTTCTTATTATTATTATTATTATTATATTTTTCTGTCTTCATGTTTGTTGGTAATTCGTGACTGAGAGAGTATTTCGAGTAGCTTTGATGACGAAAAGAATTTCTGCAGATTATGGAAAATTGGCGCTGTGATATTGATTTGTTTATTGTTGCTTTTTCTGCTTCACCAACGTCTCTAGGTCTCATTTGTGACGCTCTGTGGAAATGCTCTTAGTCTCTGTTGCAAATCTTGCTGAGAAAAGCAGAAAAATAAAAATAAAAATAAAAATAACTCTATAAGGAAGAAATCACGGGAAGTTTGCGGTGAAAGTCTGGCTCTAGAGTCTAGGTATGAACTTTTTGTCTGGTCCAAATTTTGCTGAGAAAACCAACCTCGTGCTGTTGTTTTGTGGCTGAAAAAATCGCAGTCGCTGAAAACATATTAATCCAAGGGAAGCAGTTCTTGAGGATTTTACGTTGGAGATGCGTTGTTGATGTATTAATAATTATTACGGTTTTCTTTTGGGGGAGTTTTGCAGAGACGACGCTGGGAAAAATTGTCGATGCGATAATAAAAAGAAGAAGAAATGGTTCGTGCAGATGATGACATGGAGGAAAGTTTTGCTTTGAAGAAATCGGTATCACCATCATCCGTGCTGCCATTTGTAGGTGTTGCTTGTCTGGGGGCTCTTTTGTTCGGTTACCATCTGGGGTACATGCTCTTTCCAAGCTTTACATTCTCCAATGCCTTTCTGTTTCTTTGAAATTTGCTACCTGGATTGCTATAACATCCTTAACATCTTTCAGAAGATCTGGATCAACTAAAGAGATGAAGTCCTTGCTCATGTAAAAGTTCAGATCAATGGCTAGCTGACAAGAACACATGTGGCTTGTGCATGCAGAGTAGTCAATGCATCCCTGGGGTATATTGCTGCAGAGCTTGGATTTGCTGGCAGTTCAGCTCTGCAAGGTAATCATCCTGAGCTTGCTACTAATTTCCTACTGTGTTTGGCTGTTTCACTAAAACATTCAAAGTGAACCATCTCTCTCCCCCACTAGTTTCACCAGGTAGGTGAGGTTCTATGCTATTTTCAAAGCTAGTGGTTTTGCAAGAAGAATGATAGATGGAGTGACATTTCAGAAAATGTACAGCTTCTTGCACTGACCAGTTATGATGCCATAACACCTCAATTCTGCATTGTAGATGGGCTAATTATTCACCTGAAGTCACTTGTGCAGCACTTCCTGAATTAGTATGGATGAGAATGGGCAGTTTTGCAAGGATTATGGTGAATGGCATATTTTATGTATCTTTTGTTCTAACAAACAGTGTTTTGTCCTGTAGGATGGGTGGTGAGCTCAACATTGGCTGGTGCTGCAGTGGGTTCATTCACCGGTGGTGCTTTGGCCGACAAATTAGGGTGCCGTCGTGGTCTCCAGATGAATGCACTTCCTCTTTTCTTTGGTACCCTCTTAAGGTAGTGACATGATTTTGTAGCATGGGTTTAGCACCAAACCAGAGAATCTTTGCTTCCAAGGCTTGCACCACCTTATTATTCCTGTTGCAGGTTTGAGGTTTGCATGTCTTGTGCTTAGATTATGAAATCCAGCCACCTATCTGCTCAAGTCATGTATCCTTGACCTTACAAAAAGTAGCATGCATATGAGAAGATATCCATTGTGTTGTTCCTTAGAGTGGAATTCCTCTTGGCAGATTTGAGGAGAAATGTCGGGATGTTTTGTTTGTGGATATTGTCCCATCTAGTGCAGTTCCTGTGAATCTTTTGTCCTTCAACTCCCTGTAACGACAAACTGAGGGTTGGAACATTGGGTGACACAGTGGGACTTCAAATGGTGTTGAGAGTATGGTAGTTGGACGCGTTTTGGCAGGGGTTGGCATTGGCATATCATCAAGTGTGGTTCCTCTGTACATATCAGAGGTGATGGATATATTTGGTTCCTGACCCAGCAGATTCTAGTGGTGATTATGGATGTCAATTGAATATTGCTCTCTGTATTGAATGTGGCCTCATGATTCTAGTGCAGAGATCTTAGCTGTGAAGTAGTGCAATTTGGACCCTAATAATAGCATGTGCAAGCAATCTGCTCAATTGCCTGATACAAAGGGGCAGCTTCAGATGATCAACTTCTATCTGAGCAAAACAGATTATAAGTAAATGAACCTTGGAGCCCAATAGCTGACAGGGGCAGCATTGTAATGATCGTGGCAGATATCACCCAAGGAGATTCGAGGTGCTCTAGGATCTGCAAACCAAGTGTCTATAAATGTGGGCATTCTGTTGGCTATCATTGCAGGGCTCCCCCTAGCTGACAACCCAGCCTGGTATTAGCTGCACAACCCTTCTTTTGTTTTAAGAAGAAGGAACATGTGAAAGAGCAGCTTTTCCTGTGTACCTGGAAGCCTTTTGCATCACTGGTGCCTAGGTCCTGGAATGATCTGACAGAGATTGATTTGCTGGAGAAGAAGGAATTAATTTCATGTGCATTGCAGGCCAGGACGTTCAAGTCTTCTTGGTGTTCTAGGTGTTTAATAAACAGTCATGGAAACTTGAATATTTAACAAACCATCATTCCAGCCTTTGACTCTCTTGGACTGAAATTCTCTTTTTCTCTTCTTTGGAGGTCATCTGTTCATCAGGTGGCGGACCATGTTTTACCTAGCAGCAATTCCAGCTGTCCTACTATTTGTGGGCATGGTATACTCACCTGAGAGCCCACGTTGGCTGTACAAGGTAGACTACATACACCATCTCTAACCTTATATCCAAGCACATGGCAAGCTAGGATGCACCAACCTCATGATATCGGATTCAAATTTGTCTGTCTGATCAACACTGTGCTCAAATTTGCTCTACATGTGTATGCTGGCAGTGGTTTAGGTTGGGGAGCCAGACAGGACACATGATGTTCAAGGGAGGAGTGTAAGTTCAGTCATCAACTAAATGGGAAACTGAAGGTCTAGTCTTTGCAGGTGCTTACACCACAGTGAACTTAGGTTGACCTGGCAGTGGCTGTCTGTACATGGATTTAGTTGACAATGGATACATTGTTGGGGTGTGCAGCAAGGGAAGACAGCAGAGGGAGAAGCAGCAGAGAGGCAATTATGGGGAAGACTGAAGTTGGAAGAATCCTTTATTGCAACAAAAGCTACCAATTCCTCTGCAGAAGAGGATGCAAACTGGCGAGATCTTTTTGGAAAACGCTATCATAAAGGTACAAAGATGAATAGCTGTAGTAACAACTGCATGGATCAAGGCACTGGTCTACTTGAACAAGGAACTGCCTCCACACAGTTATAACCAGAAGTGGAGGAATGTGTGAGGCATCTGGATGGTCTTAGCACATATGAGAGGTGTATTTTGAGGAAGTAAGATGTCGAAGTTTATGCTAGTGTCTCAGCCAGCTGGCACCCTCTGCAGGATGTCACAGTCCTGGTGTGTTGTCTGAAATTGAGCGTGCAGAGAAAGATGAGCTGACACCTTGATGTTTAGGGCAGTGGTGGGAGTAGGTGCATCGCTGTTTCTATTGCAGCAGTTCTCTGGGATCAATGCGGTGGTTTACTATTCAACTCAAGTTTTTCAGAGTGCTGGCATTTCTTCAGGAGTTGCAGCAAGTGCACTTGTTGCAGCTGCCAATGTCATAGGTACTTGTTCATTTCCATAACATAAAGTGACTCTGAATCTGACTGGCTTCATCTCTGCACAAATTAAGTCATTCACATGGCCTGCTTAACATCCATGATGTTCAGGTCTTACAGAATGTGCCATGTTTATTGCAAGACAGTTCAGACATGTGAATATCTTCCAGTTGACTTTATAGAATTGGCCAGCAAAATTATGGTTCATAGTTGCCAGCAGGTAGAATAGTGCAGGCTGAGCATTGTGATCAACAAGGTCAAGACAATCAAACCTGAGGTTGCATTCATTACAGTGATATCATGATTTTCTTCTAGTTCATTTTCTGAACTGTAGAGAAATCCATTGTTGACATTCTTGCGGGCCAAATTAAGTAATGTCTTTTCTGGAGGTCCTAGTTCAGAAGGTCTTTTTGAAAAGTTTGTCTCTTGAAGAAGCCATTGAAAGCAGTGTTAGGAAACCTGTTCCAAAGCAAGAAGAGATCCTTGCAGTCCATGAAATCTTGAGCAAATGGAAAACAGAACTCCTTGATTTTTCAAACTTTGCCTCTAAGCCATGCTACCATTTCCTATTCAGTTCCCTTCTCTTGTGTTGATTCCAAGCACCTGAAAACGTTCGACCATCCTGCTGTTATTACCTACATTCTGTAATAACTTTGTAAGAAGCATGATGTTGCTTCAGTTTTCAATGAGATTAATTCTCTTGAAGGCATTTATGTGAAATCCAGCCTGTCAGAATCTGAAATTTTAAGTCTTCATAGTTCTTTGAATTGCTGCTAATAGGTTTAAAGCAAATTGTGACCCTCATCTTCCTTTTTCTTTTCACAGCTTGGAAGTTCCATGAATACCCCATGAAACCTAGGTTTATAAATTGTCACTGGTTCTCTCAGACAGAAGTTTCCAAGTGGATAAGCTCCTCTTATAAAGCTATTGTGATGGTGTCATTTCTGAAATGAGTCATTTAGTCTAATGCTTGTCCAGCATTTCTGCCTTGGTCATCCTTTATAAGAAGGTTTGTAGATGATCTGTTAGTTCCTGCTTATCCTGGTTTGTCCAACTTCATGTATCTGGACAAAGACTTTATTGTAGCTTGAGCTCAATTGTACTCTAGTGACTTTCTAGCAGTTTCTTGGATTTAGCAATTACCCAAGACTCAAAATGGCTTAAACATCAACATTTTTGACAATTGTCATCAGTTTGAATATGTGTTTCATAACATGATATGCATCCCTCATTTGGATTCCAAAATTTCAGCTGCTGCCAAATTTGGAGTTGTCAATAGTCAATTTTTAAGGTTCTTAAGGCTTTGTAGCTCAAAGAAGTTCATCATAGCTCAAATGATGAGCTTTAGTCTCTTGAAGAGAAAACACTACTGTTCAAAGTTTCTATTGGATTGATTCAGAGGTTTGCTCAACAAAGAAAGATTTCTGTTTGGTGTTTCTGCCTTTGTAAACTTCAAACTGATTATATGGGCTTCTTGATCCTGAATTGGGAGCTTTTCCTGAATAGATCTTGCTCTTAAAGTTCTCCATGTTTCTCTCTTCTCTTCCTCTTTCCTTGTTTCTTTGTGTTCTTCTTTCTTCTTGGTTTCCTTGATCATCTTCTGCTCTTTTATGTTTTGTTGAGCTAGCTAGTGTCATTGCCATCTTCCCATTAATACTGATCTTGTGAGAGAAACTCAGTAAATTGGTAATGTTTGACATTGACCTCCCCCCGATGCCCAAAGCTGATGAATTCAGTGAACATTTTATGGTGGCTGGTCAGTTCCAGACATGTTGCTGTTGAAACTCACTGAATTAGCACTGTTGTCCAAACCACTCAGTTTTTCCCCTGTTTTCAAGGGTGGAGTCTCCTTTCTTTTGTTTTCTGTTTTTTCACTTCCCATTTTTCATTTTCTTTTCTTTTTACTGATGTGTTGTCAGATCTGAAAAGACTATATCCTTATCATTGGGTCATTCCTCAATTATTCAAGTTGATTTAATTGTAAGCATGGAGAAGTTGAAGTCAAAACTTGGTATCATTGTCAAATGAGAGATCATTGTGCTTGGTCACAGTGAAGTTTTGAAACATAATCCAGCCAGTCAAGGCCAAATCAACTCTTGCTTCAGACCTATGTGAGGTATTCATGATTCTGAAATTTCCTATAAATTTGACAAGCCTTTTGATCACAAAAGAGTGGTGATCTCATCGCACCGCACCATACTACATTCCCATTGAAGCCTATTTACCAGCCAACTGATAAATGCTGGTTTTTAATCTTTTGAGAAACTTGTTATTTTTCTGGAGATATGCAGGAGCAGTAGTGGCATCATATTTGATGGACAAGCAGGGACGCAAGAAACTCCTCATGACCAGCTTCTCAGGGATGGTATGTTCGCAAGGGCACAAACCTTTTGGAATGGTTTATGGTCTACTGCTTGTACTAAGGAAGCCTGGACCCAAAGCCACATTATCATTGGCAGGAGATGTTTTTGGTTCAGCTTGGTCCTACTTGTGAATATTCGGGTTCAGCTAACATCAACATTTGGTGGATTGATATTGCAGGGAGCTTCAATGCTGGTGTTATCACTTTGTCTGTCATGGCATGCCTTGGAGGCCTTCTCAGGCATCTTGGCAGTTTTGGGAACTATCACGTGAGTATATATTGTACCCCAGATCAGAGTTTGTGGTCATTTGTGGACAAAGACTTGTCACTCACACCTTTAATATGGTCCTCAACTTCTTTGGTAGGCACTGAGGGGATGGGGGGTATTTTAGAGAGGGAAAATGATCAACGAGTACCCAGGCTCTGTTGTAGATCTTGTGCTGCAATTATGTAGTGGGCTTTTTGCTGGTTGCTTTAGCTGTACCTGCTCTCTTCTCACCTGAATGCTTTTCTGATAGACCAGTGGAGGAACATGGATTTTATGGGGCAGGTATGTGGTGGCATTCTCCCTCGGTGCTGGACCTGTGCCAGCTCTTCTACTAGCTGAGATTTTTGCTTCTCGCATTCGACCCAAAGCTATTGCCCTTTCTCTTGGAGTTCATTGGGTATTTTCTTGGTTCAAAGCCCTGTCCTTGCCAGTGCTGCAGTAATATCATGTGCATGGGCAAATTCTCAATTTTTCAGTCCTGATTCTACATTTGAGTAACTCTACACTGGCTATCTAAAATAGTTTCTTATGAGAACCAACTTGTTCTGCATGTAATGATCATTTGCTGAAAGGGACTGTGGATCCTTGCAGGTCTGTAATTTTCTAATAGGATTGGTTTTCCTGAGTGTGGTGCAATATGTTGGAGTCAGCACAGTCTACCTGGGATTTGCAGCAGTTTCAGCAGCGGCAGTGTTCTATGTGGCCAACAATGTTGTAGAGACTAAGGGTTGTTCATTAGAAGAGATTGAAAGAGAGCTGAGCTCTGCTGTGTAGCCTTCTGTGGGAAGGCTGCTTCTCATGAGATTCAGATTGTCAGGTGACTTTCATCGCTCTTATATTGGGTGCCGTTTGTAAGACAGCATTTGGTAATACAGTACTTCAACCACATCCTACAAATTGTTTAAACCGTTGAAACAATTCTGTTCCCTGGCCTAGTCATGGGAATGCTGCATGTGAAGGAACATTGAACACTGCCTCATTTTGATGAGCTTTGCTTCTGAGATCCAATATGTTACTACAATATGTGTTTCTATAAGTTGAAAATTCATCACAGAACATTGGAAAAGATATGTCAGAAAAAATGGAAGTATTGTAGTGCTCTTCTGGTGATAAGAGGGTGAATGTCACCTGGCATTCAAATATAAATACTATACTGTTGAAACAAAAGAGGGTTTTAACACTGGAAAGTTGTTGCATTTTCTTGCAGCTGCAACCAAATCACAGATACGAAAACAGATACATGTTTGGTGAGCCCTGATTCACCCTCTCCTAAAGCAAATGTTCTGAGACTCCTTACCCCTGAAAGGTCATGATCTCCTTCACTCTGCAACCAATGAAATCATCGGCAAAAGATGCAGATGCTAACCAAAATATTCACAAAACAGTAGGGAAGCAAGAGATCAACCTGTTTTCTGAAAGAACGTACATAGCAATGAGCCAAATGAAATTTACAGTATATCTAAACATCTACAGATCCATTGTTAAAAGGATCCAATCAAGACCAGCAGCTCAATCCTTAATGTTTATCATTGTTACAAAACAGGCTCTTACAGGGAAAAGCCGCGGCACGTTGAGCAATTGAGAACCTGCAATTGCTTGCATGTCCAGCCAGTAATTATATAGGTACTCTAAACCCTCACTGTTGCAGTGGATTTGTACTTCAGAATACTAGTTGCAAGTGTGATTTGACCAGCTCTCAATAACACCACCTTCACATTGTGAAAAATCATATCTCGAGACAGATGATCAAATAGATTTGAATTTATAAGCATTGTTTCTAGAGGAAGAAGAATTTCAAAACATTGATTGAAGAGGGTAAATTGCTCATTGGTCTGATGGCTTATGTGACCCTCAGCACCAACCTTTTCACAAGTAGAAGTGTCATTTAAAAAAAATAAAAGTTCAATTTGTTCAGCATAAATTGTTTGCATATGATTCAATTATTACCTACCTAGGTGTAGTTAATAGGAGCCAAATTAGCAAGAGTAACCAATGTTTGGTTTTGCTGCATGTTTTTGGTTTTAAAACTATATTAATGTTGCAAGTCTTAAATAGGTTTATGTGATAATGTTTCTAATATATCATGGGAACATATAAAACCATCTGGATTGAACTTAATGAGTATAGAATATTCAAAAGTATTCATCGAGCATTATAACCAATGCTTTCGTTGTTTTTTATTTATTTAGAGAATTTAAAATTCTTTCAAAATGGCATAATAATGAACAATAATTATTCATGCCTTCACACAGTTATAGTAAGCCCTTAGTAACATTAACAAGTAGCTATCAAATGAGATGATAGGAAAAGTAGAGATCGATTCTTTGAAGATGCACATAAAGGCTTAGGATCAACTCATGATTCACAAGTTATATATATGCTTGGAATCTTTTTATGAATGTTGGGTGTCATGGAGCTTCCATGTCATATTTCAAGTTGTCAAAAAATACTACACTTGGACTTCAAGGTCTTGGTATACAATTCCTTGTGTGTATTACACCACCAATGTCTTATAATCATCAACTTGGAGCCACAACATCTTGGTTGTAATTCTTTAAGACTACATTTTTATCATTTTGTGTGACCATATATGATTGTAGGAATTTTGTATACAAGAAGCTATTGGATGCTAATTTCCAATGGTTGCATTCTTGAATTCATTGATCAATCAATTCAATCACCCATAATGAGTTTGTTTCAAAAACTAGTTTTTGTTGTTTGATCTAAAGCACACTGAAATAATGATATATATATCTTTATGCATCAAGAATGAATGCATGGAACCTTCAACGATGGATCTAGAATCTTGCTTTAGTCATGGAGACTCCATGTCTCATAAGTTCCAACAACAACAACCCCATTGACAAAGAAGGTACCTATTTTGACATAACTCCCCTATGGAGAATTTTGTTTCAATATTATATTACAAAATCAATTTTGTAAAAAGAATAGAAGATAATAAAGTGAGAATATCGAACCATAGTGTCAAAAACCACAACAAAGTTCTAAGATAATATAATCAATCTTTAATTCACAACCAAGGTCAAGCTACAATTTGTCATAACTTGCAAATGTTTTTATAAAGGAGAAAATATGGCAATTGACAACAACTAGTAGGAATAATCATTTTTACCTTGAAGGAAATCCCTTGTGAACGGCCTAATCATCATGTGAGTTGTGAAAACCAAATCTAAAAGAATCCAAAAGCTTACTTTTCCTACCCAAAGTTATTAACCACATCATGCTTGGATTCATGCATCATTTGTTGTTGTTTCATGAATCGTGTTTTGATTTAGAATTGAGGAATATTCCTATTCAACATTATGAAATTAAAAACTTTAAATCAACCTTAAAACTTGTGACAAAAAGACTCAAAAAATAATTCCAACAATGGATAGACAATAAGAAAAGAATTCAAGCTCTCACCAAATGTGCAAAATTTTGGATGCAAAAAGAAGATTGTGATGAAAGTAACCAATTTAGGTGCCCAAAGCGTGCATACCAACAATGTGTTTGCATTTAGATCAACTTCAAAGTTTGTTTCTTATGCAATTAAAAAGAAAGAGAAATAACCATTCATTCATTTAGTCTTTTGAAAAAACAAAGCAACAAGTGCAAAAGGAGGTTAAGAGGCTTTTATTGAGTAGGAAAAGGATGCATGATGAACACCAATGATGATCATGATGTGATGGCGATGATGGTCCATGATATAATTCCCCAACTTCATTCATAATAGGCTATGTATCCTTAGAGCAATTCCATCGATGCTTAGTATGTGACCTTGTAAAAATATTTCTCGCATCTAAGATTCGTTTTCCACTTATTTTTCAACTCCCACCCATAAAACTAAAATCTGGACTACAAACAAATGGGAAACTACTAATAGCAAACCCCCTTAGACCAACCAAGTTATCAAGCCAATAAAGAACAAGTTTTAGGCTTTATTCTACCTTTTACTAGCTTCAACATCCTATAAAAAAATGTTATGCCAAAACAATTGGCATGTTTTGAATTTTTTTTTTCATCCAATTTTCTTTTGTTGGGCCATATATTGAGGACCGGTGGAACTATTCTTTCAATTAATATAGATCAAGTCTACAAATGCTTCCTCATTGCACATGTCTCTTGTCCTTCCCAACATCATTGTTGTACATAAACCCATTAGAATGACACAAAATCACAAACTAGCCCCAAATTTTAATGTTGTTGAAAACATAGATTATCCTCACTACAATCATCAACCAAAAGCTCTTAAAAAAGAAATCGAGGCAAACTCAAAAAAGCTACACAACTAAATTACTACTATGCCAACTTAAATCCATGAACCCTCCTCTTTTTATGAAATTCATTCATGCATAAAGATGCATACTTTCAATTATTTTACTTGTAACTTCTTCTAGTATCGCTTTAAAAAACCAACCCACAAAATCAACCACAACAACAATAAAATTAGTGTTAGAATATGTAATAATTCAATATTTTCAATTTGTAATTAATATAATTTTATCTAAATTAAATTAATTTTCACATTAATATTAGACTTATCCTTCTTATAATTAAAGTGGATGATAGACATACTAAATTAATAGGAAAATACATGGTAATCTCACTTTCCGTATGTTCTTGATTTTTTTTGTTCATACCTTCAATACATCAAATATTTTTTGTTATCTATTTTTAGATCCATTTAATTATGCATTGTTCATAAATGCCTTGGGATTCTATAATCAAACATGGTATCATAACACTAATATGTTTTCTTGATTGAAGAGCTCAATTCTTAAAATATCTAGACGTTAAATTATTATATTTTTCATGGTGAATAGTAGTTAGTACCCCTCAATCATGAATCAACATAAGATTATGATCATTTCTCAAAGTGTAAAGTTTGAAAGCAATTCAAATTACATGCTATGGAGGTTTCATATCAAGCACATTCTTGAGACCAAAGGACTTCAGGACTTAGTAGTTGGTGGTCAAAATAATATTGGTGTAAAACAACATCTGCATAAAATGGCGATGGCACATCAACTAGTGGTAATGCAAATTGAATGGTGACAATCCATCAAATGGTGGCAGTATGTTAGTTGTGGCAACCATGGGAAAACTTGTAGTCATTATTAGTGGTGTTGTGCCAATTGTGGCATCATTGAAAGCACCTCCACTAGCCAATTGTGGCAACAACAAAAGGACCTCTAGTAGCTTTAACTAGAACCCCCAATACCACTCTTGAATCTTAACAAAAAAAGAACAAAGCACTCACCATATTTATCATGCATGTGAAAGAGAATGTGGTTCCATACATTCTTGATGTGGAAGATCCAAAACTTTGTTGGTCATTGTTGTGTGACATATATAAACTTAAAGACATATCCAAAGTAATCTACCTAAAAAACAAGCTCAATTTGTTATGGCTACTAGAAGAAATTAACGTGGATTTTTATTTTGAGAGTTTTAAGTCATTAATTTCTCAATTGGCAAGGATTGGAATCAATTATATGCCTTGTGAAGAGTTGATTGAAATTCTTATGAATAAACCCATAAACGATTATAACAACTTTGTGTAATATATTTCAACTAGGCTTAATCTCCCAACTTTTGAAAGGCTTGCATCCAAATTGTTGCGTGAAGAAGGAAGGTGTTCACTAAAGGTAACAATGCAAACATATAAGTTTACCAAAATAAAACACCACCAAAATAAACTTACCAATGAAGAGGGAAAAAAGTAGTAGGGGCAAGGGCATTATGTGCTATAATTGCATGAGATTGGACACATCTCAAGGCTTTACAAGAAACTTGGAAGGAATTGATACAATGTTGTGAAGAGAGGAGACATTGTTGAAAGAGGGAGTGACATTAATGAAAATGGATCTACTAACAAAGTCTTTAGAGACCTTGAAAATGTTCTTGTAGTTTTAAGTGCAAAACTAGATAGACAAGATTGGTTCTTAGATTTTGGTGCTTCTAGTAAACCTATCACTAGAAACAAAACTTGTTTTAGTTTCATGGACAAAGCTAAAAGGCCCATGAGCATTAGATCTAATAGTGATCAATCTCATCCTATCAAAGGAAACAGGAATGTATCATTTTGACTATATTAAGGGGAAATAAAAGAAGTGAGTGATGTTCTTTATGTCCCTAGTATGCAAAATATTTTTTTTCTTTGGGCTTTATAACAAATAAAAGAAATATAATAATATTTGACTTTTAGAAGTGTTTCATTTTGAATTTAAACAATCATAGGACAATGATAGGTAGAGGGGTCCAAAGCAATGTCAACGAACTTTACAAATTTAAAGCGTTTGAACTTCATGCACGTGATATCAATAATATTATAACTATAAGTTTATTAAATTTGCCAAGTTTGTTGAACTTTGGCATAAGAGGCTAGGACATTTAAATGATCAAAATACCCATTTACTAACTTTAAGAAATTTAGTGCATGGGCTCCTATTGCTTCCTTCAATTAGTAATATTTGTCAAGGTGTTTATTTAAAAAACAACAATATGAGAAGGTCACAAATAAAGGTGTAAGTAGAACAACAAACCCATTCCAATTACTCCATAATGGCCTTTGTGGTCCATTGAATTGTCCTTCTCTCTTTGGAGATATGTATTTCCTAACATTCGTAAATGATTACAATAAAAAAACTTGGGTGTTTTTTTTCAAGAAAAAGAGTGGAGCACTTGACAAGTTCAAGTACTTCAAAAGATTTGTGGAAAGGAAGCCAATGGTAGAATCAAGTGTTTAAAAAGACAAATCACAACATGGAGTTCACTTCAATGAAATTCAATTACTTTTGTGAGAAGCATGATATTAAGAAACAATTCACACAATCAAAAACACCTTATCCAAACAAAGTTACGAAATGTAAAAATCGTTCACTTGTGGAGAGGGTAAAAAAACATGGTGTGAAGAAACAAGCTTCCTTCATACTTGTGGGTTGAAGTAGTAAATTGTGTTGCTATTTATTTAATCACCATCCTATAAAGGCCAACCTAGAAACAACATTTGAAGAATGTTCTATTGGTAAAAACATCCAATTCAAGCAATCTAAAAGTTTTTAGGTGTATTGTTCATGTACCAAAGGAAAATCACAAGAAATTTTATGCAAAGTTTATAAGGCATGTCTTTTTAGGATTTCAACAATAAAGCTTATAGATGTTATTATCACACATGATGTGAAATTTGATGAATTGACACCTAGTTTTCAAAAACCAATAATTGAGAATGTGCATAATGAAAATTCAAAAGCAATGGTATAATTTAGGTCTATTATAAACAGAGGTTGACTAAAAGGAGATGGAGGGCTTGAGGAACCATCTCTTGAGATAATTAATGTTCCACATAATGTTGAATTGAAAAATCATTGTGATGAATGTTCATCACCATAGACACAAAATTGAAAGGTGAACATGTTAGGATTAGGAGAAGCAAGTTTCATTAGGCTAATTAAAACATAATTAGGCTCTTAAACCTTTTTTCAAAAGAAGATCCATTTGGATGAAGAGCACCCCACTAAGATTGAAAGACAATGTCATTGCAATTGTCATTAGTAGAGCATATAACAACATCAGAAGCTTTGTTTCACCTCAACTAGAAACATGCAATGTAACACTAGATGGATTCCATTTCCAAAATTAAACTTGGACATTGAAAGAACTAACCTTAAGAAAACAACCTATCACATCAAAATGGGTTTACAAAAATAAAGTTAATGTTCAAGGTGAAGTTGAGAAATTCAAAGCTCGAACTGTTGTGAGGGGTTTTGAGTAAACTCATAGCTTAAATTATTTTAAAACTTTTGCACTAGTAATAAGGTGGGAGATAATTAGGCTAGTGGTAACATTGACAAAGAAGGTGGAACATTACACACCTTGATATTAAGACAACTTTCTTAAATTGAGATTTATGTAAGGAGCTTTTCATGTAGCAATGTGAAGGTTTTGTATCACCTCGAAGAGAACATATCTTTTGTAAGTTCAAGAAGGCACTTAATGAACTTAAATAGGCATCAACAATTTGGTACTAGAAAAATTGACCAATTTATCAAAGATTTTGATTTTAATCATGGTGAGTTTGATCACAACTTGTATTTTAGAATAGGTTTTGATAGAAACATGGTGATCATCCTATTATATGTAGATAATTTTTTGATTGTTGTTGATTATAAGGGTGAGATAGAAAGGATTAGACGTAAACTAATGAAAGCATTTGAAATGACCAATCTAGGAAGAATCAAATTACATAGGGATAGAATGGGTGGATTTTTCGAGTTCAACATGCTTGATTGCAAGTTAGCAAGGTGCAAATGCATCCACATCTAAAGCTACTTTTGAACATAAATTCACCCGAGTTGATGCAGCACTTTACATGAGAAAAGTTCGCCAACTTATATACCTAACTCATTGGGATTGATATTTATCTAGTGATAAGCATTGTCTCAAGGTTTATGGCAATAACTTCAAGAAACTCATATGGACATTGCAATGCAAATATTCAAATATATAAAAGGTATTCTAGTTTATGGCATTTTTTTTTGGCATGGGGAAGAGACGACCCTTCAAGGTGACATAAACATAGAACGGGTAGGAGATTGTGAGTGTCAAAGGTTCATTTTTGACTACATATTTATTCTTGGTATGTCAGTTCTTTCATGGAGTGCAAAGAAGCAAACCTTCAATTGCAACTTCATCAACAAAAATGGAATATCAAGTGATGATAGAAGCCTCCAAAAAAGACCATGTGATCGAGGTATATGTTGCTCAAAGACACATACATATTCAATCAAGTTGTTGTGTGATAACTAATCGAATACATTAATCTAGTTAACAACCCTATATTTCACTATAGAACAAAACATGTAAAAATACAATACCATTTTATTAAAAAAGAAAGTGGATGAAAATCTCATTGA
>Ga0209611_10006516_pt1 | contig 19080 bp, 17 predicted proteins | sample S1TSphgellanicum_3_FD_187693 | JGI IMG/M metagenome (GOLD analysis project Ga0209611, IMG submission 187693) | Host-associated microbial communities from peat moss isolated from Minnesota, USA - S1T2_Fc - Sphagnum magellanicum MG (SPAdes) (version 2) | ecosystem: Host-associated > Plants > Peat... | reverse complement strand
TTTCGTAGATATTCCTTTCTGGCAGCTGAATTGATGGACAGTTGTGATGTGGGTATATTCACCAGCTATGAGTTCATTCCGGGATCTCAGTAGTCCTGCCCAGATCACCCACCCAGGCACAAAAGAAAGGGGGAGATTCTCTCGACACTTGATGAGCTCCCCCCGGCATCGCCAGTAACTAGTCTTAGATGGCAAGCTAGTTTTCAATCAAATCCACCGCGCCAGGATCTAGCTGAAGGCGCACATGGTGGCGCCCTCGATCCCGTGTGATCAGCGCTGCGCACAATCACATCAGACAGAATCTCAAAACAGGCATGTTATCTGCAGCCGTACCGTATCACTCCAAGAGCAGTTGAATACAAAACCGCTGCAACTGCAACTTGGTCTGGTTTGCTCTAGATCCCCCGTAAGACTATACTTCCACAAGATCAGCTCCCAATCGCAGATCACTCGTAAGAGGAGGCTCTCACTGCGCTAAACAGCATCTCTGTGGCCTGAATGATTGAAGCCGAAATCCAGACCCACCCAACACCATTTGCAGAGCTGAAACGGACCACTACGCGATTCAACCCATGACGACGGTTATACTTCATCTCTGAAATGGCTCTGGAAATCTCACATGAAACCCCAGACTGATACAACTACATGCGAACTGCAAGAAACTCTCCGAACAACGGAAGATTTCATGTGGTGTGTTCAGAACCTGATCTGAAAACTAGAGACCTTCAATCTAGAAACTGAGATTTTCGTCTATTTTCACACCTCTGGAGCTCCCTTTTTGATCTTGCTGCTTAAATTAGACACGCCCTCTTCTTATACGCAGAAGGAGATCTCTCACGAACACGTATTGCAAACCAGATTCAGAATATTAAAAAATAATGAATATTTTGTCTCTTCCCGCCCCGCTGGCTCTTGTTCCGGTTTGAACCGACAACCACTTTCTACCGCGTTCAAACAAGAAAAACAAGAACAAGAAGACAGCTTCGTTGTCATGTCGGGCACCCGCGTAAAATTTTTCGGTCTTGGGGGGAGGGGTGGAAAAAGCCACTAGAACGAAGGTTCTCGAAAGGAACGCGAACTTCGTGACTTCCACGGCGATTTTCCCCAGTCGGAAACTGCCCGCGATCCCTGGAACTCTCTCTCTCTCTCACACAAGTCCCCTGGGATCCCCGGAGCCGGACAGCACTTGCCAGGAAACTGGCCGGGAACAAGACAGCATTGGCCCAAGTCAAATGGGGAATGGTAGGTAGGAAACCTAACCATTGTATTGACCAGTGTTCAAAGTGACCCTGGTAAAGTTCGATTATAAGGTCAAGAAGGAACAGGCTGCACGAGGACGTTAGTTTCTTTTTTAAATATTTTTTTCATAAATAAAAAAAATTTCAGCAAATTTTCACAGTTTTCATATATATATATATATAAAGAATATTCTGTCGCAAATTCCACTCTTTTAGGAAAAAAATCAACAAAATAATAATAATAATAAATTGCAAAATGGTCACAATTGTCTACAATATAAAGAGGGGGGGGGGAGATTAGTTGACAAAGGCCTGAGTGAAGCAATAGCCACCAGCACATGATGGGGGATGGATGGTGAGTGGATAAAAAAAACATTTTTTCTTTGACAACATGTCCCTTCCAAAAGATATTACAGCTCACCATTAGTGGATTCTTGTGTGATTGGCCCAAATAAGACCATCTTCAAAACTCTAAACTTTTCAGAAAACCTCTTCAAAGCTCTAAGAATGATGACTTTTAGCAAAACCTCAATTGGGAAAAAAATCTTATTGGTTCACGTGTGAACTCAAATGTTGTCGGTCTCAAGTGTTAAGGTTGGGACACAAAAGGGCACTATAATAAATATTAATAATGAAAAGGTAGATAAGATGGTCAATGAGAGATTGCCATGCATTTCCTCACGAGACACAAAGGAAATTGTATTTTTATATAGAAATTTTTTTTTAAAAATTAATTAGTTAGAGGGGTTAGAGCCATTTAGCATATAGGTTGGATATAGGGGGCTTGTTCATTTTTGTCAGCTGAAGTTTGGGGCCTGTTGCTGGTCAGTTGGTCAGGAGCTTTACAACAAGCAAGTGCAGGAAAACTAATATGGTTGGTAGGGATCCAAGTTGAATGATAAGCAAAAGGTTTCATCACAAGGGATTTTTGTGGTGGTTTCAATGAATATGATGAAAACTAATTACACCCCGGCTCCTTACTTAAGTTGATGATAACTTTTGCTTCATGCTTTACAATGAGTAAAGCCAAGCCTCGTAAATTTGTGGGTTCTATTTTTAGACACACAAAGTGCACCAAATAAAGGTAATGTCGACACACAAAATAAGACATATGCGCGTAGTGTGTCCCACACGACAGCAGGGCGGTAGGAAGTGCATGTTGCACCACCGCATGTATTCTCTGGGCTCTGGGAACATTTTCGTACTTTCGACACACCCAAAGGGCCACAACAGTGTGTGAATATGTGGAGGTCTCAGACCAAAGGCAAACATGCTCGTGCTATCATCATGTCTAAGTTGACCAAGCGCACTACGTCGTTCCAACACAAGCATGTGCTGGAGTTGGGCCTCAAGATCGTCAAGCTTGAAGAGAAAGGTAATACATTGGTCGTGATGAGCATGCGCTGCTTGTTCTGCATGTACCACGATCGGGATGTCGAGTTTGGCGAGTCACAAGCACAAGCCGACCAACAATATTCATATTTTCAAAGCGTCGTTCATCAAGCAACACTATTTGTCACACCTTAAGCAACATGCCAAGACATCGGAGGAATACAATGAACTTTTTGTCAACGGCAAAAAAACGTACTTCAACGGCAAGGTCAAGTGCAAACACGACGCACATGTACATTGACACCAACTAGGATGCCATCCGCTTCACTATGTCATTGCCGATCGTCAACGTCATCATCAAGGAATTGTTTTGTCGCGATGATGATCAAATCTTCACTGACGTCGATGAGGTTGACGACAAGGACGACGAGGACCACCACATGAACATGGAGCGGATCCGTAAGAAGGCGAAGAAAAAGATCAGTTTGAAGCGCAACGTGATGAAGCTTTTCAAGTTCGATGAAGACAACGAGATGTACACAATCAACATCCCGAACAACATGCACTTCTTCTTGGCGATTGACCACGTTGGGTGCGATGTGTCGTTTCGACAAACCGCTATCACGATCCGTCACGCCAAGGACCGCCTTAAAGTGCAGAAGCTAGGTGGCATCAATGATCATAATGTCGGCCAATACATTCGTGTTCTGGTCACCACCGACTTGAACAAGATCACGAATCTGTTGCTACACCCATCGATCTAAGCGTTTTCGATCACTGAAGATGGAAGCACGCATCGTAGCAACTTGTTTTTCGACATGCACATCCGCATCTGCATCAGTGGCGTCATGTCCAATCTGCACCTGGTCGCCATCCCAATGTCCGAGTGGCACATTGCCAATAACATTTTGAACTTTCATGGATGCATTGAATGACGTGACAATGATCTGGCATGCCAAGTTCATGTCTATGTCGACCAATGGCGAGAACACAATGACCGGATGCCATCATGGTGTCATGACTTGCCTCGAACAAGCCGCCAAGTTCCTAGTGTTATGCATCTAGTGCATGCCGCATCAGATTGACATTATCATCAAGAACACGGCTGCCCTGCCTCAAGATGCGTAATGGATTGAAATCATTTACAAGTGGTGCGTGCTCCTGTGTCACCAGGAGAAGCTCATCATGGATATGAATGGCGAGATGTGCCCAAAGAAGACGAACCAGTGGGCGCACCTTGATAATACGTTTAAATTCTACATCTTGCACCGACACCATAATGTTGAGCACACGGATGCCCATGCGCACTTCAAGTCGCCGTCAACCAAGTGGTGGACAATCATGCTCATCATCGTTCGAACGATTAGCGAAATCAACAAGACCGTCATCTAGTTACATAACCGATCTTTCATCATCGTCTAGTAGAAGATCAAGATTGGGCTCCTAAAGGACTTGTTGATTGGTATGTTCAAAATCAAAGGCATCATCGAAATCAATGGCGACAAGGAGGACATTGAAAACAAGTTCTACATCGATGGCGATTAGTGCATTGAGCACCAGCACATCATTGAACACATTAAAGATCAGGGGTTGTTCAACTAGGAGTGCTACACGGGCCTCAACAAGGACAACCAGAAGGACATGGTGCTGCAGATTGCCTAGTTCATCGTGTTTGTTATCACCGAATATGATTACATCAAGGCCGAACGAAACGGCAACAACAATGCGAATAAGCTTGACACACTGCTTGTTGTGCCACATGAGCTCATCAAGGTGGCGTCGCAACACTTCATCTCGGATGCGTTAAACATGTATCGACCCCGTCTTGATCAATTCTAGTCCGAAGAGGAGATGGACGAAATCGAAGCCAAACAACGCAACTTGATCAAGTGATACAACAACAACCAGCACATCAAGCAAATCATCGACTTGTACAAGCACATGGTGTCTTTCAATGAGGCGTGGGACAAGATTGGCTTCCCTTTCAATCAATTGCACCAATTCTACGGTGGGCTGGCAATGGCATTCTTGAACACGACGTTAGTCGAATCAGATATTTCCATTTTGAAATGGGAAAAGGACGATGTTGCAACCCCACTTTGAGGGAAGTGTGAGGGCGCCACTCACACTCCCGAAAATGGGACTTGGGAGTCTTTCTGGGACTCCCGAAAATTCAGAACACAGTTGCAAGGGTCAAAACACCTTGCATTGAAGTGTTTTTTATATTGTTGGAAAGGTCTTGAACTGTAGATGTCCAAAATGGCCTCGCATGAGTCATTTGGACATCTGTAGCATGAGTTATGGTCGAAAAAAGGGCCGGGAGTCAAATTGACAATTTGATTCCTAACCACTAAAGTCGGGAATCGACCCGATCCCAATATGTGCAGGTGGAATGCAACACGCCATTAGAAAACTTTCGAGGAGAACTACAACTTTGTTTCAGACCTCGTCCCAATCGGAGGTTGGAGCGAGAAGTTATGAACGCCCAAAGTCCCGAGAGTCCAAACCAAGATAGTTTCGGGACTCCACTTTGGGAGTCTCAGGAAAAAGTGCCATTCAAATGCAAGTGCGGCGGTGAGACGCAGAGAATATTATATGGGGGAAAGTGGTGGCTTTCCCCGAGTTCGGGCCGTGGTGAGTCAAGTGAGTCCAAGGTTGCTCGTGACTTGTCCCAACACCAAGAGTGTTCCAAATGAGAACTAACCAACTTGTTGGTTGGTTTTGGATGCAAGAACGAATAACTAAATAGCTTGTCCCTCTTCCTAGTCTAATCCCAGAGTTTTCAGCACACCCCTCTTGCCCCCCTTTAGTGCTGAAAGCTGGGAACATGCCCCGAATCCCTTCCCAATTCCGCAACTTGAATAAGTTAGTCCCAACTTGGGACTAACTAAGGACTTAGGAGCATGTCAGACGATAATCACTCATCCATGACCAATCTAAAGTTAGAAGGAATATTCCAGTGTAAGCAAATGAATCAAATTTTGATCTTGTAAACGTCGAACCCTGCCCATCCATGCAATACAATAATAAACAACAATTTCTTGCCCAGGGGCGTCGCAATCATAAAAATCCATGGATGCACAACTTTGACCAAGGTGGTGTGCACAAATTAGTTTATTTTGTTTGATTTGTGTGAACACACAAATTTATGAGGCCTAAGTAAAGCACTTATGGGGACAATCTCAAAATGCAAAGCTGATTTCAGTAATCACCTTGTCCTAGGCCCTTTGTTTTGAAAATGCCCCCCCACAATGAGCTTTACCTTACTACATAAAAGGGCCTTCAAGGCTTTTGAAATGATAAAAATAATATGTTTTTGACAACTTAGGATAATTTCAAGGTTTTCAATCCAAGCATCACACATTAATTACATTCCACTTGGCTTCAATAAAACTAGGCAAGTGATAAACAAGGTTTTATTGTTTTGGTGATAATGAAAGAGTCATTCTTTTGTCTTTGTATTGATGCATTTTTCCATAAATTTTCCATTTAGGCTTATTCACATTTGAGAATGCTTAAACTTATATGTACACAAATTTGGCAACCAAATAACCCATTCTTGTACAACCATGGACCATAAAAAAGATTTAATTTTAAACATTTAACTTAATTGAATCCTAACCGAAGTGTTTATTTAATAAAATATGAGATTGAATACAATCAAATGTGAAAATTTAATCTTCACAAATATGTTGAGCTATTCCACTCAATGATATGTATGATAACCTAATGTAATCACACGCCATGTTACCATAATTACACATCAACATCATCAATTGATTCAACATAAAAACTATAAATCTATTATGAAACAAAACTCTATAGGGGATAAAATGACTTCAAGAACACAAATATATGAATTACAACAACATCAAAATACAATACACAAGTTTTGCGTCTTCCAAGCATGCATCAGACCACCTTTAAAATCTTTAGACTTTTGGAATAAAAACATTGGTTCCACTAAAAATAGTCAATTTCCAAAAATATCTTTAAAATTGGAAGAAATAAAATAGTATCTACTATTTGGAAATCCTAATTGGTAATCCTTAAATTATCACTAATTTTTTGTACTAAAAATAAATAAAACATTTTGATGATCATAATTGAAATATTTTTGGTAGAAAATTTTGGATAATTGATTAGTACAATTCTTTTTAGTAATTTTCGATAGTGACTTTTTTATAGTAATTTTTTATAGTTGGTGTTCAACAAAAAAATTCCTAATAATTTTCTTGTAGTGATTTTCTTGTATTAACTTTCCTATACTAAAATATTTTTGCCTTCAACAACCTATGCCTATTAATAAACTGATATTTATGGAAGAAATATTCTATGATATTAATATGAAAATGTTGGAAACAAGTTATAAATTAAGATTGGGACAATTGCTAAAAATATCACTGAATGTTTTTTTAAAAAAATTAAATGACTCTAATAGAAAATGAAGCCAAAAAAATTATAAGGGAATGTTAACCCTAGATAGAACAAGCATGCAATTATTACTTTAGACCCTACACTTGAAATGGGAATTATTATAATGGTTATTAACAACCACATGGTAGTGATTCAAATATAGGTTGGCCAAACACTATTGAGGATGTATTCTTAAATGGAGGTTCAAGTATCAACATTATTATGACGCAATTATGCACCAAGTTACACTTACCCAAACCAAAACCTACTTCATACAATCTACAAATGGTAGGTCAAACCACTACTAAACCTATAGGTTTGACCAAAGATCTTAATGTATGTATGTGCATGATATACATTATATAACTATGTTCATTGTGTTATAGAATAATGTGATAAACTCTAGTTATTATATGTTATTAGGTTGACATTCACTAAAAGATGCAAAAGTAGCCCATGATATGGTAATGACATGGTTATTATCTAGGGAAATGGCACAATCAAAACCATAATTGGTACAAAAAGTATAGGTAGTAATGGAAAGTAACTTGAAGTGTTATGGTGATATGATTTCCAAAATAAGATTACAAATGAAAAAGAATCTATATGATGTTATTATGAAGCTTGAATTTTTTTTCAATTAGAATTTTTAATCTATCTAAGGAAACAATTCCATTATACGTAATAAATACAACTACAAAAACTATAAAATTTGTTGGTATAGATGTAACCATAAAGTTGGTTAATGTACGTCCAACCATAGGACATTCGGCCAATATTCAATTACAAAATTTATGAATGGACCTATAATAATGTTGGAGGATAAGGTATAACTAGGAAACTATTATCACAATAAATCTAGACATATACTTATAGATGCAACACCTATTAAGGTGAAAGTACAAGAACTACAAATTGCAAAATGGGCCTTGACTAAAAAACAATAGTTAACAAAGTTCAACCTAAATACAAATGACAATTCTTAATATGTCAAAGTGAACGCACATCTAAGATTAGACTGAACAAAGGCCCTAGAGTAATTACTAAAGGAGGACAATGACATATTCCCCTAGACATCTAAAGACCTCATAAACATACCACTAAAGTTGGCACAACACAAAATTGAATTTGATGAGTTTCAATTCCACTAGCCCATTAAACCAAGTACAGGTTAAACCCAAACTACATCACAAACTTCCCGTCTCACAATTTGATAATGGAAAATCGTGCAAAAGTCATTTTTTCATGAGTTTGTGCACAAATATGGTCTGTCACTTGGGGCCACAAATTCTAAGCTTAACAAATACAAAAATCAATCAAATGGTTAAAAATTGAATCATTTTCCTTGTTGCCCTTTCAAAATGGATTTTATAGCCTTCAAAAAAATTATAATATTATATACTATTTAATCAAATGCATTATATGAACATTGTCAAACACAAATGTATGCATTACTTATTCATGAAAGAAAATTGAAATCAATTGCATTGTTTAATACATTCATTTTGATTCTCTTAAAATGAAAATTACAAATAAAACAAGGACTCAAATTATTTAAGAGGATTCAAAAGGACATCTATATTGTATCCAATCTATTCTTGAACTTTTTTATTAGATTAACAAAACATCATTCTAATTATAGTCATATACTAATCTGTTATAATCATGAAATAGTAAATGTAATAAAAATTCAAAATAGTCTTTTGTAATCCTTTTTTCATTAGATCATCCTTTTGGGTACCCTGATTATGAATATGCCCAAATATTTGTGAATATTTCGAACCATTTGAAAATATTTTCATTTGGGTGATTATGTCATTTGGGGTTTAAAATCAAGCACCAACCTACCAACGTGCAATGAACAAAACTTTCAAATAATACTTGAACAATGACATGACAATCATCTACTTTAAACTGAGGTTATGTTTTAATAAATATAAAAAGTATGGGATCAATATGAACTTAGTAAAAAAAATTATGGTATACTTTGGAATGATTTTAAGGTTTATAGTTTCAAAAAAAGAAAAAATATTAGAGATTTAAAGAAAACACAAGCCACAGTTAGCATGCTTATAGCTACAATCCACAACAAATCCAAATGTTTAATAGGTGCAGGTCCTTTAAGGTGGCACAAAAGCAATCAAGTATTTAGTGATTTTTGCATTATAGAATACCCATGGGTTAGTTGCAAAATGAAGGTCATAATTGGAAATTAGTAATAGCCTTAATGAATCCATGTAACTTGTATTTTATATAATCATCAATTAAGGGACCACAATTCAAAACTTTAGATGTGTGGTGCCTCTTATTATTTCCAACAATGAAGGAATAAGGAAAATACCACACATGAGTTAAGAAATTGGTCATTATGTTACTAAACCATTAGAAATTTTACTTGAAAACTTCATATAGCGCTAATACAAATCATTTTGAATAAACAAAATAGTGAACAATGTCATAAACCACAAAAAATAGGTATTTTGAAAGGTGGATAATTTTTTTTAGTCCAGCCTAGTTGTAAACATCCTAACTACTAGATTGTTGTTGATTCTATTGGGGCCAAGCACACATCAAAAAGATGCACACATATGTTACCTATTCATGGCCTAATTTGTTGCACAAAGTGGTTTATGTAACATAATATTTTCATATGATGTAATGAAAGCTAGATGTGTTATTTTGGACAAACACAAAATACTTATAAAATACCATGCAAGCAACAAAACCAATTGCATTTAATCCACCTTTTGAAATCATGATTTTCTTCTTGTGCTTAAGAATTTTTTCCATTTAGAATAATGTTATAATCATTTTGAAATTGTTACATATATGACCTAAATCACTAAGCTAATGAAGAAGAAAAAATGTTTCTTGTGGAACAAAAAATGTCAACAAGCTTGGCAATTCATAAAGCAAAAATATGTAGAAACATTGAAACTAATATTTCCAAATTGGAAGGTAGAATTTCATGTCCATACAAATGCATCATCACTCCTAATAATAGGTGCAATGTTGGCTCAAAATCTAACTAGGAAACATGATCAATTTATAATTTATGCGCAAGATTGTCGAATAATGTAAAGCATAACTATAGTTACATAGAACGTGAAACATTGGCAATGGTGTTTGTGCTTCATAAGTTCAAGCATTACCTTTTTTTTATTTATGTGGATGACATGGCATTGGTTTATTTAATGAACAAACCAAAGGTTTTAGGATGTATTGCTAGGTGGTTACTATTGTTTCTAGAATATGAATTCATTATGATTTATAACCCATGTAAAACCCATGTTACGGAAATTGCCTTTTCTAGATTGTTTAATAATACAAAGCCTACTAAAGCAATGAATTAAATTGTAAATGCAGCATTGTTCCATGTATAGCCAATTTGACTAAAAACAATTAGAAATTGAACAAGTATTGGAAGCCATGACATTGCCATAGAAATAGAGGGTGGCAAGAAGTCTAAAAAAACCTTTCACTATGAAGGAAAGGGTGTTGTTCAAACCTGGCCAATATTTTGTCTTACCTCAAAAGAAATTCCAATAGTTTTGAAAAAACTCATGAAGGAACAATAAAGACATTTGCAACTGACATCACAACAAGGAAAATATTGGATGCAAGATATTGGTGGCTAATGTTGTTCAAAGATGCTAATGAATTTTGTAGATCTTGTGATGCTTGCCATAGAACATGAGGATTAATAACTTAAACTTTGGCAAAACTAATGAGCACATTTCCAAAAAAACCATTTATGAAATGGGGGTTAGATTTTATAGGTCCCATCAAACTTGTAGAACATTATACAAGGAACATCTATATAATAATAGTCATAGATTATGCTACAAAGTGGGTGGAAGTTAACGCATTATGTACAAATATTGCAACAATAACAACCAAGTTCTTATATGAGTGCATTCTCTCCAAATTGGGTGTCCCATAGTTGTCACAAATCAAGGACTGCATTTCATAAATGATGCGATAAAATATCTTATTGATCAATTTATGTTACAACATATGAATTAAATTAATCCACAAGGAAATGGATAGGTTGAATCCACTAACAAAATCATTAGTGGACTATTGATAAAATTGGCCAATGAAAATAGAATACATTGGGATGAACATTTATCCACAATTATTTTTTTTACAAAGTAGTCTACAAACTTGTTACATGGTGTACCCCTTTTCAACCGATCTATATGGGTTGCATCTTCTAATGTTAACACAATATGTTTTGACAATCATTAATGGGCACCACATATATGCAAACCTAATACATGTGATCTTTACAAGTAGGATTACAAATTTGGAAAAACTACATAATGATTAATTACAAGCATAGGAAATTACAATTAATTGAATAGAGCACTATGGAATCATCAACGTCATATTAAAAAAAAATTAAATTTGGTGATTCTATAATGTGGTTTCCCAAAGGAAGTAAAATTCATTTAAGTGGGCTTATTCAAGGTTGGGGTTCCAAAAAAGGAAAATTGATTCTAGGACTTTTGTGGGGCTAGTTTTTGCAAATAACATTTACTTGAAACAAATTTAAATGAAAATTTTTGAATAGTCCAATTTAAAATAATTCATGCGATGGTGGTGAGTTTTCAAATTCATACATAATTATGTATGAGTATTTTGGTTTATAACTAGAAACGCAAAAAATCCCAAAATGAATTTCAATGGACAACCAAACATGTTTTTTTGCAAGATTATTTCCTTCACATGTGACTTGCACTTGAAGCTACATATTTTGAACCCATTGAACATGATTTTTTTGTCAAATGGTTTAAAAAATGAGTCCTTTGCCTTGTAACCCTTTCCTTCAAAATTTCAAAACTTTGAAATTTTATTATGATTTCAGTTTTCATCAAGTTCATCCAATGAACATATACTTTCATAAAAAGGGCATGTTTTATTATACAAAAAGTTTTAAATCAAATTGTATGACTTTATGCATTCATTTTGATTCCTTAAAAAAAAAAAGTAATCTAAAGTTTTTTAAATACAAGTCATTCCTTCTTGGTACCCCAATCATGAATACACCCAAGGAAGTTTACCAAAAAATGGTTTGGGCCTTATAGAGTGTAGTATTATTTATCTAACAACACATGTTTGTTAATTACTATTGATAGGTTTGACCCTAACCCTATACTTGTGAATGTGAACAAATTAAAATCCTACAATTATGTCAACAAAAAAATTTAAGGGCAAACCATCATAACCCCAATATATTGGGATAACAAAACTAATAATATACCATTGGTACGCAATTTGTATATGATGAGGACAACTTTGAAGAGGATGGCGAATTAACATATAATTGTTATGTGGTTCCAAAACCATTAGTTTTGGCCATGGATGTAGCTCATGTACAAATAATGACAAGATCATCAAGGGTACAATGTAAATCGGGCATGTAGATGACTATTGTGACAATTTTATTAAAACAATAACCCTAGAAAAAAGTCAAAAAGTAACTACGATTATCAATTTCACATAAATACTTATGATAACCATTGCAAAAAATAAATACTATATCATTGTCACCTTTCATCTTTGTTGTTGTTAGTCGCCAAAATGAACAAAAAAAAACTTGTTTGAAAAATTGTAAAACCTTACACGAGAATGAAAGGAAGAAAATAGATAATAAAAATGAATAATAAAAAACACTCAACAAACTAACCAATGTCATTGCAAATGCAATCTTTCGACCATGGTCCACCAACACCACCATCTTCACCAAAGTATAACCCAAAGTAAGAAACAAAAAGATTCTTCAACAAATATCACACACAACATAAGATGTTGAGGATTGGATTTGTCATATATGAAAGCAAGGACCAAATGCAAGAACATAAACATCACAACTGATGGTGATTACAAATGAAGAGGAAAATGAATCCCAACAACAAGTTTGACCTAAAAAACAACAAATGCCCAACTCTTACATACTATAATTCTACTTCAAATCTCCATTTCATAAACCTAAAACCTCTAGTTGGACAATGGCCAATAGTAGTGGCAAAACACCATAGGTATCATCGGTTCTTCCAGACAAACCAAATATATACATGTTTCCTCCATCAAAATAAAGTTATGCTCTAGAATTGAAAACTATAATTATTTGGATTAATATGGCAGCAATAGAAAGAAAATGAGCTAATAGGGCAAGGTTGGTAGGATTTTTTGACATTTAGTGGAAACACAACGTCATGAATTCTTAATGGAATGCTTTAATACCCAGAAAGAATAGGGAGGAAAATAAGTTTTTGCTAAAATAAGAGAGAAAGTTGTGGTTGTAAACAAACACATTTTAGGAGAAATTTTTAAGATTTTAACCAATGGGCTAAAAGAAGAGAAATAAGTAAACAAGATTATGGCATATAAGATGTTGAAGAACATTGCAAAACTTGATGTTCATGTGAGTATAAAACAATGGAATGTGGCTAAGTTGAAGTCACCTTATGAGATTAGATTCCCTGCACTTATTCAAATCATATATCGAAAGAAATTTCATTATTGCAATAACAAAGATGTCATTTCAATGATGAAGACAGACAACAAGGAACAAATAGATTGGGCACATAATATGTATAGACACTTGGCCAAGTAACTGGAAAGGTAGATTAAGTCTCAAGTCAAGATGTTGGAAAGGAAAGGTAAAGTGCATGCTAATAAAGTCGTGTACAACTTTGCACTTGTCATTGAAATAGTGATGCAAAAATGGTTTTTTGGCCAGCATGCAGAGAAACCATAGCCAGCATCAACATCTAGAGCATAGGTACCCACAACCACACCAAGTACAACGGAACTAAGGGGCAAGCTGCAAGTACAAGCAAAAGGAACACACCTGAACATTGGATGGGTTTAGCATGTTCATCCCTTCATCCTTGTTCAAGAACCCTAAGAACATTCACCTCATGTTTTACAATAGGTACAGCCCAAGGTGGGGAACATCACTGAAACAAGGGGGCTAGGAGGAGGCAGCCCCACATTTTGGCAATGTCCTAAACCTTGGGGCAAACCCTACATAAAAGGTTGGAAAGTCATGTTTCTTACTCTCTTGTTTCCATTCTCCTCCAAGTGTGGATTATATAATTGGCAAAGCTTAGAGCTGACATAATGCACTTGAAAAACCCTAATCAAAATGCACCCAAACTTGCCAATGCTAAAATCTCACACAAATAAAGCACAATCATGTGGGAATTTCATGTAAAATATGTGTTAAATAGGAGTTGATCCAGTTTGGTGACTGTAAGGTGAATATGTACATGCATGTCCTTGGCAGCTTTTGTCCTCTGAGAACAGAGTTTCAGTCTCTTCAATAGTTGCACAAGTATTGGCATGTTTGGCATGTTCTGTTGCAGTAGTTGAGGCAGGGATCTGCACTGGGATTTTATCTCGATCTAAGTTACTGGGAAGCAGGTCTTGGTCACTGCCTTCACTGTTTCTTTGGACAATTCATATTGCTGAATACCGAAGTCTAGTGGACGCTTGAGCATCAATGTTTGTCTCTGGCATGGCACAAGGGATGCAAAATCCAAATGTGTTAGTGCAACCACTGTGCACACCACCTAGTCGAGGGCTTTCCAACAGTACCAAAGGGTTGGCAAGGGGCTCCACAGTTTGGGAGGGTTAAGGTGTGGTCACAAAACAAACAAACACTTATACATAGATGTGTTCAAAGCACAGGTCAAAAGCTGTCAAAAGCTGGTTCTGCTTGGGAATACACATTTGAAGCAATTGTTACTTCAGGAAGATCAGAAACTTTGTCTATCTTGGAGTGAATGCCCAAGGGTTCTCAGCCAGCTGTGGTTTTCGAGGAAATGAATTCTTCTATCTCCAAGTTTTCTGTATGTCATCAGATGTTCAAAAGGGTTTTAAACTGGTGCTTCTGGTGTGAGGGTTTTGCTGGTAAGGATGTAGGATTGCACAAAATCTGAACAACCACAGCATTCCTGACTATAGAGTCTGAACAAAATACAGACACAATAACCTGCTGTTTCTTTTGTTGCGTTATGTATCCCAGAAAAATAATAACAATCAACCTGACCAAAAACCAAGGACAATCCAATGTGAGTATTCACAAATGATCCAATGTTGCTCAATTTTACCTGGGACATGCCTGCTTACATGTATCACCATCTCATCAGATTTGTAGAGCAGAATGTGGATCCATTCTACAGAGTTGTACAAGATACAGAGCACATGTAGCCTTATACAGAGCCTGATTTTGTAGGCTTCTCAAATCTGACTTCTGTTCAAAGACTGCTCATTACTGGATTACTTTTTACGTACACTACTTGCCTCAAGCTGATCTTGCCACTAAAATATGCAAATTAAGAACAGAGCAAAATCTGCATGATAGGCCACTGGTGCAAGAGTCACTCAAAGACATACTGCTGTTCTTACAGCTTCAAGCTTCTAGTTCTGTGGGGAGGAGTTTGCCTGTTCAATGGCAGTCTAAACACTCCATGTCTAAGACTAGATTGTGAACAAAGCAATCTACAGGATGGGACAGCCACTGGACACATGCCAAGAAGAGCCTGATGTTTGTTTCTGATTTGGAAAAAGCATAATGACTACTACCTATAAGCTGCAACAAAACTATCAAATCAAACGATGCATAAATGATGCGCACATCATCATTGTTACCCATTTCTTCAAGGGGAAGAAGGTGTGTGCATCATCATCATCATACCCATTTCACAGGAAGTTGCATCTGATGTACTCCAGCCTTGTCTTTGAAGTTCACAGCAACAGCTTGAACTTCTATGCAACTCCTCCCAAAGTACATGGAGACAGTAACTTCAGCTTTGGTCTTCAACTTTGCACTGTTTGATGTGTCGATCACAAGCTCTCCTTCCTTGACACATGACTTGCCAGTTGTATATCTTGGAGAAGTCTCATCAGAGCTAAAGAGCAAGATTGTCATTGCTTTGTTCTTTACATCAGTCCCGTAGAATTGCTTTGTGATGCATTGATCAACCTCGACTGGAGTTCCTTTTTGTACAAAGCTGTAGAACCGGTTTTTGCACCTCTTGACACCACCATCATAGCAAACGTTGGCAGGATCATCTCCCTCTTCGAAATCAGGCAAGATTTCGACACCATAGGTTTTTCTTGCTATCCTTGACACGATGCCACCAGGGTTTAATGCAAGTGCTACTGCTCCTTGACACACAGCACTTCCCGGACTGGGAGGACTAACTATCTCTAGAACCTCATCTTGAAACCTCTCTCTTATCCTTGCCATAAGGTATGGCGATCCAGCAAAACCACCTACCACCAACATGGCCTTGATTCCCGTGGTCTGTGACAATTGTGCAGCAATAAGTTCAAGGTTTTTGTTCACTACTGGATCGAATATCCTTTGCATGTCTTGATAGGTAAGCTGGATTTCATCATATGCATCTCGTGGAGGCAATCCCAGTCTCTCTTCATAATCCTCCCATGCGGATGCCAGTGCTTGATGCAGTTGAATGTCAACATCTTCACCAGCGCTGAGAGGATCACCAAAACTGCATTTCAATTCCTCCCAGGTCTTGAGCAATTGAGACATGTAGCCAGGGAACTGCTCGAAATAGTCATTCAAGCATCCAATCTTCTGACAAAGAGTTGCAATGAATTGCTTATCCACATATGTACCTCCACACAAACCCCCGGTGCTACGCGTCACTTCCTTCACTTTGAAGCTGTCTTCATCTCCAACCCATTCTTGCACAACGATGTCAGCAGTACCACCTCCGATGTCAGCCACCAAGAGCTTATCTCCCCGTTGAAGACGCAACTGCTTGAGATTCCGATGACAATGACAAGAAGCAGCTTCCGGTTCAAGAACCATGACAAGAGGATGAGGACTTGCTTTCTTGGCATCAGGACGACCTACCACAAGACCCGCGTCCACCATGCACGCTCTCATCTGTTGCTTTGCACTATCACTCCAAATGGAAGGTACGGTGACACACCATTGCACAGACTCCATCGTCAACTGCTTACCGTAAGAGGCTTGCAGCTGCTGAATGATAAGCCTACCGAGCTCTCTCAGATAGTCAGAGATGACACGATTGAGACTCAACCCCGATGGAAGATCGCAAGCAGATGAAAGCGCCTTGCCGCCGGCGGTATCATCACTATTATGATCCGCAAGATGAAGCTTGAAGCGCGTGAGATAGGATCCCACAACAGGCATGTCAATGGGAGAAAGCACAGGCAAATCGACAGTGGAATGAACAGGCAGATCAACTGCAGACAAAACGGGAACATGGTCTCCCACTCGTCCTCGCATCTTCCTCACTGCAGTGCAATCTCGTTGGAATTCCGTGCGAGCCGGATATCCCCAAGACCTAAAGCGAAGCTCTCCGTTGGCCATCTGTTTGTAGTAGATCCCTGTGATGGTTTTGCAGTAAGGTTTGGGTGCTCCAGCCCAGTCATAGAAGGTGAAGATGTCCTTGGGTTCTGATTTGTGTGCGAATGCATAGCCAGAGTACGTGGTTCCGAAGTCCAGTCCCACTATAACTCGAGCTTCTGTACCATTCTTCCCTCCATCCATGATGATCAACCCCAAACCCCCCCACCCGAAAACGCAAAAATATAGATCTATCTACCTATGTTCTTTGTTAGAGATCTGTGTTCTTTTAGAGATCGATGTCCTTTTGGTGAGGAGGGGTGCTTTTCTTTCTTCAAACCTCCACTAACTTCCCACTTACACAAATTGCAGAATACAACACAAGAATACACAACTACTACCATCACAAAAACGCATCAAACAACACAACATACACAACTAGACTACCCATCACAAAATGGATCAAACAACAAAACATGCACAACTGGTAGTATCATTACAAAATGCATCAAACAACACAACATACACAACTACGACTACCATTACAAAATGCATCAAACAACACAACATACACAATAACTAGTAGTACCATTACTCCTACACTCCTCCACACCCTTCTTCACTACATCAACAAACAAGTGAAACACAGAAAAAGAAAAATTGTTATAGCAATCGCTCTTGATTCTCCACCTCCTTTTTAGAAGACTACCTAGCACTCTTTCTTCCCTACCTCAACAATTCCTCTCTCATCAATCTCACGCACTCGCACACAAATAGATTCTCCCTTTCCTCAGTACCTGCAGAAGAGCTCTTCTTTCATCACACATATTACACACGTAGATCATCCCCTTTTTCTTGACTACATAAAAAATTCTTCACATACACACATAGATAGATCATCATCCCTTTTCCTCGCTACGTAAGAAACTCTTCACATACAAACAAAGGCCATCCCGAGTTTCTCTCTCCCCTAATGAAATTTTCTTGTCCTTACCGATTTTCCTGCATTCTCTTCCCTTCCGCAGTTCACGCGGTTCTTTGACTTACCCACAAAGGCCTTTTTCGAGGGTGGGGCCATTTTCTTACTTACTACGCTGTTGCTGTTTGTCGCTGAAAGACTTAAGACGCTGTGTAAGTCCCAGCTGTTCTCTGTATCTGTTTTTCAGTAGAGTTTTAATGAAAGGAGGTGGAACGGAGGCCTCATGACCATCATGACCATCATCAGACGCTTCCACTTGCCAAGAAAGTAAAGAAGTGAATTGGGTCCCATTTTCATGACACAACAATCAAGTAAAGAAGAGAATTGGGTCCCATTTGCATGACACAACAATCAACTCAACTGTAATTGCTGAGTTGTGGGGGATGCTTTTTAAGTATTGGTTGTGTATTGATGTAAAGTATTTGCAATTTCTTATTATTCTCAGTTTTGATTGTTCACAAAAGCCATATTTTTCATGTACATTGCGGAACTTTTTTCTTTCTTTTTTTGGGTTTAAGACTTACAACATCTTTTGAGTTGATTTCTCCTTTTGTGTGTCTTTGTATGTGTGCATATGTGTATGCATGTACGACACATGTGTGTGTGTGCATATAGATGAGGTTTTTGGTTTATTTCATGTGCATTTTTTGAATTATTAAGTATATCTATATCAGGAAAAGTGTGGTAACAATGAACAATAACCACCAACCCTGGTTGTTGTGGGATTTTCTTGGTTTTTTGCACCAAAGTGCCCACTA
>Ga0209611_10006515_pt1 | contig 19086 bp, 24 predicted proteins | sample S1TSphgellanicum_3_FD_187693 | JGI IMG/M metagenome (GOLD analysis project Ga0209611, IMG submission 187693) | Host-associated microbial communities from peat moss isolated from Minnesota, USA - S1T2_Fc - Sphagnum magellanicum MG (SPAdes) (version 2) | ecosystem: Host-associated > Plants > Peat... | reverse complement strand
GTGCCAAGAGTACAAAAGATTTTTTCAAAAACTATGCACCAAAGTTGCCACATTTTGAGGAAAACAAACTTTGAAATTGCCATATTTATTAGATAACACATTTTTAGAGGTCAACAAAACAAAATTGAATTATATTTTCCCATTTAACCTCTAGCCAAATTTGACTCAATCCTCATGTGGATGATGGCTATTCCACCAAATTTGAAAAAAGTCTTGGTTTGACCGACTATCACGGACTGTTTATAGTGTTGCTCCTATTTACATATTATACTTGTATTAATGTTAAACAATAAATAATTTTCAAAATTATATATCATATTTGTCATTGATGTTCAATAATAAACAGTTCTTTGAAGGACAAATTCAAAAAAAAATTGGGTCAAAAACATTTTTTCAACCAACCTTGATTAGTTTTTCAAAAAATTTAATTTGAACCTAATATAGGCAAAACAAGGTCCCTATCATGGGGTTCCATTACAAAAGCAAAATACATAATTTTCTTTTATATTGATTATAACTATTGAAATTCTTAAAATATTCCTAATAGAGTTTTTTCTCAATTTTGTCATGTAGATGAATTGATGATCATTAGAAAGAAAAATGAGCCAACAAAGTACAAATTTTTTAGGCATCTAATTATTTTAGTGGCACCCATGAACTCATTGTCTACATATGGCAACATTTAACTTTTTCCTCAAAATATGGTGACTTTTGCAAAAGAATTCCCAAAAACCTTTTCTACACTTAACACTACTGGAAACTGATTTTTCGTCACATTGAAATTGTTTACTAAAAGCACATTGACTCCGAGTGGGGTATTTGGACCCATTAATTTGAAATAATAATATATGTCAAGAAAAATTATTGATTGTTAGTAGCTAATACAAGTTTTTGTATTCAATCATTTTGCAATTGCCTTATTTGTCCTCCTATGAAGACTTGACAAGGGCAAAAGAGATAGCAACATTCACCTAAACAAAGGATAAACTATATTGGAATCAAAGTGAACCATTCACAAAAGTCCAAATCTCCACATTGGAAATTGAAATGCCTAAGAATTCAAAATGTTTAAAGTTATATCTAATGATCAAAATTTATGTGTAATAAATGTTTCTTTTTTTGCATCATTGGAAAATTCTAAAAAAGAATTACAAGTAATCAAGTTCACATGCCCTGAAGAAATTGAGACTTAATTTATAAAAAATATTTAAAATTAAGACAAAAATGTGTCCCAAAGTGTCCCACAAATTTTAAAAAGAAGTTCCAGAAAGAAATCATGTTTAAATCAAACTCTTGATATAGTGTTTTATGAAAAAGGTTACCTATATAGATACAAAATGGGTTGCATGATTAAATCAATTAAGTTTTAGAGGACTTTTAAAGCATTTCCAATGGTGCTCAATATTTGACCTACAAAAATAATTTTCACATCCAAGTTTTAGTTTTTTTTTTCTTTCCAACTCCACTGATAAAACTAAAATTCGGATTACAAATAGGTGGGAGACTAATAATCGCAGCCCACCTAGAACAATCAAACCATCTACCCAATTAGAGACATGGAATAGTAGTCAAATCCTAGTTATTAAACTCTTCCAAATCTTTTTCAAGCCTTGGAAGATGTGCATTTTCTCATTGGAGCCATCCAATATGACATATGACTACTACACGTCCTGCAAGATTCTTTGTGTAGGACCACATACTAAACACCATTGGAGCTGGTTTGTGTTTTAACATTTCAAGACATTCGGAAGGGGATTCCATTTTTTATGCATGTCATTTTGTTGGGACTCATGATTTGTGCCAATTTGAATACTAAAAATTCCCATCTTTGGAAATTATGTCAATTTGAATCCTAACTCCTTAGTATATGGTATTTGCACATGATTCATGTTGACATGAACATTTTTGAACACAAAAAGCACTTCCTGGATTTTTTCCTTTGTATTTTCAGCTCCATTACCTGCCTAAAGAAACATGTTTTCATCAAGTGGGACCTTTTGCGGTGGAAGGTACCAGCCAGGTTGTACTGGGATCTTCTGACCAGCAGAAGGTACCAGCCAACCTGTCACTATTTCTAAAAAGTGAAAAAATCCCAGCTCTGCTTTACGTAGGAAAAGGACCTGGGTATAGGCCCTTCTGCGATTTTCGACCTGTTCCTTTGTCCTGCTGACCTTGGGCACAAATCTCAAATCACGGAAGGGCTTGTACTCAGGCCCTTTTCCTATATTTAAACACCTAACACTTTTTGGAGGTCAGCTCATAGTACAATTGGTCAGATTGTGCAAATTTTAAAAATGTTTTCGAGGATGCATGTGACTAAAAATCAGTAAATCGTAAGTGGTATAGCCATAATAGGTGTTGCCTACTTGCCATCCTCCAGAATATAACTTACATTCTTATACTACCTTTATTTGATTTACCCCATGTTGCAATCAAGTAGAACCCCACATATAACTTTCTTAATTGACATTCTACAATGTAATTATGGAATCATTATAAATTTTTTTTTTGTTATGGGTGCAATTTGCAAATTGAATAGACTTTTTTTAATGATTAAGGGGTGATTAAATAATAAATTTCAAAAAATAATATTTGCAAATGACTTTTGTTTCATAATACATTTTCCTTGTAAAATGAACTTTTTTTACTAATGAAGACATTAATTGAAGTTGAAGGTAAATGAATTTCACTAAGTTAAGATTGCATAGTGAATGGGGCAATTGAATTATGCCACAATATTGTTTTAGTAAATGTAATCTTGAGGCTTTCCATTCACCATTTGTGACATTCAAGATATTCGTTGTATGAACAACTGCTTTGTGTTTTGTTTGTTTCCTTCACATAATGTACACCTTTGTGACGATTTGATCCAATTAGAAGGTGGCAAAACTCATTTCACTTTGCAAGTTCAAATTTTGATAACACCCATCCTTACAAACATGATGAAAATACTCATAAAAATTTAGATTGAAATGGGACACTCTACTTTGAGGGATGTCATGATAGAGGTTGTCAGGAAGCATAATATGGAAGGGTGAAGGTGTTCAAAAGCACATTGAGGAACACCAATGGTGCCAAGGTGGACACAAATTTTTATTATTATTTTGACAACAAACAATGGGGGTGCAAAGATGGATGTTGGGTGCACTAGGATAAGGTGTGTTTGAAACCTTTGCTCACATGAAAGGGGTAAATTTAAATATAAGTTTACTATTAATAAGGATGTAGGAGACTATTGTTCAAGGACATCCCTAGCCTACTAATATCTCTTCTAGGTTCTAGCAACCTGAATATCAATACAAAATATCTTCAAAATCCTTGGAACACATTGAACATGGCTTCATTATTTTAAGATCGTCACACCAACCAACTTGATTTGAATACTGTAATACCTTGGTAGATTCGACACTAATTATATTATTTGTAGAAATGTTGAAATTTTCAAAAAAACATTTTTTTCCCAAAGAACAAATTCTTTTAGAATATTCAACATTTCAACATTGAATTTTAATTTTTAACATGGAATTTTTTTATTTAATTCATTATTCAACAAACATGTGTTTAAGCTACCATTATATTATGGTACCCATCACAACAACAAAAAGATTGTTATTTAAGGTGCACAACTTTGCATTCGAGTGTGCACACTAAAGTGCATGCACACTCACTTGTCCCTACACAAGTATAAGGCCTAGGGGTGTAATCGGTAGATGATGTGGCAATGAAGTGTTGACCACAAGACAAAATGTTTGTGTGACACTAAATATTGGTCCACATGGCAAGCATAATTACCAATAAAATGCCACATGATCTCAATTTGAACCTAGTTATTTGGCTATAAACGGGAAATGCAAGGAAAGCAATTTTTGTAAAACATCATTTTGGGTACCTACTAGAACCTGTTATAGAAATTTGGCCAAAAGTTTACTTTTTCTTCTCTTGAAATATTGTGATTTTCATGAAGAATCTTATTTACATGTCAAAATCTGATTTTCCAAGACAAAAAAGGTCAAAATTTGCCCTGAAAAAAAACCATTGTATTACAAAGCCAATTACAAAGAAATTCCTAGAATCCAAGATTAGGTGAAGTGTATCAAATTCAGACAAAAGGATCATTAGCATAAAATGCAATGTATAATGTGATAATCAGACATTACCCTTGATGCACATGTGTGAATAATGAAGCATCAAACTCTAGAATGGTTAATACATGCATCCTATGCAAGCATCTCTAAGGATCAACAATGTTCCTTTGCATACTAATGGCTTATACTAATGGCTTTTAGATGCATCAACCAACACTGAATTGAAACAAGGTGTTGAAAATGTTGAAGAACAATCCTATTGTAGGAACAATGTAATTGATAGTGTCAAAGGAAATTGGAAACTACTTATAGTTAGTGTTCTATGAACTTGCAATTCGATTTGAATATAATCTAATTGCTTTCAGGTAGTTTGTCTCTTCTTTGTACAAGGCTATGCATTCTATTCAACAAGAGGTTAGTGACAATCACAAAGATTTTACGTGCAGTTCAGGGAATGAGTTTCTTTCTTTCTTTTGAACTAGTTTTTTGATTCTTTCATCTTAAAACTTATATTCAACTTTACACTTTATTTGACAATGTGGTAGGTATGGTGTGGCGAAAAAGAAACCTCCTTGATGCCACAACATGGCAATGATGTGGCATGCTTGGCCTTTTCTGCACCCAGAAGTGTGCACCCATTCTGAGCACCTTGGATAGCAAACCCTGCAATAGCAAGAATAGATTGCTAAGGCGAGCAAGTACATTTCAGTTTGATTGGTCTCACATCTATTGCACCGATCATCCTGCAACTTTGTCCTCGTACTCTGAAGGAAACGCACCTACTCAATAGTGCTAAGGTCTTTGTCAGAATTGAGATCAGAGCGGTAGAAGTACAGAGAACAATCAATGTGCAACTGAACCAAATGATAAGGGAACACCCACCTGCACACAACATATATGAAACTAAGGAATCAAAGAGCAACATGGTGAGTGAGTGATTTGCTTGGAATCTTAGGAATTTTACTCTTATGGATAGACCACATCTGTATGTTGGGCATTGAGGATAACATACACTTGCACACATGCACACATGCACAATGTGTGCCGATGTTGCCAATAGTTTAGAAACTGGATTAATATCTTCATGAGTATTGACAACTTCTCCATACTTGGAGATTTAAAGCAACCCTGAATAAGATTGAAAGATGACCCAATACTAGGATTACACAGTTTCCAAATCTGACAACATAAAATGAAATAGGAAGACTCAGCCATGATGCTCAACATGTATGAAAAGAGAAGGAGTTGACTGAGGGAACCAAGAAGGAAGGAATGCAAAAGAGAAGGAAAAATCAGGAAAGAACCAAACATGGAAAGACAAAGACGAGAGAAAATAACCTAAAGAACCTTTGAAGAACATGATCTTTTGAGGAGAAGATGAAGCAAAAAGGCTTGATAATGTCTGTTCACATTGAGATGCAACATTTTAGGTCTCAAGAAAGCAACATCACAATATGAACTGATAACTCTGAGAGCTTACTCGATGGAAAGACAACAGCAAACAACCACCATAGTGAAGTGTCTCCTCAAGAGATGTCAGCAATCAGGTTGACCTAAATGAATCACACTTGCATCACAAAACAATAGAAAACTTACACGTATATTGCAAGTCAGAGAAACTCATTGCTGGAAGGAGCCAAATGAATCTGCTGGTGTCAAGCTGGAGCTCTGACAATTGCAAAGGGAGCCCACTTGATGATACTCACTTCTTGTAGAGGGTGGAAGAGCTCTTTGGCATCAATAAGATGCCAACTTCCTCATTTGGATCTCCTTCTGACATGTTTTGACAGTTGCCAAGAGAGCTGCTGCAACAAGCTTTTGAGCAGCATCACTTTTGCTAAACATGAGCTTTTCTTTGCAATGGCTGCTTCCTAGGGCTCTCACCTGGACAAATTTTTTGGAGAGGACCTGGTGAGGAGAGGAGAGTATTTTGCATCAGTTTTCAAGCAGATTGTATGCCCTGATATCCTCCTCTGTCCTCTATTCACTACTGCTTACATACAAGAACAAAGGTCTGTACAATTCCTCTCTATTGCAATACAGTTTGTCAACACCTTCACATGGGTGTTTTTGTGAAAAAAGATCACCGAAAGCAAGCTTGCTGTAATCAAACTCCTCCTCCTCCTCTTCCTCCTGCTCCTTCTTCACAGATTCAAAGAGCACTAACCTCTTCTGTAGCATCATCATCATCCTCTCCTTCTTCTTCTTTTTCTTCACAGTTTGTGTATCCTTTTCGCAAAGCACCTAGGTCTCGATCAAAAAGAATCTCCCAGTTTCTGTCGAGCATAGATCCATGGGTTTTGGATCGAAGCTCGTAGGTACTAGGAATCTACCAGGAATCTTTCGGAGATTCGCGCGGATTCGATCCATATCCGGAGGTTATCAGAAGACTGAATCCGGATGTAGAACCCGACGGATTCCGGAATCGCGGACGGATCTTGGGTTCAAATTTCTTGGAGCAGAAATTGGCGGCAGACTTCATATGTGAAAGCTTTTGGTGGGTATCTTTCCATCTTTCCAGAAAACCCAACAACTCCATTTTCTTTGCTTTCTTGCGAAGAAGATGTGAATTCCTCGATGTTGTCGGACACGCAAGATTTGCGGCATCATGTTGTTGATGTCGCAGGGTTTTTCTTCTCGCAGGAGTTCTCACAAAGAGACCCTTCCTTCCCACGTCTATGCACTTCTCCCCAGAGCTTCTTCTTCAACTGTTCTCTCGTAAGAGGAATCATCGCTCTTTTTTGCACAGATCTCCGACCCTAATTCCTCCTCTTTCTTTCTTGTGCCCGAATTTTCTCTCGCACCCATAGCTTGAAGCTCCTTAAGGATTCTTCTTCTTCTTCTTCCTCCATCGCTCTCTGGCTGGCTGCTGCGTGGAGCTCAAGAAGTTCTTACTGGGGGAGTTGGGGGTATGGATATTGAAGGTGACGCTTCTGAAGTTTCTTCCAGGAATGCCTGCTGCTCTCCAGGAGCAAATGCCGTCTTGATAACCTACAAGCGACGAAGGACTGGCATCAGTGCGACGACGAGGATGCCGTACTTTCTTTTTTCTCTTTCCTGGACCTCTCTCTTTTCTGTTGCTTCTGATGCTTCTCCCTGCGTTTCATGAAGGATCTCTCTCAATCTGTGGTATTCCAGAAGCTCTTTCTTCTAGTTAGCTTATGTGTTCGTTGTGCACCTGTGAACCTTGGGCAGCTTTCAAGGGAGAAAACCTTTAAACCGCCCAAGATTCGGGGGGACGAACTCTCCTCCAATTCTGTACGCTTCTACTAGGGTTTCTGAATCTTTCTTGCTCGTTTGAGTTCTCTTTGTGGCTTTGCATCTGATTGCTGAAGAGAAGATTTTAGGGTTTGGGTCTGGTGAATCTTGGGGGAGGAAGGAATGGGCATTGAAAACAGCTAAGGATCTGAGATGTAGTTGAGCACAGAAACGTTGTTGAATGCAGAATGACTGCAAAACACATGTATACCCATGTATCAAGAATGGGTTTCCTCCTCCTCTTTGGATCTGTTCATTCAATTTCTTACACATTCTTTGTTGTTTGCAGATGTGATGATGGATACTCCAGTAGGGTTTTGGATTCCCATACAACAGAGACAAGGAGGACATATGAAGAAGAAGAAAGCCCACAACCTGTCCTGGAGTTCTCTGCTTCCAAAAGCAATTGGTTACACGAACTCTCCACAATGTGGAAGAGCTCATCAGGATTATCCAAGAGAACAGTGGCACCCAATCGTCCAATTGGGCAGTATTTTCTAGATCTAGGCCAAAGAGATTTTTCATGCTCAACTTGTCCTTCATGTGGACTTGTTTATGCACGTGGAGAAGAGACAGATGAGAAGCTGCATGCATCCTTCCACAAGAGTCAACTGCAGGGCATTCAGTTCAGGGTAAAATCTTCTTTTTCTCTTGTTTGGATTGCCACTGCACTGTGGCATATGTGTCTTTTACACATTGCTGCTATCTTGCCACATTTTTCATCACAGGCACAGTATAACCACAATTCTGGTGGTCATTGTTTTCACTGATCCTGATTCTGAATGTATTTGGGGGAGTGTCTGTGCTACAGGGATGGCAGCATGAGAGAGTTGCTGCCAAGATCTCTAGCAAGGGTGACAGAATCATTTATGTTGTGCCTGGTGATCCCCCTCGCCATCTCTACAAGGTTCTGTTTCTACAATCCTCTCTGGCTTCTCAAGTCCTTGATTCTTTTGAAGCAACTGCCAAACCTGAAATGAAGATACCTGTATGCTTATGCCTGTAGCACAAGTTTTATACAGGTTTCCATTGTTAGACATTGTTCCTGGGTGCAAATATCAATGTATGTGTGTGGCTTGTGTGTCCAGGTAATGGAGGTTGTTAGAATAATGGAGCAGGAGATGGGGTTAGTGCCAGGTTGGTTATGGCAACAACACTGCAAGGTGCTAATTCTAAACATGGAGATTTCACTCTTGATTTATTTTTTCTGTGTTTTGTGTCATACTGCACCACCCCTGAACCAAATATGGAGCAAGGGAGATAATGATGATAGAAGCAATTGGGCAAATGTGATGTTTGTGGGTGTGGCTTTTGCCATCAACTGTGTTCTGGATTGCCAGGACAGATGTTCCTCTTCCCTTTCGTATTTTTGTAATTGGCAGTATGGATCATTCTTTGGTGATGTGTTATGGATTTGTGTTGGTTGTTCAAGCAGGTCTATCTTTTCATATCAGCATCAAAAAAGATTGTGGGCTGTATTTTGTGTGAGCGTATCAGCAATGCCTTTCCTATTGTGGCCACTCACCAGGACAACATTGCTCACACTTCTGATTCACAGCAGCTTGTACAGGCCTTGGATGTAGCAATAAAGACAAATACTGATGAACTAGACAGTACTGATCATAGAGTACGATCCAGTAGTCTTCCCCTGCCTGTGATGGAAATTTCTCCTTCAGGCAAAGACCAGAGCGCCATCTCTGAGGGTGGTACAGAACTTGGGGTTGGAAAATCTGTGAGGGAGAACAAAACTAGTTCAAGCAAGCTGACTTTTGGGAACTGGAAGTTTACAAGGGAAGTTCATAAGAAATGGAGACGAGTTGCAGATCAACAAGGCATGGGAAGAGTGGTTCTTTGCAGTAAGACAGCTGTCCCTGCTGTCTGCGGAGTAAGAGGGATTTGGGTTTCATGTTCAGAGAGACGAAAAGGCATTGCTTCCCAGCTTCTGGATGCCATGAGGTGCTACATCAAACCCTCATCCTCACAAAAGACTCTATCAACCCTGTGTTGTATCAACAAGTTTTCTGTTTTCTGTTCAATTGCATGCTGATGTCTGGCATTCCCCTTTCTTGTCTAGACTGTAGTTTCTCCCTAGACTATGACCCATGCTTTCTTGGATATCAAAACTGATGCTGTTCTTGTGGTACAATTTGCAGGAAAACATTTTTGTTTGGGTTGACACTTGAGACTTCTCAGTGTGCTTTCTCACAACCCACATCAGATGGTCAAGCTTTTGCTGCTCGTTACTGCCGCAATCCAACCTTTCTTGTATATCAGCCTCAATAGATATTACAACTGTCACTGAATGAGAAAGCATTTATATGCATTCCATTTCAGTTCCACAAGATTACTCGAAGCATTAGGGCAGTTTTGCACTGGACCAGTCTGACATCTCACCCTACAGATTTAGGGTGTGATGTCAATGTTGGCCCACATTCACCCTCCAAGGGTTCTTGGTATCAAGAATTGGTGCCCAATCTGTATACGCAGGCTATTGAATTTGATAAAACCTGTGTTGAGTTTTATCAATATTAGTTGGTCAACTCTCCTACTTGCCATCATGTCTGGAGCTATGATAGAAGATCAATATCTGGGTCAAAACACAATTCCTCCAGAATTGCATTTTGGAGTTGCAAGAGTAAACTCCAAACTGTATATAAACTAGGATCATAAATTTTTTTTGGTGGACAAGTGAAGCAGTGAAACCAAAGCTTTAATGTCAATTTCCCACTATGGAAAAGTTCCAGAAAATCTTTGGACAGTAAACTACCCATCTGAAACTCTCTTAATCAAATAACTTACAAAATTCTTGTCTCTGGTAATAAACCCTGTGACAGTAGCATATTCTGTTGCTCTGTTCTTCAGTCTCTGTGTGCCCTTTCATAAGTTGGCCTTATGTGCAAATAAAGAAAGTATCTGTGGCAGCAACAATGAAATCAAAGCTGCAGCTTTGAATAAACCATATTGTAGTTCCAGATTCGTTTGCAATTTTCATGCCAGTTTCAACTTAAGAGAGACTACAGTACAAAATCAATGCCAGTTTATTAATTTTCCATCTGCCACTGCTATTTCAAAATGTCTTGGTTTTTTTACTCCATTGGAAAGACTTCAACTTCTGTTCTAAGAGCACCAAAAGAAATGCATCTGTTTACAAGATGGTTTGACTTCAGCGTCCAATCATGAAACAGAAGGTTGATGGTCAGGGCAAGAAAATTCAATCAGCCCAAATTCTGTTAACTTGCAAATTGCAGAAGCACAGTATTATTAACAGAATGCATGCTCCAACTGAGCTCCAAAATCTATGCTGTTAATCAGAGTTATGAAAGTTGTCCTCCAAAATCCCACCTATCTTTGCTGCAGTTTCCTTCTTTGCACCCTTCTGCACCCAAAGTGAAATATTACTACCTGGTAAGCAAATTAGAATATTAGAATCTGGAATGTGAAGCTTCCTGGTAGCATTGAGCAAGGTACTGGAAGCATAACATTCCAGATGGCTCTCTTCCAGTACCTCTTCCAGAACCTGGCTCAATGGTACACGACTGAGTTCACATATTCAGACTCAAGTATCCATTTTTCCTCAATCCTACCTTCAGAAACAGAAACTTCAAAGCCCCATTCAAGGAGAGATAGCTCTCTTTCCATTTTCTATTAACATACATCCATGAGCTCTAACCACTTCCTAGAAAAGAAAGAAAGCCATAAAAACTTGGACCACATACAATCTACGAGATAGCAGAGAAGAATCTATGACAACAGTTTGGGGGTAATTGTTGCACCATTTCTTGCAAAACTGACACAAATACAATAAGAATCAAACCAGAACCTTCCTCATGAATGCCAGTGAGTAGATGTTATGACTCCCCACTGACTAAATCAGCTCCCAGAAGACCAAACATATAAAACATTGGTTGAAAGCTCAAATGTTATAGAATAAACCCATAAAGAATTACCTCTGATGGGTATCAAGAAAACTCCATAGGTTTAAAGGTAACCAGAACCAGGCGAAAAAATAATTCCTTCTAAGTAAAAGAAACACACCGAGCTGGGTCCAAACAACAAGGAAGAAGAAAAATATGAAAGCTAACATCTAGATTAAAATGTTCTATAAAACGAGCAGTATGAACAGCAGTGCCAGCCTCACACTTGCTAGGGACCATGAACAGTCTCGTACAATGGTGACATTTCTACTGTGCTACCAAACCCCCTGACTTCATCAACTTCCAACATTGGGTATCCATAACCGTTAACATGAATACTGCATTTCAGTTGTAAGTCTGGAAAGAATGGGAAGAGTAAGCAACATCACTGATTAGCATCCTACACCACAGAAGGGAAAACAAAAAAGTGAACAACAAAAGACAAAGGAGGAGGCACATGAGAAAGAATAGATAATAGCAGACAAATATATCTATGCAATGGCCAAGAAATCACCACATCAACAATCTTAAGGCTACATGACAAATGAGTGCTGTTGTAACCAAAGTGTCAGACAATCCCCTTCAGTGCAAATAGCAGTGATGAGTTGCTATGACTACCCACTGGTGTCGTCAGCACCAATTGATGGGTGTAGATAATCTGCCCAAAATGATGATGTTGGCTAGCACTCAAGAGACACAGCTAATTAAAACTTAATATTAATAGGTTAATAAGCCAGTGGAACCACGAGCCTGTGTAGAGAGTTTCTGTTGCAAATCTGGAAGCACCAGGAAGACTCAGCCATGATGGCTAGCACCCCACACCAAGAAAAGGGAAAAACACAGGGAAACAACAAAAGAAAAGGAGAAGGCACATGAGGAAAATATAGAATATAGCAAACAAAAGGGAGAAGATGAACAAATTCCATGTGGACTTCGAAAAAGCTATACAAAATCACTTAGAAAACACTGAATACTAAAATTCAAGAAAGACAATTTTCTGTATTAAGCAAACCTCTAGTCCCCTTTAAGAGATCTTTAGAGGGTACACTCTTTCCTTCACAAGGACAATAAGACTGACGATCTCAGACACCAAGAAAACTTTAGAACTACAAAGTCTCAATAAACTGTAGAACTAACTATTGATAGCAACCAGCTTAGCAGTAAAAGAGATATTGGAATGGATGAGAGGCACACAAATCATGTCATTACCTGCACACTAAAGATACCACCGGTTGAGTACATCTATCAAAGATATCACATGAAAAACATCTAAGACTTTAGTTAATGAAGAATGCAGAAGAGAAGCCATCAGAATTACAATCTGAACTCAAAAGATGTGTATATGCCACAACCAAAAGTACATACAACTATTGAAGTCTGTCCCAGACTCTGGGACAGAAGAAAAGATCTCCACAAGGAAGCTCCAAAGCACAACAGTGCGGGTGTTCGACTTCAAAATGCTTCAAAAAGTCAAACTTGTACGAAAAGCGGTACAAACCTGCTAAATGACTGTACATAGATACATTGGCTATAAGAACAAAGACTATAGTAAGGAACAAATCAAAAACTCTTAACAAGAGATGAAGTCAGAAACAGAAAACTTGGAAAGATAATAAAAGAGGAAAAGGGCAAGAGAGGGAGGGGGATGCAAAAACCTCTTTGCAATAGTGGAGGCATCCAATGCGTTATAGAAGACAGCTGTAAACCCCGTGGGCAGATGCAATATCTCATGACAGCCATCTGTACATCAAACCTGCTTCCCATGTTGATATTGATTCCAAACCCTGAAGCAATCTCCACAGAGATCTGCAGGAAAACACAAACAACACCCTGTTGTCTCTCCTGCTCTTCCCACCTCTCCCAGGTTCAAATCTTATGAATGAGGACCATTTCAAACAACATTCAATTTTCAATCCTACATCTGGCCCAAATCTGGCCTCCTGTTTCAATTTCAGATATAACAGTCTTAGGGTTCAGGTTACACTGCAAAACTGCTTCTCATCTAGCAGATTCCATATCTGAAACTGCCACTTTCTATGCTGAGACTAGGTGAGAGAGCACACACCTGAGACAAGGAAATAAACCAAAAAGTAAAAGGAAAAGAATTGAGAACTATAGGATCAGATGCCTGAGATCAACCATGAAGACAAGGGAGAATTCCATGAAGGGGTTTAGGTCACTGATCTACTTCAATGAGAGAGTTTTGCTTGTAACTGAGCATCAGAAGATTTAGATGATCAACAGAAACAATTACACACAATATCACACAGGTTCCTTTTCCATGACACAGCAACAGTTCCACTGTGGCTGGTCAGTAGTGGGACCTGGTTTAACCCTGGTCTAGGGAGAGAGTACACATGCCAAATTGCAATGCCAAAGAGAGGACAAACACACTAAGTTACGGAAAGTTGTTTCCTTCCACAATATCCATTCTTTGGAGAAGAACTGTGTGAATAAATTTTCTATACAAAAGGCGACAGTTGAACCCCAAGAACAAGGCAAAAGCAATGAAATGACAGCCAGAAAATCATCTAGTTGTACAAATCATCATCATCTGTGTTTGCCACAAAGGCTCCTGCTTCCACCCCTGATGGCACTCCTGTAGCTACTGCAGGACGATCAGGGAAGCGAAACTCTGTGCCAAATCCACGGGATTGCTGCAATGTTTGGGCAAATGCCTGGTACTTGCGGATATCAGCATCACTAACACTACGACGGGCAAATTTCATAGCTTCCTCAAAGTGACTGGCTTTAATCTGAGCCACTTCTTCAGCTTCATCCTCCTCCATTGCTTCCGGATTCTCTGCCAATCTCTTTTCCCTCTCAATATCCTGCATACACATGTTGAAACAGAAGTCTTCAAACAGTAGAACCAAACATCAGAACATGACTGCTCTATCTTCTGTGCTCTAGGACATCAACTATGTTCAAGAAAAAATACAATGGCCCAAGTGTGAGCCCAAAAGTCCACTACCCGCGATCAGATAGTCAAAGTGTCAGAACTCTTCTACATCATGATTGAAGTCAATCTATAACTGAACAATCTTGTTATAGAAATAGAAACAGAAATATTCTGTGACTTCACAGTTTTACAAGGAAATGAAATTCTGCATGTCAATTCCCTGCACTGTGGTCAGAATACAGTGCTGACCAGAAGCACATCAGGAATCTGATGGCAATACTTTTAGTCTCTTCACAGAAAATTTCAAGTTTTCAATCTCAGAAATCTCAAAGGTGGGGAGCAGTTACGACTTGTTATTTACCTTCTCAATGTTTTCACGGATGGCATACTTGCAAGCACGCTGGCAAATTTCTGTTATATCAGCACCACTGAAACCTTGAGTATATCTAGCAAGGGCGTCCAGGTCCACCTCCTTTGCAAGAGGGGATTTCCGGAGTGCAGCCTGAAAAATTTTGAGCCGTGAAGCCTCATCAGGCAATGGAATGTAAATCAGTTGATCCAGACGCCCAGGTCGAAGAAGTGCAGAGTCAATGATATCAGGTCTGTTCGTAGCTCCAATAATGAATACAGTCTTCTTTGCGTTCATTCCATCCATCTCTGTTAGCAGCTGATTCAGTACCCGGTCTGCAGCTCCGCCTGCATCACCTTGGCTGCTGCCACGCTGCCAAAAGAAAGAGGAGAGGAGGAATTATAAGAAGGCAATTGGAGAACCATGAAGCAGAACAGGGACCTGATGAACCCATAATGTTTGCTCCAAGACAATTCACAAAGAGGTGTTTCAACAGTGGAGATATGGGAAGAAATTCACAGAGCTTGCAATGGAGAAACTCACATTCATGCGTGGTCAATACTAAAGGAATTTCTGAGAAGCAGATATAAAGAGGAAACTCACCTGATTGGCTATGGAATCAAGTTCATCAAAAAAGAGGACACAAGGCGCTGACTGCCGTGCCTTGTCAAACACATCACGCACATTAGCCTCACTCTCACCAAACCACATGGTGAGAAGCTCAGGCCCTTTCACACTGATGAAATTTGCCTGGCATTCATTGGCAATGGCCTTGGCCAGCAGTGTTTTTCCACACCCAGGTGGTCCATAGAACAGGACACCCTTTGACGGCGACATGCCAAATTTCTCAAACTTTTCAGGATGCTCCACAGGGTATTGCACCGTCTATCACAAGCAAGAATTCCAGATGAGAGAGTTGTTAAATCTTGCTCTTAGCATGACTTGACTATGAGCTTATAAGACCAATCTATTTTCAGTCTATAAACTTTCTTTGGAACAAATTGAAATTTAAAAGCATGTAGTTACACGTCACACAGTCACAAATAAAGATCAGCAGCAGGTAGAGAGACACCATGGGAATACCTCTTGAAGCTCCCGCTTGACATTCTCAAGACCCCCAATGTCTGACCAACTGACATTGGGCACCTCCACAACTGTCTCACGCAGGGCAGAGGGATTGCTGATACCCAAGGCAGTCTGGAAATGCTCATTGGTCACAGACATAGAATTGAGTACTTCTGCATCAATTGTCTCATCTTCCAAATCAATTACATCCATTTTCTCACGAATGCACTGAAGAGCTGCCTCAGTGCAGAGTGCTGCTAAATCGGCACCCACAAATCCATGAGTGTTGTGGGCTATTTTCTCCAAGTCCACCTGCAGCATTTGCAGAAACATAACAACCAGCAAGTCACTCGCTGGGGAACTAGAGGAACCACAGAGCTCAAACAATCATTTAGAAATAGATCATTCTAGTTGTGTAAGAACTTACATCTTCAGAAAGCTTCATATTTTTGGTGTGGATGCGGATGACCTCAAGTCGTCCAACCTCATCAGGAACTCCAATATCAATCTCACGATCAAAGCGGCCAAAGCGGCGGAGAGCAGGATCAATACTGTTGGGGCGATTAGTGGCCCCCATAACAATAACATGTGCACGAGACTTCAAACCATCCATAAGTGTCAACAGCTGTGACACAATACGCCGCTCTACCTCCCCCTGTGTCTTCTCCCTGTACAAGATATAAGCACCACCATATCAGGCCTGCACACAGTATGTTTGTCTTCAACATTCAATATCTTCTTAAGGTAGAAATCCCTGCAGAAACAGTGTGACTGTACCTCTTGGGCGCAATAGAGTCAATTTCATCGATGAAGATTATTGATGGTGCATTCTTCTCTGCCTCCTCAAAAGCCTTCCTCAAATTGCTTTCACTCTCTCCAGCCAACTTTGACATGATTTCCGGACCATTGATGAGGAAGAAGAAGGCGCCTGTTTCGTTGGCAACTGCCCTTGCAATCAGTGTTTTTCCTGACCCTGGAGGTCCGAAGAGAAGGATACCTTTTGGTGGCTTTACACCAATTGACTTGAAGAGCTGTGGATGCCGGAGTGGAAGCTCCACAAGTTCACGGATTTGTGCCATTTGCTTCCGAACACCACCCACATCATCATAGCCCACTTCATCTAGCCTCTCCTCATCCTCACGTCTACAAAAATATCACAAATACCAGCATATCAGTCTCCTGTTACAAGGATCGAGATTCTGTACATGTCCTCTCTGTTGCAACCCCTATGCCTTAACAAAGGCTGACGCACCAAGACTGCTCACCACAATCATAATTGTTTACAACAATGAACCTCTTCTTGTCAAATGTCTGAGAAAGATGACCAAATCTTAAATACCATACCCTATTTCGTATCCTGTGTCAAAATAATTCAGGGCCATTCCATCCAAAAGTATCACCACCTATCTGAGCATGGCCCTGGAAGTCTTTTTCCTACTTCAGAACCTTGAGGAACCCATGATAGAATGACAAAAAGAGAGGGCTTCCAAAAAAGTCCTTGGACAGCTCATAAAATAATGAAGGATAACCAACCTTAGAGGCTCGCCCTCACAAAAGATCTCTGTGTCTGGTGCCACTATACAGTACTCTGCAGGGTCTGTTTCAACCACCTTGAACTCAACACTCCTCATTCCTCCACGAACAAGAAAAAGGTCACCCTTGCGAACAGGTCTGTATGCCTCCATGAAATAGGCTGCGATGCAAGTTTAGGCCATCACCATCAGAAGTCAAACAAGAACAACCCAACAACAGATTGGTGTGATGATAAACAGCATACAGTAATACATACACAAAATTTACTTTCAAAAAGGTCAGATTGACATCAAGATAACACGCCAATAAACAAGTTACATGGGAGGCAAACAGAAACTTACGCTTCAAATATGCATCAAAAAGGTTGCCCGTCACACCCTCAATGGAGTCATCAAAGGGGAGGACATGAATGCGCTTGCCATACTTCACATCAGCACACTGGTGTACTGAAACTACATCACCAAGACGGACACGCAGATTTGCTCTAACAACCTTGTTCATCCGTATCTTTGGCTCATCGCAAGTGTCATCAGCCAAAACTATGCATACTGTATCCTTCCTCTTCTTGCCCTGCCAATTTACAGATAAACTGTTAGAAACTGCTAGAAAGACAACCCCTATTGCCTGCACCTTCTGCCCAAACCTCATGTAGCATGGTCTCTATGTATAAACATGCATGGTGGGGGAGAGGAGAGACACCTTGATGAGCACCGTATCACCACGAAACAACTGCAACTTCTCCATTGTTTCCATATTGAGAGCAACAACGGAGTTGTCATCGTTTACAGCTTCGTCCACAATCAGACGATTCGGAGCTTTCTTCCGCTCCAAGATTGCTGTCGAGAAATCTTTCTTCGCTGCTGGCTTCCTGCACCGACAAAAAGGTACGAACACTTTTAACATATCCGAAAAAAACACGCTGACATCTCGCGACCACAGAAGAAGAGGCAGACAGGTTGAAGCATCAACAACCACAGAGCACGAAAATCCAGCAAAATGCTCTCTATCACGTAACCCTACGTATCGTGAAAGACAGACATGTCACAAACACAATCCGAGAAAACTATGTCGCTGTCTCTGTCTCTGTCTCTTTTGAAAATTCCCCATCTCAAGCAGAACAAAAGCAACAAATTCAACATGAACATAAGAAAAGAAAAAAAAAAAAGCAGCGACAGAAGAGAAGTACAAAAAACGCGCCATGATTTTCCCATGCAACCCTCATAACCCTAGCGAAGCCGAAGACGAGAAAGAGAACAAAGAAGAGCAAGAGACGCAAATTAAACAGAGAAGAGAAGCAAAAACTTACGGCTCTGATGATGACGGCTCAACTTCGGCCGGAGACGCCATCGCTGCAGAAGCTCAGAAACGAAACTCTCGTAAACGGAAAGCGCACAAGAACGCAACACAAACGCATACAAAAGAACGAACGCACGCACACTCACTCACTCACTCAAATCACTCACTCCTCGTGTGCTCGCTGGCTCGCTGGCGTAACCCTAATCCGCTGTTGCGATTTTCACACTGAAAACGGGCAAAACCCAAAACTTGGACTACGACTTTGACGTCGTCGTTAATAAACTGCAACCGGCTGTTTGTGGCCGGTGCACAAAACTCCGATTTACGCTTCCTGATTGGTCGAACCCCATGAAACTGCTTCCTCATTGGCTACACCATCCGAAAGTACTAGATCCTTCCCCCCCGCCCCCCCTTTCCCCGGGCAGACCGTCTTCGTCCGAAGTTTCTTTCCCGTTTTTTCTTTCTGTGACCTTTTCTCTTGTGTTTTATTCATTTTTTTCTCCTTCTCTTTTTCCCCTTTTTTCACTTTCTTTTCCCTTTCTCCCGCCCCCCTCTCCACCCCCCGGCCCGCATTTTCCATTATTCCAAAGGTCAAAGTGGACGGCACCGGGCGTTGGTAGAGTAAAAATATACGATATGTATACTTTACGTATATGTACGAGTATTCTACTTATATCTCATACC
>Ga0209611_10006514_pt1 | contig 19089 bp, 13 predicted proteins | sample S1TSphgellanicum_3_FD_187693 | JGI IMG/M metagenome (GOLD analysis project Ga0209611, IMG submission 187693) | Host-associated microbial communities from peat moss isolated from Minnesota, USA - S1T2_Fc - Sphagnum magellanicum MG (SPAdes) (version 2) | ecosystem: Host-associated > Plants > Peat... | reverse complement strand
TTTTTTTTTTTTTTTTTTCAATAGCTCAATCTCAGTTTTTTCATAAACCATATATTTTTAGATATATACTTCTTTTAAGATTTATTTTTTACATTTTACTCCTTTAAACTTACTTAATTATTATAATTATTACTATCCAAATTAATTTTTATTATAAAAATTAATTAATAAACTTAACATACATAAATATAAATGCAATAATTGGTCCAAATACTACAAACTTAAAAGAAAATATATAATATAAAAAACTACTAATATAAGATGACAATATTAAAAAAATTAAAAAATATTTTATAAATTGAATCCTAGTATAAGTACTACGACGTTTTAACATTAATAAAAATATAATTAAATATAATATAATAAACAAAATTTTAATTATACGTAACTTACCTAATCTACAATAATGACTAGATATATATTTATATTTTAATTTTAATTTTAATATATAAAAATAATAAAAATTTCAATATTTTAACTTTAATATATAATATTTCATAAATTTCAAAAAATTATAATTTCAATCTCTTATTATGAAACGTATAAAAATAAAATAAACATAAAAAAACATATATTTTATTTTTAACCATATAATATTAAAATATTTATATTTTATATATAAAAAAAAATTTAATAAATTTAATACATCTAATATTAAATTTTTATCTATAAAATATATATTAAAATTAATATAATAAAATAAATTAAATAACATAGACATTTTTTATAAAATTTAAAACATATAAAAACAAATTTCTAATATAAAAATATAAATTATAAATTTTTATATACGATTGATATCTTAATTTAAATAATATTAAATAATACTTATAAATTAAAAATCTTATACTAATTGTTGTATAACTTAAAGGTAATAAAAAACTATAATTTATTAAATAATTTATTATAAATAATAAAAAAAACCAAAATAATATTGAAAAATAATTTATTATATCAACTTGCGCCATTTTTATTTAATATTTAAATATCATACAATATATTATAAACAATAATATACAAATTATATCTACAAAATGCCAATATCAATTTACATATAAAATATATAAATTATACTGAAAAAAATAATAATTTACTAATAAAGATAATAAAGATAAAAAACAAACTATAAAAAAAATTAAAATAACTATTATATTATTATCATTTCATTCCTTTAATAAACCAGGCACACCACCTATTAATATAAGTATAACTAAAGGATAAAAAAACATTGAAAAATAATTTATTATATTAAAATGTTCGATACGACGTTCTTTTATAATATTATCATTATCTTTACTTGCTTCTATATATAACATATTTTTAGTTTGACGTTCTTTACTTGCTTCTATATATAACATATTTTTAGTTATGTTATGTTATCAACAACCTCAACAATATACACTTAAAAATAATAAAATTCAAATTATATCTACAAAATGTCAATATCAAACAGCCAATACAAAACGTAAATAATGATTTGTTAAATAATGATTCGCTAATAAAGATAAAAAACAAACAAATAAAAATACTACACCAACAATAACATGACATCCATGCAATCCTGTTAATAAAAAAAAAATTGAAGAATAAATACCATCTTGTAAATTAAATGTTGCTTCATAATACTCAATTCCTTGTAAAAATATAAACCATAAACCTAAAGTTATTGTAATAAGAAAACCATCTAAAGACTCTTTATAAGACCCTATACTTATACCCTTATGTACCCATGTAACACTAAAACCAGATATTATTAAAAGAAGAGTATTAAATAAAGGAAATTCAAATACTGCTATATATTTTAAACCTATTGGTGGTCATCAAGTACCTAAAGTAATAGATGGGCATAAAGCCGAATGAAAAAATGCTCAAAAAAACCCAAAAAATAACATTATTTCTGATGCTATAAAAAATAGAAAACCCATTTTTAAACCTTTTCTTACTATTCTTGTATGATAACCTTTCACAACAGCTTCTCTGGATATATCTAAAAATCAAAAAATAGAAGTTACTAGTAAAATTAATATACCCAATATTAAAATGTAATAACCTGTTATAATATAATGTATTGAAAATGCTATACCTGTTACAAAAAAAAATAATCCAAAAGCTATAAAAAAGGGCCATAAAGAAGGCTCTAATACATGAAATAAATGCTTAGGATATTTTACTTTCATTTAATTAATGATTTTGTAATTTTTCAGTATCAGCCAAATAAATACATACTAATACAGTGAATACATAAGCTTGTAACAAAGCTACACCAAACTCTAAAATTAAAATTAAAAATAAAGGTAATAAAAATAATAACGATAAAATTAAATCTAATTTTGTTAAATTTAATATAAAACTTATAATAATATGAACTAAAGTATGACCAGCTAATATATTAGCTGCTAATCGTATAGCTAAACTAAATAATCTTATTAAATAAGAAAATATTTCAATTGGTATTAAAATAATTAATAAAACAAAAGGACTCTGTGGTATAAAAATATGTAAAAATTTTAAATTAAATCTTAATAACCCTATTAAAAATATAGATGTACAAGTAGTTATTGATAATAATAATATTAAAATTAAATGACTTGTTAAAGCAATACCAAATGGTACTAAACTTAACAAATTACAAAATAAAATTAAATTAAATAAAGTATATATATAAGGTACCCATAATAAACCATAAGAACCCGACTGTTGCTTAATTAATTTTATAATAAATATATATATATTTTCAATAAAACTTGGAAAATAAAATGATATAATATTAAACTTTCCATTATATAAATATATATATATATATACAACTAATATAAAAAATAAAAATGTTAATAACACATTATTAAATGAAAAATCAGTAAATAATGTATATATTGATTTTATATTAACAATATCAAATTGATCTAAAGGTGATTTCATTATTTTTTTAATATTAAATTATAATAATCTAATAAAGATATAACATTTACTTTTATAGGCATAAAACCATGAGATACTCCACATAATTCAGAACATTGTCCGTAATATATACCTAAATTATTAGGTGAAGTAATTACTTGATTTAAACGTCCTGGTACAGCATCTACTTTAATACCAAACTCAGGTAAAGACCATGAATGTAATACATCAACTGATGTTATAACTAATCTTATAAGACTGTTATAAGGTAAAACTAAAGATTTATCTGTATCCAATAATCTTTTATGACCTTTTACTAAATCAATTTCATTAATCATAACACTATCAAAATAATAATTCAAAAAATATATTTCTTTTTTATTTTTTACTACATTAACACTTGTAGACTCATAGCTTCAGTATCATTGATGTCCTATTATTTTAACAGTAAGACAAGGATTTATGTCACTTTCATTTGAATATAATAAATACATAGAAGGTACTATTATCAATCCTATAATTATTGTAGGAAACATACCAAAAACATATTCTAAATTTATACTATGCTTATATCTTAACGTATTTAAAGGTTTGTCATAACCTTCATAAAAAAATAAACCATTAGAAGTTTTACTAAATAAATAATATGAAATAAAACGTTGCAATATTATATTTTCATAATCATTTACACTTAAACGTCTTATTTGCTCTGCATAATTATAATAAAACCCAGTAAAATATTTACTACCTAATAAAAAACTTATTAAACTTATTAAATTACTATCTTTAACTAATTTTTTATTTTTTTTATTTAGTAAAAAAATATCAAATTTTTTTACTAATCAAAAATAAAATTTAGCAAAAAAATACGCTACATTATAAACAAATACAGTTACTCATATATATATTATAAATTTTTGAATCTTAAATAAAAAATTAGAACTATATAATATCAATAAAAAACCTTCTTGTTTATTAAAATTTGTTCAAATATATTCCTTTAATATTTTATATAAACATCAATACACTACTGATAATATTATTATTATATATCACATAATGTCATGATGCAAAGACACCAAATTATAAGCAAATGTACTTACTGGATCTTTAAAATTCATTCTTATGATTAATAATATAATATAATAATAATAATAAATAAATACTTTTAATTCATAATATATTTAACATTATTACAAAATAACTTATTGTTATAATATTTATATATAATAATAATAAAATAACACTTATATGAAAAGAACTTAAAAATCTTAGTTTATAACTTAAATCCCTAAAAAATAAATAAAAACCTACCGGTCCATAAAATTCAAAAAAACCTTTTTCTATTACTTTAACATTAAATTTATAAAAATAATATAAAAAATATAAATATATTTTATTATAAAAATAATTAAAAAAACCAGCATAAAAAAAAAAATTATAAATACATTTTTTTAATATAAACATTATTTTCAATACATATTTTCTTTTTATATTTATAAAAAAAAATAATAAATAACTAGTTAACACACCTAAAAAAGTTAATATTAAAGGCAAGTTTTTAATTAATGGACTTATAAATTCAACTTCAATATTATTAAATTTTTCAAATTTTATATAAATAACATCATTTAAATAATTACTACCAAAACCAATAAATATTTCAAAAAAAAAATAACCAATAAATATTGATAAAATAGATAAAATAAATAAAGATATTAATATAAAATAATTAACTTCCTGTAATAACACATACTTATTATAAATATTTGTTTTTACTATAAAAATAAAAAATAATAATTTAAAAGAATACATAGCTGTTAAAAATGCTGTAAAAATAGCTATTATATAAATATACAAAGAATCAACAGCATAACTAACAAATATACTTTCTAATAAAAAATCTTTAGAATAAAAACCTGTTAAAAAAGGTAAACCTAAAATAGCCATAGAACCTATTAATATAGATATATAAGTAAAAGGTAATTTTACAAATAAATATCCCATTTTTCTCATATCCTGCTCATCCAATAAACTACTTATAATACTACCAGCTCCTAAAAATAATAAAGCTTTAAAAAAAGCATGATTAAATAAATGAAATAATGTTAAATTATAGTTTGATAATCCAATTGCTATAAACATATAACCTAATTGACTACATGTACTATATGCTATTACTTTTTTTATATCATATTGACAATTAGCTACAAAAGCTGTAAATAAAGAAGTTATTGATCCTATTAAACATATTAAAAATAAAATAAAGTTAGATTTTTCAAATATAATAGAACATCTAATTAATAAAAATACACCAGCTGTTACCATTGTAGCAGCATGTAACAAACTAGAAACTGGCGTAGGACCTTCCATAGCATCTGGTAACCAAGTGTGCAAACCTAATTGTGCTGATTTACCTATAGCCCCTAAAAATAAAAAAAATAATATTAAATCAATTACTTTTATATCATAAAATATAATATAAATTGTATAATCTTGTATATAATTAATTAAACTAAAAATTAATGCATAATTTAATGTTTTAAAATAATATAATAATAATATAATAGCAAAAATAAAAAACACATCAGCTATTCTATTCATTAGCATTGCTTTAATAGCCGCTTTATTAGCGGCTATTCTATTATATCAAAAATTTATTAATAAATAAGAACATAAACCTACACCTTCTCATCCAATAAAAAGTTGTAAAAAATTATCAGCTGTTATTAATAATATCATAAAAAAAGTAAAAAATCCTAAAAAATTATAAAATCTAACAATATAAGGCTCATGCTCCATATAACCTACTGTAAAAATATGTACACATAATGAAATACTTAAAACAATAAATAACATTATAACTGTTAATTGATCAAATAAAAAACCTATATTAATTTTAATATCATATATAATAAATAAATTATATAAATTTATAGTTATTATATTATGACTTAATAATATTTCATATAATATTATACAAGAACATAAGAAAGATATAGTAATTATAAAAATTGAAATAAAAATTACAGCTTGTCTACCAAAATAATTTCCTAATAAACCTATTAATAAACTATTAAATAAACTTAAAAATATAATAACTAAATACATAAAAAATATGTTAACCTCAAACTCTTAAACTTGGCTTTTTTCTATAATTCTTTAAAGTACCTAATAAAATATTATTAGGTTCTAAATCAGTTAATTTATCTAATGTAACATAAAAATAAAAAAGTAATTGTAATAAATCTTTGATATAGTAACCATTGGTCACCACAAAGATTTTGTATCAGTCTACATACGTGCTGCAAATATCCAAATAAATGTTTTTATCAAATATATGAATATCACAAAAAAAAAATGTAAAAGTAAGCGTATATTTACGTCTTTTTAATAATTTGTAATCAGCTATCTGTAAATTTATTTTTGTTAAAAATTTTTTAAATGAAGCTTTTGTTACTTTACATGAAACATGTATCATATCGCACTCTGCAATTTGACAACTTCTACCATTTTTCAAAATAGGTTCGACATTAAATCCTGTAGTATATCTTATAAACCATCTATAAAATTGTTTAAAAAAACGTATTTTATTTTTATCTAATAAATATTGATTACATATTTTAGTTGCAAATAAAATTGTAAGTGATCTATATAACTGTGGTAATTTTCTATATTTATTATGTCCTATACATACTGGATAAGGTTTAAAATCGTACATTATTAATTATTTTTTTTATATCAATTAAAAACAAATCTATCTTCATTATATTTAATATAATTATAAGTTTGTCAATTTTTTTTTTCAAACAATTCATTAATACTTACAACTTTTGTTGGCTTATCATTAAAAACAATTCGTTCACTAACTAATTTTCAATTTTGTAATAAAATTTCCTGTAACTCATAAGCACGTATAGCTCTAATTGCTATTTTATAAAACTTTTGATGCTGATACTCCATATATAAAAAAAAATCATTAAATTCCATTATTTGTGTAGTTTTTAAATCTTGTATTTCTGAAGCATTCAACCTATAATAATGAAATAAACCTTCTCTTATAACTCTTATATAAAAATGATGCCTAAAAAGTGCCATATTATCATAAGTCTCAAAAAGTCCTCATGAAGCTTTAATAACCTTTTTAAAACGTTGATAATCTGGTAAATTATAAAATTCTTTTGGATATCTAATCTCATAAATATTCATTAAAAGTTTTCTTACATCAATATCTTTTATAGTTCTTACATGAATGTACCAAGGATGACGTTTACTATAAAAAAGATGATTTTTATAACAATATAACAAAATAGAATTACAGTCATTATAAACTTTTTTTATATATTCACTTTCTCCAAAACTGTTATGTGCATGCATAAATGCTAATTCGTCAGCATGTTGTTTTAACATTTTAGCTTTACCAGCAGACAAATACAACATTGTTCATTTAAACTTATAAAATTCTAAATTTATAAAATAATATAATTTTTTAAGTGTTTTAAAATGAGGTAAATCCACATCTGCTCTAAAAGCTTCTTTAGATAACACTTTCATGTCTTTTACTAAAGCATTCCATGAATTTAATATTTTATCATGTCTTTTATTAGCTATATAATATAAAAAATTATCATCATTATACAATTTTTTATAATTATAATCCTGTAATTTTACAAAATCCATAATATGCATTTTACTTGTATTTAAATTTAATAAAGTATTTCAATCTAAATTATTTTTATCAAATAAAGCATAATTAAAAAACATTAAAGCTTTAATTTTTTTTTTAGATTTAAAACTAACATTATATAAATAAGCAGCATAAGATTCACTAAACTGATTATATGTATCTTGTCAATTACTATACGTTGTACTGTCATTCACCCAATTTATAAACTTATTAATTCATTTAATAATAATATAAGGTAATAAATTATTTTCTACAATTAAATCATCATCACATTCTTTATATTCTTCTTTATCATTATCATCATCATTATCATCACATTCTTTATATTCTTCATTTAATACAACATTTAAATTTTTGTACAACTTTGTACTTGTATTATCATAAAGATTAATTGCAAAATAATTTAATTCTGACATTTTTTTTTCAACAAAAATTAATTGAAAATCTTTAAAATCTGGTAACACTTTAGTATAATCAAATTTAATTATTTTTGTTAAATCTATATAAATACCATCAATTAAATATTTTAACTCTAATAAATAAAAATATATATTATAAATAATATTTATATAAAATTTATAAAAATAATAAGTATTATTTTTATTAAAATAAATATCTTTATGATAATTTAAAGTGTTATCAAAATAAACTTTATTAATTAATACATTTTTTTTATATAACATTATAAACTCTTTTATAAAATTAATTTGAATAATAATATAAGATTTTTTATATTTAAATATGAAATCTTGTAAATTGTTAAAAAGCCAAGGATAAATATTGCCATATGATTTATCTAAAACAATAAGATAATTCTTATACTCATATAAATCAACTTCATCTATAATATTTATATTAATATTATTTTTTTTTATATTTGAATTTTTTATATATTCGATATAATCTAAAGATTCAGTTTTAATTAGATTAGCTAACTGTTTTTTATCTTTACCTACTTGATCTGCTGTAATTGCTACAGATTCAACCGACATAAATTTCTCATAATTTAAACCAGCTGCTTTTAATATATTACTTTTTAAAATATTTACAAATTTTACATTTATTTTTTTTTTATTATTAAAAAATAATAATAATTTTTGTTTATTTTTATCTAAATTCTTAATTAATAAATTATTTATATCATAATAATTATATAAATTATACAAATTATTATAATTTTTCATATCTAACAAATTAATATCTTTATAAATATTAAGAAATGATTTATCCTTATCAAAAACAAAATTATTAAAAGCTCTCATCAAAACAGATTCAAAATTATAATTATTTAAATTATTTACATATAATTTTATATTTGTAAAAATATTATCTTTCAATACAATATTACTATTTAAAATATTTTTATTAAATAAATAATTATAATAATTAAATAAATAATATTTATTCAAAAAATATACTTTAAATCAACTTAACTTATCATTCCTTAACATTCCTGTTAAAACTCTTAAAGGATTTAACTCATATAAAAATTTATATGGTGTTAATGGAAAAAGTAATAATAATTTTATTGTTTCTATTATAATATTTATATAAAAACCAACTATTAATATTAATATTAAATTTAAACATATTTGTATTTTTTTATAATCTAAAATTATAACATTTTTAGATTTAATAAAAATAAATAATAATATTAAAAAATAAAATAAACTAAATAATAAAAATCAAAATATTTTATTAAAAATATAAAAATATGATATTAAAAATATAAATAAACTATTACTTAAAAATATAAAAATATATTTATATGCATTTAAATAAATAAATAAATTATTTAACTTAATATTTAACTTAAAATAATTTACATTATAATTAAATATTTTTATATCATTAACAGATTTAATATTATTAATATAAAATAAAATAAATAATTTAAAAAATATATATATAAAAATATATATTCATATATATCTTATAGTATCAAATAAAAATAAAATTAAATAAAATAATGGATTTATAATAAACTCGAATATAAATACTACAATCATATAAAATAATATAATATCGATAAACTCGATAAAAAAAAAAAATAATAATAATAATAATCAAAAACTAATAATAATCATGATTATTATTAGTTTTTGTTAACTATATAATATTAAAAATGCCATCATAATTGATAGCAACCCCATAGCTTCACATAATGCAAAACCTAATAAACTTAATTGAAATAATTTAGGCTCTTGTAAAGGATTTCTACTAATACCTATAACTAATGCACCAAATACTATACCTATACCTGCTCCTGCTCCTGCACATCCTATTACTGCTAATCCTGCACCTATATATTTACCTGCTGCTGTTATTGATAAATAAAATATTGATTTCATTTAGTTACAAAAAATTTATTGATTTATAATAAATTTATAATAAATTTATAATAATTTATTATTATTATCTATTAAAATTTATTAAATTAAAATAAATTTTACAATTTTAATGCTTTAATAATACCCTTAATATATGATATATTTTTATGCATAATATATCATCATATATAAAACTAAAAAAACAAATAATAATCATCATCATAAAGCTACTATATCCAATATATCAAATTTAATCCCCTTATAATAAAAATACTTACTTTTTAAATATGGCTTAATTTTATTTCTATAATAAAATAATATTTTATTTATCATTTTTTTATTTTTTTTATATTTAAATAAATATATAATAATATTTTATAAAAATAAAAAAATAACTTATTAATTTTTTTTCTAGAAAACATAAAATATATATAATATATTATAATATAAATAAAAATTTTAAATATATTTATAAATTTTAAAATAAATAATTTAAAAGAAAATAAGTTATACAAATTTAAAATAAATAAATAACTTGAATTAACTAAACTTTTTAATCTAAAACCTATTTTTAATTTTTTAAAAAACTTTCAAAAATAACTTTTTTTTAATTTTTTAAAAAATCCATATTTATATATTTGTATAAAAAAAAAAAAAAATTTATATATTTTTTTTTTTATACAAATATAACAAGCTACATAAAAATTTTTTAAAATATCTATTTTGTGTATAAAATAATAATGTAAAGATGCTCTTTTTAATTTTACATAAAGTCTAATTTTAAATCAATATTCATTTCAATATAACTTATATGCTAAAGAAACAAAACAATAATAATAAAGATAAGTTCAATATAAAACTATAATATACTTATTATACTTATTATACTTTAAACACTTTGGTTTTAAATCAACTGTACTTTTTTCTGCTATTATATTTATAAATAAAAAAAATATATAAATATTTATAAATATTTTATTTCATTTTGAAATTTTAAATTTAATAAATAAAATATATATTCAAAATAAATATATAAAAAATTTAATATAAATAATAAAAAAAAAAAAAATCTGAAAAAATAATATAAATATAAATTGCCATAATTCATTTAATTTCATAAAATAAAAATTATTTAAATATACAATTTTATGATTATAATAAAATTGTTCAAACACTTTATAAAATAAATAATTAAAAAAATAATTTAAATATATAATAAAAATATATAATAAATTAACGTTTATATTAATTTTAATTTTTTGAAAGATAAAAAAAATCATTTTAAATAATATTTTAAAGTAAAATTTTTAATAAAATAATTACCTATTTTAAAATAATTAAAAAACTTATTTAAACGTTTAAAATAATATATTGGATTATAAAAATTATGTAAACCTTTACCTTTTTTTTTTTTTTTTATAGAAAATTTTCGTATTATTGGTTTTAAAAGATAATTATAAATAATTCATTTACGTCTATATTTAAAAAAATATATCTTACTCTTTAATTTTTCTCTTTCTAAAATATTTTTCAAAATAGTTAAATTATTTATAGTAGGCTCAAATAATACTTCATAAAAAAATCTTATAGATTTAAAAATAGAAATAAATAAATATAAATAAAATATAAAAAACTTATGCCATATTTTATTTTTAGAATATTGGGCAAAATCAAAATATTTGATTTTATAAAGTAGTTTTTTAGGTTTTTTTATATAATTAATATAATAACGATTTTTTCTAATAACATATAAAAATTTTTTATAATTATATATAATTTTATGTTTATTAAATAATAAATACTCAAAATAATTATTACTTATTTTATAATTATAATCTTGAATAACATTAAAAGATATTAATTTAAAATTTTTATTTGTTTTTAAATAATGATTTAAATATAATATATTAAAAATAGATTTATTATATTTAAATAATGCTACTTTATCATATTTTTGACTAAAACGTAATTTATAACCTCTTTTTGATAATTTATAAAAAATATAAAATACATTATTAATTTTTAATTTACGACGCATATATCATAATATTAATTTTTTATATTTTAATAATAATATTTTCTTTGAGATTAAACTTAATACAAAACTTACACTTTCTACAGTATCATCATTAGCTATAATTGGTAAATTACATAAATAAGTTTTTATATTACTATCAATCATACCTATGACAGGTAACTGTATACTAGAAGCTTCTTTAACAACTATATAATTATAATGTAAATTAGAAATAAATATAGCTCTAGGTCATGAATACCTTGTTAATAATCAATTATTGATTAAATATAATTTAGTATGTGATTTTATAGCTATTTTTTTTAAAAAATATTTAACTAAAGAATATTGTATACTTTTAAAATTAGATAAATTACCTCTTATTCAATTACTTACACATGAAAACTCACCACATATATAAGCATATTTTTTAAATAAAAATTCTTTTGTACACTCTAAATTTATAAACCAAAAAGGAAAATTATAATTAACAATATATTTTAAAAAAAATAAAACTATTTTTAAATTTTTTACTGTTTTAAAAATATTAAGTATTCATATATTTTTTTTAATTCTATATAAAATCCAAGAAGCTAATAAATTAGTTGTTTTTATAGTATGTCCTATATGTAAATAATATTTCAAACATTGATAAAATAATTGCATAAAATTTTACTCTTTAAAACTTAAACACCTAAAATAATCAACTGAAAATGTATTAATTATATCTTTTTTTTTAAATCTTTTTAATAAAATAGTAAAAAAAAAAATATATGAAATATATATACATCTAGGAGTCATAAAAAGTATGGCTTTTCTACGCAACCTTCTAAAATAATTCCAAAAAATAAAACTTTTATATAAAGGCCTATAACCTACAATATCAAATAAATTAACATTATAATATAATAAAGGTTTATATTTTTTATTAATTCAAACATTACCACCTTTTACCATTTTTATACTATCAAATAAAGTACTAAACAAAGATGTTCTATAAATATAAGAAGGTAACTTACATTCTATAAAATAAAAAAAATTTTGATCAAACATTCCATTTTTTAAATTAGATTTTCTAATTATTTTTTTTAATTGTTTATAATTATAAATTATATAAAATAACTTAATCACACGTACACTTACAAATTCAAAATTAGCTTTAAATTTTTTATATTTTTGAAAACTATAACGTGGATCATATATAAAAAAACTTCGAAAATAACGTTTTTTTACTAAAGGTTTATTTCTTACTATAGTTTTAAATATTTTTATTAAACGCCTAGATATTTTAGATTTAAATATAATAAAATATAACATATGGTACATTCATATTTTACAAATATTCAATATTTTTATTTTTTTTTTTTTTTTATAAAAAATATAATGTTGAAGCAACTCTTCTTTATTTATTTTTTTTTCTTTATACAATTTTTTTAAATCGATTAGCTTTTCACGTGCTCTTTTAAATTCAAAAATTTTAGTAAAAATATTTTTTTCCATTATTTTTTTTTTTTTTGATAAAGAAAAAATATAATAATAAGTAAAATCACGTTGTACTTGCCTTGTATTTTTCATAAAACCTCATATATCAATTTTAAATTTACGATAATAAATTAATCTTTGCTTTGCAAAATATGCCATTTATAATAATTCTGTATTTTACAAGATCTAAAAAATATAATTAAAAAAACTATATATATATTTATAATAAAAAAATAAAAACTTTTAAAAGCCATATTAAATATATTAAATATTTGTATATTAATATAATAATAATAATGATATAAATTAATTTTTTTAAACCAAAAATAATAATTACCCATAGGTACTAATCTAATAAAAAATTTTTGATACCTATCTCACTTAAAATAATAACCATATCTTAATCTTTTTTTTTTTTTATGAAGATATGAATTAATATAAGATTTAGGCATTTTACGTTTAAGCTTCCATAAACCATGATGGCCTATTGCTTTAAAAATTTTAACATATAATTTAAAATTATCAAAAAAAGCTTTTAATAAAATAATATACTTTCTTTTAAGTCTAACATGTCCTCTCATATGAAATCTAATCCAAACATATTCAAAAAAAAAATAAGGTATTACTAAAAATCAATAAAAAAAACAAAAATTTAATAAATTTATATTTATACTATTTAAAAAAAAAAACATATATATTTTTTTTTCTTTTTTAATAGGTACTGATAACATACTTATATTTTTAACAAAATCAAAATATTTATTAAAAAAAAAATTATAACTCATAAAAATTTTTTTATTAAAATTAACTAATTTATTTATATTAAATAATTTTCTAAAATTATTATAAAACTTACTTATAAAAAAAATTTTAATTAAATGTTTTTTTTTATAAGTAGTTTTTAAACTATTTAATATAATAAAATTATAAAAACTAAATCAATTTTTTCATTTTCATATTTTTTTTCTAAACTTATTTTTTTTATTTCAATAATGCTTAGATAAATCAATACTTTTTTTATCAAAATAATTTTTTCAATAAAACTGTGCATCCATATTAACTTTTTTACAAAAAAATAAAAAATTATAAAATTTTTTATAATAAATAAATATAAATAAAATAAATAATAAATAAATATATATATATATTATAATATAATAATAAACAAAATTATATTTTACTATTTGAATTAAAAGTAAAAACTGTATATTTATATTTACTTTATTAATTAAATATAAATAATTCGTAAAATTAAATAAATAAATATTTTTTAAAAAAATTATATTATGTGTAAAATGTTTAAAATTTTTAATATTACGTACAGTAACTGTATTTACAAATGCATTTTTATATAAAATATCTTCATCACCTCAACTATATCTTTGTTTTCTAAATAAATAATAATTTGATTTAAAATATACTAAAGTATTTTTAATATTTAATAATAACTTTATATAATTACAAAAAAATTTAAAAAAATAAAGTTTAATTAAAAGTCAATTATTCAAATTATTTATAAAATTTAAATTAATTAAAAAAATATAAATATAACATTTAAATAATACTATTAATGTCATAGGATCTATAAAAAATTTATAAATTTGTAACATTAATATTAAATATCAATTTAAATCAATAATAATTTTTTTTATAAAATAAAAATAAATATACAATAATACTATATGTAAAAAAAAAACTATACTTATAAACAAATCAAAAATAAATTGTTTACTTTTATAATACATTACTTTAAATTTATATTTTAAATAAAAATAAATTACAATATGTATATAAATTTTTAAACTTATAATATAAGATACAATGCTTTCAATATAACTTTTAATTTTATATATAACTAAATTAAATCAATAATATAAAAATTTTTGCTTTTCTATATAAAAATACATATATAAAATAAATTTATATATTAATATTTTTTTTTCATATTCATATTTATATTTTAATAAATTCAAATTATAATCATTATAAAATCAATTTAATAATGACAATGCCGATATTATAAAATTATTTTTTATGAAATTTAAATAATTGAACACATTATAAAAAAATATATAATAGTATATTATTATTAAATTAAATATAAATTTATAACTAAATTTTATATATAATCAATATATAACAAAAAATGATTTTACATAATATTTTTTTAATAAAAAATAAATAAACGCTTTTACATAAAAATCATAATAAAATCATAAAGGCATAAAATTTAAACACTTAGTCCTAGCTTTATAAAAACTATATAAATGAAATCATTTACTATAATGTCTTTTTAAAAAATGACTAAAATAAGTATAACGATAAACTTGCCATCTAATTTTAATACTTATTTGTCTAAAATAATAATAAATATAAACATTAAAATAACGTTTCAAAAATGTTAATATTGTATAATTTTTATATTTTAAAATATAACCAAAACGCTCTATTCTATATATAAAATTATTATAATAAGAAAATATTAAAGATATTAATATTCTATATAACTCTAAATAACTAAAATTAGAATAATTTATAAAATAATATATAAAAGAATTTTCAATAAATAAATTATTATTAGAAAATTCTATAATAAATAACTTATATCAAACACTTTTTATATTAGCTATATTTATATATAAATTAAATACAAAAGAATACTTTATTAAATTTATATTATATTTATATTTATCTTTATCTATATAAAAATACTTCAAACAATATTTTATTTCTTTACTTTTTATATTAATATTATATATATCATCTATTAAATATTCATTTTTATAAAATAAAAATGAATAAGGACTATGTCATAATAAATGCTTTAAATGAAAGTTTAAAGAGAAACAATTTAAATAATTAAATATAGTTCAACCAAAATTTTTTTTAGATTTAAAAAAAAAAAATCTTTTTAAATTATTTATCTTATTCAATGTATTTAATTTATAAATATCTACTTTATTAGTAAATATACTATTATAAGAATTTATAGTATAATCACACATAATATAATAAAATATAAAATATTTTTTAAAAATATTAATTAAAGTACTAAAACTTTTTAATGCCTTATTATTTTTTCTAGTATTTGTTAAATAAATTTTATAATTTCAATTTAATTTCAAATTATCAAAATTATATTGTAAATACCTATTTTGCAAATATGCTGTAAATTCTGGTCAATAACTTCTTAATTGTATATATTCTATTAAATAATGATAATTAAACAAACCTATAAACCTTAATAATGTATTACGATATTTTATATAATCTTTACGATTATACCTAATAAAAAATAAATTTATAAATACATTACCATCTTCATCTTTTGCATATTTACTTGCTTTTATATTATCAAAAAAAAGTCAAAAATTCAAATCTACATCTTGATCTAAATCTATATCTAAATCTTGTTTTTTATTAAAATACTTAAAATTTAATTTTAATTTACTTAATTTTAGTTTTATTAAATCAGTTAATCATTGATAATTTTCTAATAATAAAGTATATTTTCTTTTGTGTTGAAATATTTTATTATTATTAATAAATTGATATTTTTTAATTATTTTTAAATTTTTATTAAAAAAATCAAAATAATTTAAACACTCTACTATATTTTTATTGTTATTAATATTATAAGGATAAAATTCATATATATATATATAATCATAAAGACGTTTTCTAAATAATTTTTTAATTGGTGTATCTTGATAACTTTCAACAGGATGTGTTTCACTTATAGAACCTCCATTCATAAATATATAATCTATTACACTATTAGTAATAACTCTCTTTCGACGACGAAAAAAAGACCAATTTAAATTTGGTATTTTATATTTATAATTAAATAAATTTTTATAAATTTTATAATTATAAACATTACTAAAAAAAAAAATATAATTTGTTTTAATTACTTTTTTTTTTAAAAAAAAAAAAAAAAAACCTATTTTTCTTTGTATACCTAATAAAAATTTATAATGCATATAAATTGCATGAGTTCTTAGTAAATTATCAAATACATAAGTAAAATAAGTCTTCTCAAAATTTGTAGAAAAACAAATATATTTTAAAGGTATTTTTTTTAATTTTAAAATACGATTACTTAATATACTCATAGTTCTATACGTGAAAAAATTACTATAATATTCTTTATTATTAAACATTCATAATCTTACATTTTTTTTATAATTTTTTTCATACTCTATTGGTAATTTTACATAATAAGCATGTGAAACACCTTTATCAATATTTTTTATTAATTTTTTATATTTATTTTCTAAAGTATGTTTTATAGACTTAAAATTAAAGTCTTCTTCTGGTTTAGTTATTTTTAAATCAATTCTAAACTTATTAGCATAAAATTTTGCAATATAATCATATCACATTATTAATTTATAATGTCATGAATTATTATAAACATTTAATAAATTATGTAATAAAGCAGTATCATTATTTACATATAATGATAATGTATTTAAACTTATATTATATTGATTTGTTATTTTAAAACCATATAAAGATAAAATATTATTTAAATAAACTAACATATCATTATAAATGATATTATTCAAATAAGTTAAATCTATCAAATTATTATGTAATAACATTAAATTATAATAATTTCTTAAATCAATTCATTCAAAATTAAAAAAACGTGAAACTTCTTTAACTTCTAAAAAAGGTAAATATAATATATAATGTTTAAATAATAAAATAAAATAATAATATATAAGTCAATAATATTTTAAACACAAAATAAATAATAATATATATAACAAAATATATTTATATTGATAAATATTATAAATTATAATATTTATAAACAACATTATAAAAAATAATAATATATAAAATATATTTAAAAAAAATAAATATATAACATAAAATATTAAAAAATTTATCTTTTTTTTTTTTAAATTAACAAATAAAATACCTCATAAAAATTCTTGTAATTTTGGCATTTTTACAAATATAAATAAATTTAAATAATATATTAAATTTATTAAATAAATTAAAATATTTTTTTTTAAATAAATATTAAAATAAAATTTAATATTTATTAAAAATTTTTTATATACTAATATATTATAAAAAAAAAAATTAACAAAAGATAATTTTATATAAAAATTTCTATATAATATTGGATCTTCTAAATATTGCAATTTTTTAAATATATTAAATCTTTTTAAAATAAAAAAAAAAAGATCTAAATTTATAAATTTAAAAATATGATAATAAAAAATTATAATTAATCTATAAACTTTACTTAATATAGTTTTTTTAGATATTATTAAAAACTTTGTTTTTAATATTATATTTAAATTATAAAATATAACATTAAAAAAATATATATTTTTTAAATTTAAATATATACTAAATATAAAAATTAAAAATACTTGATAAATATAAGTAATTACATAAATTATTAAATATTTTCAAAAAAAAAAATATACAGACTTTTTATTATAAAAAAATTTGTTAGTTTTAAAACTATTTGAAGATCCATTATAACTATAAAATCTAAAATTTTTAAATATAAAATAAATTAAATATAATATACTATAAAAAAAATTATATATAAAAGCTATTATATTTAATAATAAAAATTTTAAAAAATAATAATAATTTATTTTATAATTATAACGAAAAAAAAAAAAAAAAAAAAAAAAAAAAGATAA
>Ga0209611_10006512_pt1 | contig 19094 bp, 9 predicted proteins | sample S1TSphgellanicum_3_FD_187693 | JGI IMG/M metagenome (GOLD analysis project Ga0209611, IMG submission 187693) | Host-associated microbial communities from peat moss isolated from Minnesota, USA - S1T2_Fc - Sphagnum magellanicum MG (SPAdes) (version 2) | ecosystem: Host-associated > Plants > Peat... | reverse complement strand
TGGGGAAAAAAATGACCAGTATTTTTTTAAAGGGAAAAAAATAAATTGTTACATTTCTACTTGGATTTTAGAGAGGGAATTTTTTTTCTTTTCAACTTTTTGGATAGGTAGTAGAAATCGGTTGCCATTTAATGCTTAAATCCCTCTTGTTATGCTTGCATTAGAAATTTGAAAAAATAAAAAAGAAAATTTTAGAAAGATAAATAATAACTAAAAAAATACACTGGTTCTGAGTCCTGTAGAATTGATGGGAAACCTCCAAAATGAATCAAGGGCTGTGCTAATTTGTACGAAACCCACTTTTGTTGACCCACATTTGGTGAGCTTCCAGTCTTCTCTATTCCTTGCAAAATGTTGCCAGCTTTTCCTCTGCTCCATCCAAACTAGTGTGGTGCTGTTGGCCCAAGTATTACCACGTCCTCAACTGATTTTTCCTTCCAAAACCCGGTTTTTTGGGATTTAATTGAATTTTCAGTGACAGAAATCACTTAGAAGTCAATATCTGCCACTCTCTGAATCCAAATCTTACCAACTAAATTCCATTAAATCCGGCTCATCAAGATCTTTCCAGCAACACCAGAGGCACATTCTAATTCCTCTGAAATTTTCAGCTACAATTTAGTTTAATTTTCAGTGAAGAAATCATTCAATATTCAAGAACTTTTGCACCCCAAGTCCAAACGTCATGGAGTCAAGCGCATGCACCCCTCCTGGTGGAGAGCTTTCCAAAGACATCAAGAACACGTTCTGAAGCATCCTGGTTCAGTGGATCTCATAACTACAGAACAAAACAAAGTACCTTCATAGATATCCAATGGAAACTCACTCTTTAGGCTTGTGGGTATACCGATGTGGGTTAGGATGCCCTTCGCTTGAATAAAGGGACCCTCTGCTTTTTTGTATTATGGAAAACGAGGAGCCACATTAGGCTGAGCTGTGTTCACATTAGGGTGAGCTATGTTCTGGAAGGTGGTCACGTGGTGGTGATGATCCAATATGTGATGGGAAGATGGTAAATAAGCAAAGGGTCCCTATTGCAGGCGGTACTAAAGTACCACATGCTTCTTTTTTCCCTAGCTGCCCATTTCCCTGTCCAAGATTTTGGTGCTGCCCATTGTAGACTTTGTGTCATGCAATGTACATTTTAGGTACTGTTACAGGCCCCAAATGTGCATAACATGACACAAAGTCTGTAAAGGGCAGCACCAAAATGTATTTGGGCCACAGCCATCTTTTTTCTCAATCTTTTTTGAGAAAAAGGTGGATTGGGTGAAGGGAAAATAAGGAAAGAAAAGAGAAAGTATTGCCTACTTTTTTACCGCCTGCAGTAAGGACCCTTCTTTTCCTCAAATCGTTTTGCAGAAAATGACGGATCTGGTCGGGGGAAAATAAGGAAAGAAAAGACAAAGTAGGAATACTTTTTTACTGCCTGCAATAAGGACGCTTCTTTTCCTCAATATTTTTTTAGAGAAAGATGGTTTGGGTCAAGGGAAAATAAGGGAAGAAAAGATGAAGTAGGCAATACTTTTTTACCGCCTGCAGTAAGGACCCTTCTTTTCCTCAATCGTTTTGGAGAAAAAGATAGATCTGGTCGGGGGAAAATAAGGAAAGAAAGACAAAGTAGGAATACTTATTTACCGCCTGCAGTAAGGATGCTTCTTTCCCTCAATATTTTTGGAGAAAAAGATGGATTGGGTGAAGGGAAAATGAGGAAAGAAAAGACAAAGTACGCAATACTTTTTTACAGCCTGCAATAAGGACGCTTCTTTTCGTCAATATTTTTGAGAAAAAGATGGATTGGGTGAAGGGAAAATAAGGAAAGAAAAGACAAAGTAGGCACTACATTTTGACCGTGTGCAATAAGGACCCTTTACGTATTTAAAGTCTGGCATGTTTTCAACCTTGAATATGTCGTTCATAGATATTCTGGACGTAAACATGCATGTGGTCTGTAAAGTGCATAAAAGGACCTTCGCTTTTAATATAATGGACAATGACTGGCCCCATCAGGTTGAGTTGTGTTCCATGTGATGGTGATGTATCAATGAAGATTTGTTCGGTTTCTATTATCATTGATTTACACTCATGCATGTTTTATGTATAGGGTAAGAGCATGCCCACCGGTGCTCAGTATGCGACCCTGCACATTAAAATTGGATGAAGAAAATTTAACATATGCCGGTTTGGCTCAGGAAAATGGTTTTTCTCCTGCATTTTTGCTGAGGCTGGTAAAAACCGCAGCAAAGCTGTGCACCTGCTAGAGAAGACAGTAATAAATATGATCTGACTGCTGCTCCCTGTTTTTGATTGGCCAAATCGTAATGACTGGTCCATGTGGTTTGCTATTAGTAGTTCCCACCTATTTGCAGTCCTTGTTTCAGTTTTATGGGCGGGGTTGCAAGAAAAAGTAAATAACTAAACTTGGATGTGAGAAATATTTTTGCAGGTTCACATACTGAGCACCAGTGGGGATGCTCTAAGTCCGGAAGACATTAAGTTAGTAATGGGTCCTTATTGGAGACAGTACAACTGTGTGCATCTTTTTCTTCTTGTCAGCCCTTGGCCCAATTCATCTTTTTGAGAAAATGATAAATGATGCCCAAACCCAAATTTTGGGTCCTGTTATGCGGGCTCGGGGCATGTATGAAACATGTCCAAAGGGTGTGTATAATAAGACATAAAATTTGTATCTGGGTAGCACCAAGATGTGTCTGGTCATCACTGGACGCATCTTGGTTGGGTAATTGGGCAGTCATGGAAAAAGTACAGTCAATACTTTTGTATTGTCTCCAAATAAGGACCCATTACCAATTTAACATCCTTCAAATAAGGCACCACAGTCATGGAATTATGGTGGGATTGGACTAAGGCGGGAACCCAAGGCCCATGCCATAATCCCCTGACAGTGCTGTTTTCCTTGGCATAACACCCAAGGAACCTTTGTTTAAAACTTACGTTATACCAAAATAATCCGTCGTTGCAAGGTTCTTCCCTGGAAGATCCCCTCATCTTAGGGCTATCACAAACAATGTGTAACAAGCCTCATTATTGAAAATAATTTGCTCTGAAAATACATTAAGATTTTCACCCAAAGGTTTTTAAGGGGAGTTTGCATCCTTGAACATTTCATACATAACTTATTCTCCACGCAATCATGCACGTGATCTTCATAATGAACACGTGAATTTCAGGAATATTTTTCATAATTCATGCCAAGAATAAAGTACATGAATGGACCTCTACTTTCCATATTATGGAAAGTGGCCAACCCATTAAAGTGAGTTGTATTTTGTAAAGTGATGATGTGATGATGATGTGTTCATGAAGGTCTAGCATGTAGACTTGTGCTTGACAGTATAAAAAGACTACAAATGAAAGTGTAACACATTCAACACTCATCGTCACAAAATATTAGGCTTCTTGCAAATCGATCTGAATTGAAATCCATGACAACATCAACAATGGTTGCACAACTTCATGGGACTTGTATGATTGGTACCACATATCGTGAAAATCGCATCAACCACAAGAACCTACCAGTGCAATTGTTGGAGTTGCAACGCTCCCCATCACAAGCATCTATGTTGAAAGTTTGTAACAACTTTAGCTGCATGAATGTTTCCGATTCAAAGGCCATTTCTTCTCTGGTGTTGGCAACGAATAATCACCATGCTCGTTTAAACCAGGTACATATAAATCTTTAGCAACTATAACAATCTGAATAAACAAACATTATATTGTCTTCCATTTTTCTCAACGTTTTTTTTCAGTCCTTAAACAAGATAGCGCATGATGATCACATCACCAAACTTATTTCAACTTTTTCAATTAAATAATTGCATATCACTAACCCAAGTTCCAAATACATTTGTCTTCCAGGGAATTCATGCTGGTCATATGGGTCGCAACACCTCGTACAGGTAAAATATTGTATTCAAATTCAATCAACAAATTTAGTAACTTTCAATTAAAAACTGCAAATTAATTAGTTGAAGGTGGAGGATTTTCAAATTTGTTATCAAAATTTCAAACTATAATTCATTTTTTGCTTACAAATTAAAACATGACAAGAAATTAACAAAAGTTTTTTTACATCCATATATTGTCAAAGTGTCAAATTGTCCTTCAATGTTCACATCCAAATACACATACTCATTAATTTTTATTAAATGGTTATTATCTTGTAGGAAAGTTGGGGTTGGAGAAATGCAAATAGACCACGATTTGGAAGTGCAACAACGACAACAAGCCGCTTTGGATTTTGTTGTTCCCAAATACACCCCCCCTTTCACTTACAAGTTGAATCCAAAGGTGGAAGAAGCTAATAAAGCAGCCCTCATATGCTTTGCCCACCATTTTGGATCTACCATGAGTCATGAAAATTTCCAAAATATATGTTTGGAAAATCCCCATTATCTAGCAGGAGCAATTTATCCAGAAGCTTCAATGTCTCGTCTGGAGTTTGCAATAGAGTTTGTGATTTGGCTTTTTGTTGTGGATGACGAAAGCCTTCTACAAAGAAGCACTTTGGAGGAGTTGGTTCAATTCCAACAAGAGATCCAAGGCGTAATCATGTCAACTTACCCTCAAGACAAAAGTCTCCAAGATAATTTGCAAAAATGTCTCAATGATGAACGTGCTCATGCATACACTAAGGATTTCTTTGAGAATGTACTTGCACAGGCTACAACAAAACCTTTGCTTGAAACAGGTGTGCAAACCTCGGTTGAACATGGTTATATTAATTTGCAAAGTTACCATAAATAAACAATGTATTTTATAATGAAATTTGAAAGTCATTCAAACAAATTTCATGAAGGCAACATGGAATGCATTTTTTAAATGGGAAAATATACATATTAATTTATTTTTTACAAACTTAATAGGGAAAGATCTTAACTTACTGAATATAAAGAAATGAAAACATGGAAGAACATGAAAAGATAATTGAATCAAAGGGCATAGTTAAATCATTGGTTTGAATTCAATGATGTGTTGGAATTGTTAACAGATTCTGATGATCATCGATCCCTATCTCCAGTCGCTTCATCATTTCGAGACTTGTGGATAAGAGCAATTTCTGGGATGTCAAAAGAGTGGATCCTTCGATTTGCAAAAATATTACAACGGGATGTGTTTGCCAATTTTTTGGAATCACAAAATCTACGCCATGATATCAATCCTTCAATTTCCTCTTATATCCCAGAGAGGAGAAAAAGTGGATTGATGGAGTCATATATTGTAGGTCAACAAATATCTAAGTTTTATGATGTATTTGTAATCTATATGGGAGGGGGGGGCGGACACTAGTAAAAAAAGTAGAAAATACATGAGTAAAAATTTGTTGGGTAAAAAATAGAACCTTATTACTTAAAAATAGGGTACATTCCAAGTTATAATTAAATGTCTAGTATTCCAATTGATCATTTTAACTTTCCAAGCTCCCATTGAACTAAATTGATTAAAGGGTTTCATGGCAGGTTCTTATAGAGTTTCTCCAAGGTGTATCTCTACCAAACACAATATATTATAGTGTACCCATGCAACGCTTACGCGAGGCCACAATAGATGCAGTTTGTTGGAACAATGATATTTGGTCATTTCCAAAGGTAATATTTCATTACATTCATATGTTCAACATTTGATATCCCACCAATTCATCACATATAAGGTAGATAACTTAAGAACCATGACATAATTTGCTTAGTTATAATTCAAACCAAATTGTTTTCAAATAATTGATCCACTAATAATAATTTCATGACTAGGATGTATTTAAAGTATAACCTTGACTTTTTTTGGAGCATTTTAAATATTAATGTGGATAATGATCCAATTCATGGCAATAGGAATTGGTGGCTGGAGAAGTGGCCAATTTGGTGTTCTTGATTAGTAAAGAAGAAGGGTGCTCTTACAACAAAGCTGCAGAAATTGTGACTCAAATGCTTGTGGATAAGTGCAAAGAAATGCAACTTGCAGCTTTGGAATTGAAGGAATACTGCAGAATCCATGAAGCAACAACCACACAAATGGTTGCCATTGATCATTACATCTCATGTTGCAACAATTGGGTTAGTGGATCACATGTATTCCATTCCCACAGTGCCCGTTTCCAAGTGGTGCAAACATAATTTTGATGGCGAATCCACTGACACCAAAAAAATATGTATTGCAATTGAATCGACAATTCAACTATCAAGGATTGTGGATCAACCAACACATGTGATAATCTAGTGAATTATCAAAATTTCCAAATATTTGCAAGTAGTGGGGGTGCCAAACACCATTGTTTTCAATCTTTAACTATGGGCACAAATGGAATTGGCCACTCAATTTAGACTTGGCTTAAACATGTATTATTTAAATGTTTAATTGGCTTATGCATATATATATGTATGCATATAATCACAATACATGGAAAATAGAATCTAACTTGAATCAAACATATTAAAGATCTATATAAGCTTGAAAGTTTGGGTATCACATTGGACCGCTAGTGCCACTTTAATGCAACATGATTTCCTAAAGTCTACTTTTCATTTTATCCTATGTAGGTGGTAATTATTTTTCATCCCCCCCTCCATACATATATAAAGGAATAATACTTATGTGATAGGTAATAGGTGTAATTGTTTTGGTAAATACATAATATTGATGTGAACATGTGGGTTTGGTATAAAGAATGGCAAATTTGTGCATCAAAACATGGCAATGTTTAATTCTTGATTCATGTATCAACAACATTGAGGAATGCTTTGATATTGATGTGCCATGTATCCATTTGGATGAGTCCATGAATAATGATAAAGTATAGTACAATATATTTATCATGATTTCTTTTTTTAAAATTTACAAAAGGTGCTTCCTTTATATATATTGGAGTTCATCATGACCTTCATAGTCTTTGAGATATTTTAGAATGTTTATTTTCATTAAACTTGGACTTATAATCAAATTAATTAAAAATTAGGACCAAAATAATGTCACATTTTAGGGGTTTAGATCTAATTTTAACACGGGAAATAGAATTCACGAACATCACCCAAAAAAAAAAAACATTTAGTTCACATTAATATTGCTTGGGCGTTAAACCAACTTTTCACTTCCCAACATTATACTAATTTAAACATTGACACACATGCTTACATCCATGACTACATTTGTTGTTCATACATCACACTTGTGACTACATGTTTATGTAGTCAAATCAAACACCAATTTTACTTAACATTTGTGGTTACATTGTTGTGGCTAGTGACATGGCTAGATGACTAAAATATATATTACTATTGAACCTTTATAATAGAAATGAAAAAATATATTTTTGGTTTTGGAGTCAACTATGTTGATGTAAATGCCTAGTCAAATATATGAATGTTAGTTGATTATGTATTCATGTAGGTCAATGTCATAAAAAGGAAATGAACCTTGATTTCCATGGATGCAAACCAAGTCATTAAGCATCCAACCATAATTTAAACTTGTGACAAATAATGTCATCACATAAATCTTATAAATAAAACCATGTTCTTTGGATATATCCAAAGTTTATGGCTTCAAGCATGCCATTTGTGTGTGTGTGTGTGTATTTGTTGTATGTAATTCAAAAAATTATTACTCAAAAAATTATTATTTCAATACCTTTCCAAAACTAACATGAAAAGGCACATACATGTGTTAAATGTGAAACATATCATTATAAAAATATAGATATATTTTCATGTTCTTAAAGTTCATCAATATATTTAATTTAAATATTAACAAACCGTCATGTAGTGGAATTAAAGACCAAAATTGGTGGTTACACAAGGGGCCAATGCAACACATTGAATCAATTTGATAAAACTTCAAGACATATCATAGTCATGGAGTCCCAATGATGACTAAAGATAGTTGCATGTACAAAACTAAATGGGGCACATGACTATATGACTAAATTGTAAATGTGATCACAAATTGTTTTAGTCATGGATGTTGAGTTTTATCATAATGAAATTTTCTTTTGAAGTAATTGATGTGTATTTAATTCAGATAAAGTGCATGACCTCAAGAATATCATGTAAAATAATAATAATATGTTTTCAAGTTTAAAACTTAATACATATGACATTTAGAATGAATGTGCCAAAATAAAACTATATATTTTTGTCTTAACTAATTGGGTTGCTTGTAGTTTTCATGGTGTTGCAAACAATGTTTTGTTTCCATTGTTTGTTGAAATTTTGTTGAAAAAGGGGGCCACAAAAGGGAAAATGGATATATATCCACCATGTATAAATGGCAAGGTATATCATGTAATAAAACCAAGCTTCATTCCCTTTCGGCATATTAGATCAAAATTTGGCCTAAAGATATATTTATGGGCAACAATGAATGTTCAACCATTCTTAAGCTTTTTACATATTCTTTTTTTTTGGGGTCATTTTTCCATTAAAAAAATTACAAAAAATAGTAGAAAGACCTTGAAAGTAACTACTTTTGAAGATCTATCTATTAAATAATTTAATTTAATTTGTTTTGTTTACTTTGTAAATGTTACATTGGGACTTCCCAAACCATGGGAACATTAGTTGTTGTATTGGTACCATTGGAAAGCCCTTAATGAGTAGGGTGCATTGAGGTGATTTCATAACTTTTAGATTTATGGTGTAAGAATTATTGAATTTTAAATGATTTTCATAATTGAAAATTCAATCATAATCTTTTAATTTTTTTATTAACATGAAAGGTGTACCATTTACCCTTTTCGTATCATCATCTTGAATCATGGGGATCATGAATATCACATGGGGAATTTAATGTTTTTACCTTTTAAAGTGACACCAACTCATATTTAATAATTAAATGGGACAAATGAAATGAAAACTTCATGGAGTGGAGGAATATTGGACAATACAAAATAAAATTGAATGAATGAATTTGAAATAATTAAATGAGATTGAATGAAATTGAATTCCATGAAAGTTAGATAAATTAGATGAAATTGGATGGATGAAATGAAACTAGATAATTTGGATTAAATAATAATGAATGACCTAGATGAATAGGATTAATTAAATGAAATTTGATGAGTTGGATGTATGCAAATAAATTGTGTGAACATTAGGAAAGTTTTGATGAAAACTAGATAATGGTAGGTGTGCAAGGTTGCCTAATGTGGAAGGAAAAATTATTATAAGTGCGGAAAGGAAATGGATGTGGTCTCACCATGTACACAATATTTTTTGTGATGTATGTTTGTACATGCCATACATATTTACCTCTTTCAAGCCTAACTACCTTACTCCTTCCACCAACCCACCTATATGGATATGAAAAGGCAAATTAACATGTGCATTTTCATAATTCTACTTTTTATAGGTGACATATATGAAGGAATCATCATTGATAAGAAACTTTCAAAGTTGTTACTATTTTTCACACCATTCTTATCGAACAATGTAGTATAGTGGAGTGACTATTTCAATTCCAATATTCACATTCATATTTGATCAAAGTGTTTTTCTACATATGTATGGAATGATTACAATGTAGGTGCAAGAACCAAATTTCATTTTTTTTACCAAAACAAGTGGGCAGTTGCTTGGAATCTTTGTTTTCAAATTTAATTCAATTCAATTCAAATTACAATGATAACATTTACCTTATCAAAGTTTATTTTTTAACATATGCACCCAAGTTCGTCCTAAGGCAATTCCCAAAAATTACAATAACAAAAAGAAGGAAGAACAAAGGGCATTTTCTTTAATTCCATGCACTAGAACAAGAAGGATGTGTAGAAGTTTCGACATAAAACTAAGACAAAGTAACAAGTTTGTTTATTCATGAACATGTCATAGTCATTTCACCTTCACAAGCCAAACAATGCAAGTGGTTAATACAAAATGGAACCAAATTGGGTCATGGACTTGCTTTGGACCGACTTAAATTCAAACAACCTAGACTTGGGAAGAGGCACTAACTTCCTCCTTATATAGTGTTTTGGAGTTATCCATATGGACTTTATTGAATTGGCCAAAATTTTGAGATTCTTCAATGGGAGTCAAGGAAAATTATGATACTTATTGTCCCAAATCTTTACACGTCATTTGAATCCTTCAAAAGAAATATGCTTTGAGCATATAACCTCACTTTTTTATTTTCCTTGTTCAAATATTTCCAACAACCTAAATATCTCCAGATGTCTAGGTGATTTAAGCTTTGAAATTGCCATAAGTAAACATTTAAGGCTTTTGAAAAATCCCAATTCCCAAACTAGGGAGTTCACCATGGGAATTTTAGGGATGTTTCCTTTTACTCCCAAAGACTTCTCACCTTTCATGGAAATTATTTTCACTCAAGCTTATTCATCTCATGTTCCTAGCTTGCTCCCAAATTCATTTCATGTAGTGGCCTTGGCCTTGGTTGTAAGCCCAAGGCTAGGGTTGTGCCAATTTTTATATTCATGACATAACATCACCTAAAGTTGGTTTAGTTATATTTAAATTTCAAACAAGTACATTGTTCTTTGTGGGGATGGGAATTCATGATAGTGGGGAAAAAAATCCATACCTTTAAGATATTATTTAATTTTTGTTTATCCATCCATCTCACCATCCAAACTACATGCAAGTATTAGCCTTAAATGCTTAAGCAATGACTTAAGAATGGGTGCCTTTGAAATTGATTATAAATGACATTGGAAAAAGCCATATAGAATGAATGGTTTGTTTGAACCCATTGTGACAAAACTTTGGGTTATTTTGAAAGGTTAGATGTCATACATGTTGTATTCAACATGGTCATAGGTGGTGTTGACATTGTATACAAAAAGTTGAAGTTAAAAGCACACAAGTTGGACAAACCAAGAGGAAAGTCACGATCATTGATGTTGGTGAGATGTCATTATGGCTAGTTGTGGTTTTCAATTGAAGGAGATGGTTGTGGCTTTCAAATTACTAATTTTTTGGAGTTTGTCCCATGCACAATTTTTTTTGGCATGTTATCTAAGTAATATTATTGGATTGCCATGTGTGTAATATGAGGTAAGCTATAAAATTTGGTCTCCTCTAGAAGTATATTTAAACAAATTAAATAAATTTCATTTCAAGTTGATGAGAAGAGCAATGGCACAAGGCTCCTTTCTTTTGGATTTTTAATTTGTGGTGTCAAAATATGCACATTAAATATTCGACATCAAATTTTTCTTGTAATTATGTCTCAAATTATTTTCTTAACACAACTAATTTTGGCTATGGCCTAACCATCACCATTCTCAAGTTATTGCAAGACAAAAAAATATACCCCCCAAAATTCAATTGCAATTGTGTGATGAATTAATGAAATAATAATAAGTTGTATCTTAAATTGTGGATTTGGAAGTATCAAAAAATGATTTGATACTACCTCCAAAAAAAGAAAAAATTTCCCCCAAAATAACAATTTATCCTTTTTGAATAGATATTTGAAAAGTTCAAGTAAGTTGAATTATTATTAATTTATGGTACTATTACACTAATTTTCATGTTTTCTTGACAAGGAGTGCAAAAGCCTTGCAAGCAAATCATTAATGTTTAAGGTGCAAAAAGAAAAACAATAAAATCTTCATTTGTGCTTGTTAAAATGATGTTCTTGAAATATGATGCTTGAACAAACATGGATAATGTTGGTGAAAATGAATGCAAAATTAATTGGGCATCTTGGCCTTTGATTCTATTGCATTGTTCAACATGATTTCAAGTCTATGCACCATGTACATTCCTTGCCTTATTTTTTCCCCTTTACCCCCTTTATTTTTTCCCTTTGTCACATCTCTTTTAATTCCTTTTTATTCATGCCTGTTAGGTGAAAGCACATTGAGGGGGCCAACTTGGGCAAAAAAAAGTATTATTTTGAAAATAAATTTAATATTATTTTGGGGGTAGGTTTTCTTTTCTTTCTTTATCTAGCATTTTGGGTTCAACAAATAAAATGGATTTTTGACTCAAGATTTTTGACACAATTCATGTTACCTTTCAAAGGATAATATTTTTTCAAGATTATTAATCCCCCACAAGCAAAAGCATGAAAGAGAAATTGTTGCATGCAACAAATGCAACAAAGTAAGTAAGGGTAAGTCTTGCCTTTGTTGCAAAGATTGAAATGGATTTTCATGCAAGTGAAGGAAGCTAATGGAATGAAACAATAAACAAATGTTAACATGGAATTATGTTTGGCAAACAATGATAAGCCAAGAATATAACTTTGGATTCATCTTTCCTTCCTTCATAAAATGACCTAATTTTAATCATGAAGCATTCTAAACTATAATTGGCACATGACTTAATTTTAATCATGAAGCACACTAGACTATAATTGGCACATGACATAATTTTAATCATGAAGCACATTAAACTATATTGGCACATTACCTAATTTCAAATTGTCTTTCTACCATCCTAGCCCATGAAAATAGTGGGCATCCCACCTATTACATATAAATAAACAATAAATGTGAATGATGGTTTTTTATATCCATAAATGTAGATTCATTTTTGCTACAAAATTTCATCATTTGACCAATTTCATTCATGTGATACCTTTCATCATGTTATCAATTTCATTGATGTCATGATTTAAATTTATGAGAATTCATTTTCATTCATCTATTAGAGCATGAATATAAATCCATCCATGTCTTATGTTTCATTTGTGGGATTAATTTCATCCATACATGTTAAAACGTGTGTTTAATAATTTGATGGATTAGATTGTTAATTTTAGCTTTTTTCTAACCTAGTGGTAAGAACAAGTTCAATCTAGCAACCATCAGCATTTGGTTTCTCATAGCATCTTTACCATAGGTGTTATTTTCCCTCTTTTATGATGGGTGTTTATATGCATTCTAGTCAAAATTGATGGCCTTCAACTAGGATTGACCAAGGATGAAATTAAGTTGGATATGTTGTAAAATAATAACATAATATATACATTGGCCACCATTACTCAAAACTTCAAAAGATATTTTTTGGGCCATTATACCAAACTATCACAAGTATACAATGTGTTGGAGATTGTTTATGTGTTCAAATATGGTAAAAGTTTCAAAGCATGATGGAATTAGGTTATTAAAGGCTGAGGCTATGCACCCAAGCACATGCCCAATGAATTTTGGATGCAATAAAATAAGAATACATAAATTATGAATATTTTATAGAGCTTATCTAGTGGCCACCATATTGTAACACATTGAAAAATGATATGTATAGGTGCTTAGAGAATTTTTTAATAAATAGACATTCAATAAAAGCATGATGTCAGGTTCATAACAATTGATTGACACTAACTGCAAGAGAACATATCATTGAGGAGGAGAAAAAGGCTTTTACCGAGGACATGGGTCTGTCCTATCTTGCTTCTTGACAATTAGTACTTGAAACATAGTTGGCTATCGACCAGAGGCCAAGAACACAATACATGCATTGGCTACAACAACGAGGGGTGTGTCGCACTGTGGCCTTGCCATTTACATTAAAAACTATCTTAAGGCAAAAGAAGAATTATGGAATTCAAATATTTCACCATGCAAAAATATAATCTTCAAAAAAATCCTCTGAAAGAAACCAAAATCCTTCAAGATATCATAACTCTATAACTAATCTCAAGTTTAAACACAAGCCAAAATATCTTGAAATCTTCATATATGTATAAATAGACCTACTACCTAGGGGCCAAAATCCTTAAGCTATACTTCATAATGAATCTAAACCCAATATCCTTCTCTTGGTAGGCAAGGTCAACAAATGAAATGGTATCTGGTGGCCACCAAATTGCATAAGTAATCTCAAAACAAACACCAATAATTTAATGATTCAATGGATGTTGAAATGCATAATCGTGGAATAAATTATAGGACAACTTTTTTACCAGATGGGTCAAAGTCATTGTAGCTACCAACCCTTACATTATAATTCTCAAAATTTTGATATAATTTTTAGTGGAGGTAGGCCTAAAAGACCAAAATGCAAGCTTATCAATAAGAGTGCCATGTGCATTTTGGATTTCAAAAAGACATCATTGGATTTTTATTGTATGTGTAGGGGGATGGACAACTTGCATATGTTGTGTGACTTCTTGAACAAGTGACAATTTTTAACAACCCCCCTCTCTCCCCCACAATTGATGCTTATCAAGGTGACTTTTCATACACTAATGACACTCCGTACTTGAGCAACGTTTCTTGTACTGGCAAATTTTCCGCAAATTTCAGCCTGAAAAATATGTTTTTGACCTATACAAGGAACTTTCATGGAAAGAGTGATCCAAATTCACCAAATGTTGGAGAATGTTTTTTTAATTAGCAAGATTTTTTAATGATAAGTTATAGTAGGTAGCCAAGAATATAGCACGATTCTATTTTTTTTGTACTTTCATTTCTAGTATGTAGCCAAATTTGACTAAATTAATTTGTGAATGAATACCACTTTGGCTACATCACAAAATCCTGGAAAGAAACCCTGTACTTGAGTATCTTTGTGGATTCAGGATAAGAGGTACCTTGCTTTTGAAGCAAAAGACATGTGATGAAATAGGAAGTAAAAAAGGCTCCATCTTTTCTGGGTTTGAAAGTAACTTTTGCATCACATGAAAGAGTGCAGAATTGTTTTAATAGGCTGCAAGTCCAGGGTCCATTAACACCTATAAAAACTTTAATAAGGGCCTCTTTCCATTGAAAGGCCGCACCTTCAGCCCAAAAAGATGGCTCCTGATTGGCCAGCTATATTGATTGCCTTATGTAACCGGTCTCTCACTTTGGTGTGTCCTCTTTTTCGTGTTTATGGGTGGGGAATCCAGATTTGGAAACACAATGTTAGATGTGATAAACACTCACTCCTAGAGGCCCTAATGCTGCCCATGGCATAGGTGCTCTTAGATCCTAATTCATAACATGGGAAGTGTTTAGAGACCTTAGTTTAGTTTAAGGGTCACATATTTAGTAAAGGTAGGCCTGAAAGGCTAAACTTGCAAGCTTATCAACTGCATGCACCATGTGACATCCACTTTTGTGCTAATAGGTACACATGATTTGGTTTTGCTGGAGTTTTTTAGGTAGACTCAATATTCACCAAGCAAATGATAAACTCAACAGCTAAAGTTAAGTTGCATAGGAACTAGAACTCCACGGCTAAAGTTAAGGTGCATAGGAACTACACCTAGTTCACCGAAGGTTGATCAAAGATGAGGGCATTCAGTTTAGCAAAAATAGGTGACAAATACTATTTGGAAAACACATTCGGAACATCGATATCTAAAAAATCTTCAAAAACCCTGTCCCCACCCTAAAGGAAAACATGCATAAAGTACTCATAAAGTCGTCAATCATGTGTGTTCACATCAAGTTCTCAATGTATTCACATCATATTCTTAATGCATTTTCAACATGTTCCCAAGTTGTTAATGTGTTTCCCAAGATGTTCCCAATAGCCCACCACACCTTATATGATAACTTTTGCCCAAAGTTGAATAATCTATATAGATAGGCTGAAGGGAAGCAAGTCCATCATTATGTTTTGGAAGTACCAATTTCTATTGGGGGCGGGGTTGTTCAAATTTCAAAATTTCACATTCTTTAATTTATTGTTTTAGATTCTTTTTGAAATCATTTGGGATCCACCTCACAACTACTTAATAGAAATAACCATAGGTGACCCAGAAGCTATGATTCCAATGAATCACAGTTGGATGTTGGTGTTTCTATAATGGACCCCCATATGAAGAGGCATGTTATTTTCAGACCCCATTGCACCCCCTATAGGCTTTGGGTATAGAAAACAACATCAATTGAGATGTCCTTCACTCATCATATGCAAAGCATTGTCTAATATATTTGTTGGGCGTTGATTTAAGGGGGTATTGGAAAGAAATTTTGTTGCTTTGTTCATAGCTATGACCATGCATTGCATATGCAATTTTTTTGATTGAACAAAAGGCAAAAATTAAACCCAATAATTGTAAGGAGCAAAAAAAGAAAAAAAATCGAATTCATACAATCTAATTGAAGACCAAATTTATACATCTTTGATGTATGCAAAACTTCAAAGTTGTATTGGTGAAAGAAAAAGCAGCCTCTTGGGTGCATGTTGCATTATTTTGTCACCTAAAACTTTTGGACACCATTTTTGGCCTAGCTTAATACCTCTTCATAAAAGCAAGGGTATTAACACTAGGCCTACCCCCACTCCAGGTCCCAAAAGCGATCAACTAGTGGTAACATCTCCAATGACAAAACTACTAAAAATTCAATATCTTTCACACCTCAGATCTAAAAATTTCCAAATTGCCTTGGTTAAATACTACTCAATAAGTAATTGCCAAAAACATAAAAAATGTGCCAAATTTCAGCTGATTTTTAAATTTTGAATTAAATGAAATTTCAGTAAAAGAATTGTTCAATATTCCATAACTTCCCACAATAGGTTGAAACATTATGAAACCAACTCAATGCACCCCAAATTCCAATTCATCGGGGGCTTTCCAATGGTTTCAAGAGAGTGACAAGGGGTACCGCGATTTGGGAGATCTCAATGTGACAAATAAATAACCTACCTTCATAAATAAAAATTCACAATTTTTTTCTGCTTGCAGCTGAATACTAGGACTACATTTCACAACCTAACTTGGGCTTTATGTTGTTGCACACTACCAATGACTGCTGACTAATTGGAAAAAAAATTTGATTTTGTGAAAGATAATTTCCATTCAAATGAAAATATTGAATGACATTGCATGCAACTTGAATTGCATTCAAATTTTTTAATTTAATTTGAAAAGAAATAGGATGCAAAATGGTGCCAAAGGTATTGAAAACTTGCTTGTGACTAGGCACAAATCCAAAAGAACATTTTCTTTGTCTTTTTCACTTGAGAATCAACCAAATAGATTATAGTTTAAGAAGTGTATTCAAAAGAATGAATTATGAAAACTAAAGTTACTCTACTTAAACTAGCTCAAATGAGTCACATTGCTAGAATTAGGGCAATGTATTATGGTCATTGAAAAATTTAATAATAATTTTCAGTAAAGCATTTTTCTACTTCAAAAATTTCACTATCTTATGTACAACAATTTTAATCACCATAAATACATCCACATTAATCTACAATGATATAATAAATTATAATATTTATCTTAAATCATATTTATTAGTTTATAGAAACTATATTATTGAGTTATTTCACTATTTTTCTAACTTATTTGCAAGAACTTACTTACCAAAATCGATTTAAGGAAAATATCATAATTATACATTTTTATTATGGTTATTTAATATTTCTAGTGGATTTATTCATTTAATTATGGTATTTATAATAAATAAATTCTTTTAAGCTTGGGAGGAGACCTTTCAAGCTAGCCTTTAGTGTTTTTTTGAAACTGCATTTTGACAACAATTTGAAAAGTCTCAAACTCAAAAAAAAAATTTGGGGTGTGTTCAATCTTTATAAAGATTGTGGAAATGAAGCCCATTGAATGAAATACCAATGCAAGGATGAATCATCATTTTAATGGATGATGACTGAAATTGGCTAACCAAATGGAATGATTCTTATGGATATACTATAACCCCAAGAAATTTATGTCTATGGATGAAATTAATCTTGACAAATGAGGTGAACCCCATTTATTACATGAATTGCATGTGTATATAATGATGTTGAAATTGCATTTGGGAGGGAAGTTGAATAACCAAACTAGAGGGAATGGCGTCTCTTCATGGTTTGATGAAACAATCACAAGAAGCTTCATGCTATTTCAAAATGAAATGAAATTATGCATGGAATATCACTTAGAATTTTTCTTCATCCACAAATATTCATTTATACTTTTAACATCCATAATGATTCATTTACATTCATCTACAAAAATTCATGACAAGGTTATTAACTTTATGTCAGTTAGTTATTTGTGTTAGTCATGTTGGTTGAAAAACCCATGTCTTAGAAGACCTAGTAGAGCTGAATTCATTGCAGTAGCTCTCTTGAGAAGAAAACACACTTTCAAACCACTAAAATAGTGATATACTTTTTTTTCCACTCTCAAGATCAAACACATAAATTAACTTCAAGAAAAAACCACACAAATATGTCTGAGGTCCATTATTGCTATTTCAATCTTGTGTCAAGACTTTTTGGTGAACCTTAGTGTGAACAGGTTCAATTTTTTTAGAGTTTTGGATTATTACATTATTACCTTCTTGGAGGAGGAAGGAGACTCATCTTTGTGAAGTTGAGTCTCCCTCTCCTTTCTAACTTTGTGTATGTGTTTTATGTGTGATTTTGTTTTTGTTAATACATCAGATTGTTTTGAAGTGAGGCTTGAATTTTACCATGTGGAGTGAGAAATGTTTTTGGTTATGTGTGTGTTTGTGCATGTTTGACAAGATTATTGGGATATGTTTCACATTGTAAATAGTTAAATCTAACATGTTTAATGTTAACATATATAGAATGTCATTACAATATTTGCGGTGCAGGTGGAAACTAATATTCATGTGACAAGGGAACATGTCATTATATGTGATTCAGATTTTGTTAGCCATAAATTTTGTGGCTACATTGGATTATAGTCCTATGTAATCCCATATTTCGCTATTAGAAATCCTGATGAAATTTCTTGGATGAACTTTCATGTGTGGAATAAAATTTCAAGTAGTATTTCATTGAGGCTCTTTGGATGAAATTTTATCCATGAAAGTTCATCCATTGAAAATTCATGAATGCTCATCCATAAAACATGGAATACCATGTGGTCGGCTATTTGCTGAGCTATTCACTTTACCTAGTTCTCAATTCCACTTTGCCAAATTGCGAAGTCAACAATGCCCAGTTGTCAAGTCCATATTGCCAAGTCAGCATTCCTAAGCTGCCAACTCCATATCACCAATGCAACATTGTCAAATTGCCAAGTCCAAATTCACTATGTGAACTACCTGAGTGAGCTTCACAATGCCCCACCAAAAAAATAATTTTAGGCTGTCCAATGCATAAATTGCTTTTCTGGTCTGCTGAACCTTCTGCCCAAAAATTCAGACTGCCTCTGAATTTGTTTTTCACAGGCTGCCTAGGTGCCCCCCCCCCCCC
>Ga0209611_10006511_pt1 | contig 19098 bp, 7 predicted proteins | sample S1TSphgellanicum_3_FD_187693 | JGI IMG/M metagenome (GOLD analysis project Ga0209611, IMG submission 187693) | Host-associated microbial communities from peat moss isolated from Minnesota, USA - S1T2_Fc - Sphagnum magellanicum MG (SPAdes) (version 2) | ecosystem: Host-associated > Plants > Peat... | reverse complement strand
TAACTCCTTTTTTCAACACCATATTCACAACTAAATTTTCAATATTTATGTGTCTCATTTCTTTTCAATATTTAATTCAAGTTGCATTTGCATTACATCGTTATTCATGCCTCTGATAACTAGATTCTAATTTAGTCAAAAATAATCGGAAATAATCCCAAGAGGTATTAAATTGTTCCTCGAATAAAAGTGTATCCATTTATTATATATTTCATTTGTTAATTGTGTTGAGATCACAATGAGGTTAGCATTTGTGACCAGATGTTACATGTGACCACACTTAGGCCCGCTTTACACTGGGAGTCAGGGTCAATGTTGAAACCAAATCCAGCATTCCTATTCGTGCAAAAGTTGAAATCAGTCCCAAGGGCTTTACTAGTAGGTGTCAAGGTTGAAATAGAAAAAAAACTTGTCGATCTGCCCCAAGTACTAATAAATGCTGAACTTTATGGCCTTGTATTGGCCCCAAGGCTGAAAAAAGGATACCATCAAATTTGGGAGGCCAATTCACAACGCCTGGGGTCGATGTTCTAGCAATTATTAGTAACTTGGGGCCAATGCGCAACCCAAAAATGCTCAAAGTGGGCCCCAAGTTTTTTTCGCCCTGCATCCTAGTGTAAAGCGGGCCTTATGCAACCCATGTAGTTTTCATTGTTAATGTTGTTTGCAAGTATTTTTTAATCACAAATTGCATTTTAAATTTTTATTTATTTATTTATTCTAGTCCCCCTCCCCTTGCCCATTTTTTGTGTGGAAAAAAAAAATCCCAAATGCATTGGAAATTGTTCAACAGAAATTCAGCCTCAATGCACCAAGCCCCCACATAAAAAGGGCTTCAAAACTCATTTCAAACAAAAGAAAACCAGAAAAGACCCACAACCTACCCAGTTGGATTTTCAAAATTCCAACCATTTACATGATCTAGGGCGCAATGCAAAGGGACAACTGACAATTAGTTACATGCTAGCCAACTTGTTTGCTCAAAAAGTTTATTCAAATTTAAGAGAAATGAAAAATAATTGTTTAATATTCACATCAATTAATATCTGTTGTCTTAAGAGCAATTGGAATTTTTTCTTGTTCAGGAAGAACATTTGACTTTTTCTTATTTTTCCAATGCTTTTAGTTTTGGTGCAAAAAAGGAGGATTTATTTTTTTGTTACACATCCCATCATATCATTATTACCCATTGGTCCAAACTCATTTGTATCAAGGTTATTTTAACATGTTATATTATTGACATATGAGCGTGTGTCGTTTAATTAGGCTTCATGTGAATATGTTGACATTATGGTTGTTAACAAAGGAAGAGATGCCATAATTTGTGGGATTTTTTGTAATTATGTACATATCATGTGAGAGTTATATGTAGAAAGCGTGGAAGGACCACTTTTTACAAATTACATTTTCATGAAACAAATGTAAGTGAGAAAAATTCAATAGTTGAAAATAAGATAATTCATGTGATGGTGGTGATTTTTCACATGCATACATAATTGTGCATGAATATTTTAGTTTATCAGCAAAAACGTAAAAAATGCCAAAATGGGCTTCTAAAATCAATTAAAGATGGTTTTTCACGTGATTATTTCTTGCGCATGTGACTTCAATCTAAAGTTGGAAATTAAAAGCCTAATGAATGTTATTAAATATGCGAATGATTAAATAAAAGAATCATTTCCCTTGCAACCCATTACTTCAAAATATGAAGACTTTGAAATTTTTGTATGATTTATTTTTTCATCAAATTGACCTAATGAATATGTAGTTGCAAAAAGGGAAACATTGTTTTTTTGTTTTTTTTTTCAAATCAATTGCATTATTTTATGCATTATTTATAGTACTTTTTAAAAAAATTGTAATTAAGATAGTCAAGGACTCAAAAGGACTTTTATACAACATCCAATGATTATTAGAGTTTTTTAAAAGCTTGTTCTTTTAATCTTTCTATTTTAGGATCACAACAATAAACCATGATTTTAATATATTAAAACACTACAAAAATCTAAACTTGTTGTTTTTAGTTTTGTTTTAATTAAATGTCCTTTTTTGGAACCCCAACCTTGAATGAACCCACTTATTACTAGATTCCTACTTACTTACCTACCTAGTTATAATTTTTACAACCTAATTTGTTTTATCTTATGTAAAATAAAATTTATAGATTTTACCATCAATTTTTTCTTTAAATTGATTTCCTAAAATTATATCAATAATTTATTTACTTACTTACCTACCCATTTTACTCTACATTAACCCACCCTAATATTTAATTACCATGTACTTTACATGGATCAACATAATCAACTAGTTATATACCCTTCTTTGTTATACCTATCTACGAATTTTACTTGCTTTAATAATTAATGCAAAATATTAAATATTTACTCATTTACCTATCCACGTTATCTATTTAGTAGTTACCTTATCATGCCTAAGCCTAATTAGATTTTTCCAAATCATTAATTAATTAACTCCATTTTTATTTATTTACCTAGCTTAACTTAACTTACTTAACTAATTACCCAACTTTATGAGGATCGACCTAATTCTACTTATCCTCTCTAATTATATAATTCTCCTTCCCTATTTATACATAGCTACCTATTGTATTTGATTTAATAATGAATGAAAAATATTATTTATTTATTTACCTAGCCACATTATCTAAATATTAGTTACCCTACCCTACTTAAGTTTAGTTTTAAACCTATTCAAATAATTAAAGCATAAGATATTATTCATTTATTTATTTACATACCCTACCTTATTTTGACAAAGGTAATAACGACTTAACCTACTTGACAAACTAATTATCCTTCTAAACTTTACCTAACTACCTACTTTACTTGTGCAAATAATTAGTGAAAATTATTAATTAATTAATTATTGACCTAACCCCCTTACCTAACTAGAACTACCTTACCTCAATTAAGTATTATAAACCTACCCAAATAATTAAAGTATAAACTAATAATAATCTATTTATTTACCTATGTACCTACCTTACTTATAACCTATTTCCTTTTCTTTTTTTTCCAAACTTTGTGATTGCATATTTCATTTGATTACATGTTTTATTTTATTACACCCATGACTTTTATTACTAGAAATTTCCATTTTGATTAAATGTCACTTTGACCAAGTAGTTAGAAAGACCATTTTAGTCAATTAAAATAGTCCAAAAAAACATGTCACTTCATTTACTAGGGGTGTTTAGTCGAATTTGCCAAAATTTTAATAAAAACGGACATGTTAGTCAAATTGAACAACTTAAAAAGCCATGAATTCTTATAGTGCACTTTGCCAACTTGCAAAGTCGAGGTTATTATTTTGTTAATTTGCCAAATTGGCTTTACCCATAGCCAAATCCACTTTGCCAAATTGTAAAATCAATAATGCCCAATTGTTAAGTCCATGTTGTTAAATCTTTATTGCCAAGTTGTTGACTGCACAACGTTAAAGGAATGTTGCCATGTCCAAATTAATATTGTACGGGTATATCATTTACCCATATATACCCACATTTTATAAGGTATGCGTCAGGGTATATTATTTATCCTACCATATTTTTTCAAAATCAATATACCTTATCAAATGCATGCCCAAAGGTATACAAAATTGGAAAAAATACCTATTTCATAACCTTGGATATATCTTTTAAATACCAATACTTGAAACCATGTATGTTTCAAAATTCAAGTAAATCTTGTTAGTGTAAGTTTAAGCTAAACCTTAAAATCACAGCCTAAACCTTAAAATTGTTGTCGTTGTTATGTGTGATCATTACCCAATATTGAGAAAAAGTGTGTCCCTTGATGACTTTCGAGACGTTGAAGCAAATTTCTTACATCATATTGAAAAGGAGTTTAAACACCAATTAAATCACTATGTTGAACTCATTGACATTGCATATTTTGATTTTTAGATTTGTTTTTATGTTTAATAAGCAAGTTGCATGTTGTCAATTTGATTTCAATGGTTTCTCATTTTATGTATGCTTAAGAATAAAAAATGAAATATTGTAATACAATTTTATGCATTGTCCAATTAGATTTAGGCTTATGAAAGTTGTTAAAATAAATTCCAGAATGTGAGAAAAAATCCCATTTTTTATTAAATAAAATAAAAACTATTTGCCTTTTTTTAGCATTTAAAAAACCTTAACCAAAGGTATATGATAATGAGTATCGAGGTGCTTCCCCTCCACCCTAATTATTTTAAAACATTATATGGATTTTACTCCAAATGGAAAAATATATATAATATACCCTTACCCGATGGATCAATACATTGAAAATTTACATATACCTTTATTTTAGGATATATCAAAAAATATATACAAACACAATATTGGTTCAAAAGAAAATTTCAATTGCCCAAATGAGCTTCAAGTTGCCCAAAAAATCAAAACTTTTAAGTTGGTCAATGTTTTTTTCTTGATCTATTGAAACTTGTATCCCCACAAAATCAGACTTGCCTTTCATTTTATTTCTTTCATAGGTTGCTTAAGTGCCCATGTTCTTTTTACTTCTTTTAAAATTTTCTCTCTTTTATTTTTTTTAATTTGATGGTTTTTTTAAGCTTGAAAGGAGCCCTTGCAAAATTCAAACTACCTTCTAACATATTGAGAACAAATTGAAAGGCTTGGAGTTCATATTTCATGTTTTCCTTCTATACCTTTTTAAGAATGATGAGAATTTGAAATTATATATGTACTTTGTGAAAACTAAAACACCTTGAAAATAAATAATTAACAAAAAAAACCCATTATCATCTATGATAATAGGTTGTTTAAAAAAAATTAATTAAGGTGCCTAAGATTGAGTTTTAATTTATTTCAAAAACATATTATCATCAATGAAATTAGGTAATTTAAAGGTATTTAAAGCATTCAAAATTCATCATTCTTATCACATTGATTATATTTGAAAAAAACAGTGGCACTATCACAACCCTAGCCTTGGGCTCGTGACCAAGGCAAAGGCTTACAAGGTTGCGGGCCAAAAGGGAAGCTCATGAGTGAAGGAAAGTGTGAGGGAATGAACCTTCACACTCCCAAAGGAGCTTTCACTTTGGGGACATGTAGTCCCGGTGGACTTTTGAATGTTCAGAAAGTGATTGCAAGGGCCAAAACTCAATGGCTCCAAAAAAAATTTATACCATCGGAAAGTTGTTGAAACGTAGATGTCTAATGACCCATTTGGAATCTGAAACACAAGTTATGGCCAAAAGAAGGGCCGGGAGTCAAATTGCCAATTCGACTCCCGACCATTAAAAGTCAGGAATTGACGCAATTTCCTTGTGTTCAGGTGGCATGCAACATACTATTGGAAAGTTCTCAATGAGGGCTAAAACTTTGTTTTAGACCTCATCTCAATCGAAGGTCTGCACACAAAGTTATGGGGCCCCAAAGTCACAGGAGTCCCAATTTTGGCAATTTCGGGACTCCCACTTGGGAGTCTTGGGACAAAAAGTCATTTGGATGTGGGCCTCATGGAAAGGCACAAAGTATACTATAAGGGGGAAGGTGGTGGCTTCCCCCAAGTTTGGGCCGTGGTGAGTCTTATGAGTCTGAGTTGCCCGTGGCTCATCCTCATACCAAAAGTGTTCGAACTATGCACTAACCACCTTCTGTTGGTTTTGTGTAGGTCCGTGTGAGTAGTTGATGATTGTCAAGCTTTTTTGTCCCATCCCGCAGCTCCAGCACGCCCCTCTACCCTCTCAAAGTGCTACGTGTCAAGGAGCGTGCCCCGACTCTTTACTCTTCTGTTGTTTTCAGTTTGGATTCACATTTGAGTCCATTAAGGAGCTTGGGGGTGCGTCACATGGTATCAAAGCTCCAATAGAGCTCAATCCACTTATTGGAAAGTCCTGATGGCACTAAAGAAAACCCGCAAGCCAATCTAAAAGACCATGGTGGAAGAACCCACCTAAGACCTAAATGTCCCACCTGAGACCATTAGGGAGGAAAAACAAGATGATTTTGAGGAACAAAAAGATCAAAAGAACCTTGATGATCATGAAAGTGAAGAGGAGCAACCAACTACAGTCCTTTTCACCCCAAAACAATTGGAAGTTCTACTCAAGATGAATAGGCTCGATTTCACTAGGTTGGTTGTGGCCCTCAAAGGAGGATCATTAAAAGGTATGGGATTCCAACCTACTAAACCTAGGAATTTTGATAGGATCTGAGATTGAAAGGTTGTAGATGCTTGGCTTGCAAAAATGGAAGATTACATTCATGCCGCCAAGGTTGGGTAACAGATCAAACATTCATCCATAATTTTCATGGAAGTTTTATTTATTAAAAACATGTTAATTCAAAAAAAATCATCCATATATTAAATGAATGAAAATATCATTCATTTATAATGAAGATGAATGCTTACATTCATCCCCATGTCATTATGAGAATCATGTCCGCAGAAGTTAGACTGGCATGCAACTAGATTGCCACAAAAACTATTATGTAACTTGGGTACAATTATAGTATGGAAATACAATGAATTAATAATTAAAATGCAACGTTAAAACATTTCCCAGTTGTAATTTAATTACACATTAGTTGCAATTAGACTCTATACGAATGTATGTACGCAAAATATATACAATGATAGTATATCGTATTTTGACCATGATCATAAGTTGAAGCAAAGTGGTTAATTTCAATTGTGTTGCAACCCATGTAATTTTAATGTTGAATGAACAATTACTTTGCAATTAACATATGACATTGATATGTATGATCATGCCACGTGTATGGATAAGTAAAAGTCCATAACATCTGGAACTTGGAACTTGTTTACAATTAAGAGTCAATTCAATTGGTTAATTTTACAACTAAGTACCAATTAAATGTGTCATTATGGTTTCACTACATAACTACTACTTGTCCACTACTTTGGCACTAGAGTGTTCAATTCATCTTGAATTAGTTTTCAAATATGTGGCAACTCATATTATTAAAAGATTTGCAGATTCAGCACTTCATTGAAAGTGTAAATGCAAGCCTTCAATTGGATTAGTATGGTGTATTAAAGTGTTTATGGGTATTTACATATAGATATCATTGCTTTTACACTACAAACTTTTATAGACTAGATTATTAAATGCTTCATTAATACAAACCAATTCTTTTATTGAATTAATTAATTAAAATAATTAGTTTTCAAAATTATCTAAATAACTAATATTTAAATAATGAGTAAATATTATAGTCTTATTTTTTGTGATTGATGTTCAATTGTTGTGTTAATAATATTTCACTACATTGGAATTCACAATATTATGTTGGTATACATACATATCAAACCATAAAATTTCAAGAAAGGTGAAAATCTAATTTTGAATTGAAATTAAAAGGAATGTATATATTTTATTAAACATTCAATAACGGTGTACATATGAATATGTCTTTATATACTTCAATGTCTTCTACTCAAATTCATGTTTATTATTTAATATTTGAGGATGAATTATTTGTTACTAAATTTTTTATCAGTAATTAATACGTAACATACTTAATTACCATGAATTAATTAAGTAAAATATTGATATGAATTCATTAATGAAATTTGATTAATTATTGATTAATTAATTCAGATAATAATTAATTAATTATCTATCATTATTTAAATAATCATTCATCTAATATTTATTTTGATAATTAATTCATATAATCAATCTTGATAATTAATTATCATATATTTAATTCAAATAATTAAATTCAAAATAATTATGTCAAACGGTTAATTATAAATTTCAAATTAATTACAAAATTAAAATCAAACAGAAAACATGTGATTTTTTTTTTTTAATAGTTACAAGTCAATTGCAACTAGGATGCCATTAAAAGATTTAACCCATTTTTTTTTTTCAATGTTTCATTTCATAAATTATATAAAGCAGGTGTCTCCTCCTGCATCTTCACATTAAAATACGTGTGCCATGTTCATATGAGTTCATAGAAGTTTAACACTAAAGGCAAAACACATAATAAATTTAAAAACTTATATGGTTACTCTTTAGTTCAACTACTCTTCTAATATTCTACCTGCCTACCTACCCACTTACCTACTTAAATAAGTAGGTCTTACTTTGTTACCTACCTAAATAATAAATAAGTAGTCATGTGAATAGGTAAATAAGTAGGTAGGTCGGAGCTATATCAACTTACCTACCTATGGCCATGTATCGACCTACCTAGGTACATATATATATTGTTTCCAAAATTCAATTAATATGCCACATGGCAAGTTTTGATTATGCCACGTGTCATAATCCAAGATCATTTAAAATGAATAATCATAATGGATGATGGATATCAATATTTCAAAAAAGTCACGAAAAATCTTCATAATACCACATGTTAAATTTTGATGGATGGATGAAAAATGATCTCAACATGAATTACGATTGTAGTCATGAGGGAGTTGTAGAGTAGTTGAAAAAATGTTGTTACGATAAAGTTATAATTAAGTTGTAATGAATTGCATCGTATATACAATGAGTTGCAACTCTTGCAACTTTCATAACTTGCCCAATGCATTCAATACGGTGAGTTGCAATTGTCCGATGTAATTCAAAAATTGTGTTGCAAGGCCAACTGCAAAACACCTTTTTTTTCCTAATGTTAGAACTACAAAGCCAAAGGTGGCTTCAAAACCACTGGTTATTGAACAAGTCAAGACTATAGTGGAGGAGAAAGATGATTAGAACATTGTAAATTATATTTATTTCATTTTTTGTCATTTTCCAAGGATTTCAGGGACATAATCCAATGTAGGAAAAAGGTAGTGTAAGGGGTATGATGATTACATGATTTGGATGAACATGGCATTTAGGACATGGACTGTTCATGGAACATTGTAGTTTTGAATTTTGAATTCTTGTTGGTTTTGAATCATGATGATGTGATTTGAGATTACCCAAAGGGGGAAGATCTGGGGAAGAGGAGGATTATTTTTGGACACATAGTTTTGGGAAAAAAAAAAAGAGGAGCTATAAGTATTTTGAAATAAAAAATCATTAATTATGTTTTGATATATTATAGATTTTATTAATTGTTTTGATTTCATTTTCAACAAAACATGTAATTCTACTATAATTTTAGTTAAATTTTCAGTAATATAGAAAAGCACAAACTTTTGCAATGTTTTTTATGTTTATATTGTTGTGTGAATTTTTTGTAAGATCAAAATATGAGGAAATAAATTGTATTCTAGTTTCTAAAGGTTTCTTACAATGTATTTTGAAGTGCAAAATTTGGTTTAATGAAATAACCATGAATATGGTGTTTTAATGAATTGTAGAGGTAAATGTGTTGAAAATCAAGGCAAAAATAATGAATGATGCATGTGAAATGCAAATATGTTGTTATAATAATGTGGAATAATTTTGTAGGAATTAAATCCACTTCTACCATAAACATGCATGAAATTCAATACTCTTTGTTCCATTAAGCAAGGCTTTCCTTGCTAGCATCCAAGACTTAGTTCATTCATTAAATAACAACTCTTTTCAACCCTATGTGCGAATCCTCAAACCCTATTGGAAACTTGTCATTTAACATGTAACATGCATATTAAGTGTTCAAGAACATAAAGTTACCTCTTGCAACCATTCCAACTATTAAAAGTGAATTATTCCAATATTGTCCCAAACTTTTATCTTTTGTAGTAGAAGGTGAAAATTTGGTACTCTCATTGATCTTTGAATAAATTTCTTCCATAGAAGACCTTTTATGGCATTGCATGCAATACCTCATTTTTTTTGTAATGTAACTTCCATGTTATATTTTTTCCTTCCCTTCACAATTTGTGTTTTTTTTCCTCTTTGATGACTTACCAATGTTTAGATCTTAGATTATCGATATTGTTGTATTGATTCCTTACCCTCCTCATTTGATGGTCCATCATTAATGAATGAATTAATTGAATTCATTTGAATATAATTTCAACCAATTGAATTTCAATGCAAATTCAATGTAATTCCAATTTAAATTGAATTCAAATCAATCGATTTCCAAACAATTGGATTTCAATTTAAATTCAATCAAATTTTAATTGGAATTGGAATTGAACTTAATTAAATTGAATTCCAAACAATTGAATTAGATCAAATACAATTAATTCATTAGATTTGAATCCAATCAATTGAAATTGAATTTAATTGAATGCAATTCCAATAAGTTGAATTTCAATTTTAATTCAATCAAATTCCAATTGAATTTTCATTGATTTCAATCATATTGAAATTAAAATATTCAATTGAACTCCACTTTGGACAAGCAATTTAATTGAATTCAAATCAAATTTGAATTAAATTAAAATTGAAATTCCTTATCCATGGTTGTTGATGTTCATAATTTGACACACAAGAAAAACATCCAAAGTCTACTTAAAGGGAAATAGAGAAGGAGGCACCTTCATCCTTTGCCTAACTATCCTTATTAAAGTGCATTTTTATTTAAAAATTGATTGAACATGTGGAATTGTCAAGTTGGTGACCATGCTTGAACTATTAAAGTGAGGATCACTTATGGAGCTTCTACTTGTGTGACCTAAACTAGTTATGATTATCATCATTGTTAGAATTATTTGTCAATATAGTGATTATGATTCAAATATGAGACAAATCTTAATGGAGAAGGCCACTTTAATGATAGGTAGGTGAAACATGAGAATACAATAAGAGGATATATAGACATTTTACAATTTAAAAAAAAACTATTAACAATGATATTGCCATCCAATTGAAGTTGGCACATATCTAGACCTTTTTTGTTATTATTATCATTAATTAAAAAGCATTGTGACCTTATATATGTGATTATAAAATCACATTGATTCCAAAAGTTAGCAAAATAAAAGGGATATTATGCATACTCTTAAAAGTGGGCAAAATCTTACATTGAAAGGATCAAGTACACCTACATAAGGTGTATAATCGCTCCCACTCTCAAGGAATATTATAACCCTCCATTCTTACTTCTCATAATTTACATATGTTTAGGTTCATGATAATTTTTGCCTCATGCTTCATGATAAGTAAAGCCCTTGAGTGGGGGAACATTCCCAAAATGTAGGGTTGGCATCAACTATGACCTCATCCTAGACCCTTTATCTTGGGAATATCTATTCCTTGGAATTTTGCCCTACAAAAACAACCCATGTTTATAGCTTACAATTCTCCCCCATTTAACATCTTTATGGAATATTATTTTCTTAGTTAAATTGCCAAGTTGACTTTGTTTTTTTAGCAACTCCACTTAGCAAAATTATCAAATTGACATCCATTTCATTAGTTTGCCAAGTCCAATTTGTTTCAAGTCATCAGCCATCAGGTTCACCAAATTGTGAGCTACACATTGTTAGGTTGCCAACTCCATGTCATTAACGTTAAATTGCTAACTTGCCAAGTCTATTGGATTACCCAAAGTGATTTTCAAATTGCCCAAAATTTAAAATTTTATAAGTTGCACAATATTGCCTTATATATATTCATCAAATTTCCACCCAAATAATAAGAAGACCCAATTTTCACACATTGTTAAATTTTTTTAAAGGGCTCGTAACTTTTTATTTTATTTTAATAAATTTATTAATTTTGTTTCATTCATGAGAGTTCATCCAAACTTCATTCATGAAATTCCTTGTATCAAAATTCATGACAAGGTTATTAGCTTTATGTTAGTTAGTTCTTGTGTTAGTTGTGTTGATTTCACCAGGAGTTTGACAACTTTTTTCATCGATGTGCTAACATGGCATGGACATCAAAAGGTATCGGAGGCCTTTCTGGATTAATTTTGTGTTCCTTTTATAGAGAGAGTGTGTCCATGATGTTACACAAAGCATAGGCCACCTCCATCTGGAGGTGTGTTGTTACTATATGGAAGGGTTTTTCAAGGTTTGGAGTTTTATTGGGTTTAACTCCAATGTTTTTAGTTGATGTGCTTCATGTGATTGGTGGAGGTTTTAACATTCATGGTTCCTTTACCTCCATGTGGTTCACCTCTTTGGGGCTATTTTGCATGCCTCGACTTTAATCAATGATCTTTCTTTCTTTTTCTCTCCCTTTCTTGGGTGCGTTTTTTTTATAAAATCTGGTAGGGTTAAATCATCATCATAATTTAAAGGATCCATGGCTATGTAATGCAATTGTATATTTCATGTCATTCCAAGTTTGGGGTGGGAATAAACTTCATGTGACAATGTAACATGTATTAAGTGATATGAGGTTTGTTGTCAACAAATTTTCCAACTAGATTGGATTATAATCTTACATAATACTAGGATGTTCTTGTATTACAATTCATAGATGATATTTGGATGAACTTTCATGTATGGAATAAAATTTTAGATAAAATTTCATGGATGATGTTTATTTCATCTAGAATATTTAGGAAATTTTATTCATGAAAGTTCATCCATTGAAGATTCATAAATGATAACTCATGAATGTTAATCCATAAAATTTGAATATTTTTTGTTCAACTATCATGTCAAGTTCACTTTACCTACTTCCCAATTCCATATCAACAAGGCAACATTGGGAAATTGTGAAGTTCAAAATCACTTTGTGAACTGCCCAAACAAACCACCGCATAAAATGTTTTTGGTTTGTCCTATGCATCAATATTTTGAAATTTCTTCCCAAAAAATCAAATTACCTTAATGGTTCCCCTTGCCCCTTGCCCCCCAAGATTTTTCTTTACATTATTGTTTTTTGATTTGATGGTTCTTTGAAGCTTGAGAAGAGTCGTGCAAAATTCAAACTACTCCATAAATTAAATTTCAACATAGTGAAAGCCAATTGAAAGGTTTTGAGTTCACAATTCATATTTTTTTTATGTTCATTTTTATGAATGACATGGATTTGAAGTCTTTTGAATGGAATGAAAGTCCATCCATGAAAGTTCCTAAAAGATGAAATTCATTATAAAAATAATACTTATGATTTGATTTCATCTATGAAGTGCAATTCATTCATAAATTTTCTTTTTACATAAAAAATGTAAATTCTTTCTATTGATGCATTTGAAAACTATTTTTATTTTTGTCAATCTTATGTACATATACCAACTTGGCTATCATTGTTTTTGTTGAAATTGTCACGTTAAGAATTGTAATAATGTAGTCCATGGGCTAGTTTGACATTAACTAAATTATTTATGAAATTTTTGTTAAGTATCCAATAGGTATGTGCAAAGTCCTTGAAATTTTAAACATGTCAAAAGTTTACTTAGAACCTGGTGGGGGTTCTTAGACAATTTATTATCCTAGGTCCATCATGGTAGCATGCACATTAATTTTCAACAACACATTTTGGTTTGGGGGGGGGGGTTGCTTAGGCTTTTACTTCTTAGTGGTTTTGGGTGTAGTTTTTTTTTTTTTTTTTGGAATGGTTCCCTCTTTGCCTCCCCTGTCGAATTGGAATACCCCTTGTCCTTATTGTTTTAGCCTTTACACTTTAGGCGGCGTTTCGAGGCATGTCAAGAATGCTCACCCTCCTGCTAACCTTATTTCGCAAGTTTGCCATGTTGTTTCATCGTTGTGGGTGTTCTCCCTTCATGTGTTTCTCCTTGGTTTTATTCTTGTTGTTTATTGGGGCAGGCTCCAAATTCAGTCTAGCTCCATTTTGGGGTTGTTTGAGTGTCATTTTGTGTGTCATCGTTTGTTTCATAGGATCCTTTGAAGCATCTAGGATGAGGTTAGGTAGGCTTTTCATTTACCCCTTGATCGAATTGTTCGAAACTTGACGGACGAATTATCATGATTCTCTTTCTTCCTATTGCCCCATTGGTGTTTGCGCTATACTTGAAGAGGTCATTTAGTTCAACAAGAGGTTTCTGCTCGCCTCAAGAGGTTTATGGCGAGTGACTAGTCTTCTCTTTAGGAGGAGTTTTCGCGTGCCTCATCTATGCCCCATTCTCACCACTCATTAGAAGATTTTCAATCACTCATTTTCACTAATGTTTAAATTTTGGGAAAGTTGGTGAGTATAGTCATGTTGCTGGAGCTTTCCAACCCATGACGTTAGTTATTCCTTTGGAAGACACCATTGCTGCTTTATACTAGTTGCACCTCGCTCCTTTTAACCTTGTCCTTCCATCTATTTTTGACTATTAACTTGAACACACTTTTGTTTTGGAGAAGACTTTGTTTGCCCAAGCTTTAGCCATTGTTTCCCATTTGTCTTTGGGTGGGTTTTCTGGGATAGTATATGAACATTTCTTGGGATGTTTCATATTAGAGGACTCATCCTTAGGATTTTCAAAATTACTCCAAACTATTATTCGTTGTGGGCACATCCCTAGGTCGGTGGCCTTAATGTTGGGGTTGGCAGATTATTGGCAATGGCAAAAAACAATGGTGGTCTTCATCCTATGGTTGTAGGCAAATTGTTTTTTGGACTCATTAATCACTCTGTTGTCCTATAACTTTGAGGGCCATTTTAAGAGCACCTATTCCCCCCATTACTTTGGAGTGTTGACCCTTGGAGGTTGTGAGGCCATCCTTTTTGGCATTTGAGCCCTACACCCTGATTGGGCCATGATGCAAGTCGATGTAAAAAATGTTTTTAATAACATTTCTTGAACTACTATTTTTATAGAGTTGTGTGATGTTAAGGGGACTTTGGTGAACATTGTCCCTTTTACTAAGTTGTTTTATGATGTTCATTCATTTCTTTACTTCCAGGATGGGCAGCATGTGGAGGGAGTCACCATAATTGAGTCATCTTCAAGCACGAGGTAGGGTGACCCCCTAGGAAGTCCCTTATTTGCTTTGGCCCATTATTGAGATTTCATAGAGACCATCATGTGGGCCCCCTCCTACATCTTTCCATCTTTATCAGATGATACCCACATCGTGACGCCATTGAAGATTCATGAATGATATCTCACGAATGCTCATCCATAAAATATGAATATTATTTGCTCAATTATTTTGTAAGTTCACTTTACCTATTTCCCAATTCCACTTTGTCAAATGGTGAAATCCAGGTTACTATTTGGCTATTTTATAAAATTGAATTTTCTAAGCTGTCAAATCCACTTTGCCAAATTAGAGAGTCAATAGGGCCAAGTTATCAAGTCAACATTCCCAAGCTACCAATTCCACACCACCAAGGCAACATTGCCAAATTGTCAAGTCCAAATTTGCTTTCTGAACTACCCAAAACATAAAAAATTTCTAGGGTGTCCATTGTCTGAATTTTTTCAGGTCTGCTGAAACTTTTGCCCAAAAAAATCAGATTCTTTCAAATTCAAACTACCCTCAAATTAAATTTCAACATACTGAGACCAAATTGAAAGGTTTTGAATTCACATTTCATATTTTCTTTACATGCATTTTTATGAATGATGTGGATTAAAAACCATCTTAATGGAACATAAGTTCATCCATGAAAATTCATGAAAGATGAAATTCATTTTAAAAATATCACTTATAAATTTATTTCATCCATGAAGTATAGTTCATTTAGAAAAAAAATTGGCATGAAATGTCAATTCTTTCTTGTGGTGCATTTAATAACTCTTTTTATTTTTGTCATTCCTAGATACATATATTAATTTCGTCATCCTTGTTTTTTTTTAAATTGTCACATTAAGAATTGTAATAGTGTAGGGTATAGCCCCCCATCACCAAATATGTACTTATCATTGAATATTGTCCAATATTTTCCTCATTCCAAATTGAGCAATTTTTGTGTCATTGGACCTGCAAATTGTAGGGTTACAAATGTTCTTTGAATGTGAGAAGTAAAGGAGCAATGCAAAGAACATAGCAAGAGGATGAGCAATAGTTTGCTTCAATTTTTTTGAAAAAAATATTTGTAGACCCTCTCTAGTTTTAGTCCCATATCTTTTTCATTTTTTGTACGTTTTTGAGTGATTTAAAACATGACGGGTGCACCAACTAGGGTTTTACAAAAGCTCTTTGTATTCTAAGGGCAAAGATGCAACAATCCAAAGTTTTAAGCTCAAAATCCTAATTTGTTTTAATTCTTCCATCACTGGATATTGAACCTCCTTCCACCAAACAACCCCATATCTTCCCCATTCTTTTATGGAATTAAGGAACCTTTGTAGGGTTGGAAGTGCTAGGTGGAGGGTTACAAATGGTCTTTGCAATTCAGAAGCAGAGGAACAATGTCTAAGGATTCAACCTCCTCTGAGTTCTTAAGTGTTCGCTTACCAGCCTATCTATCCTAGTACCTGAGCTAATTTGACATTAACAAAATTATTTATGAAACTTTTTGATAACTATCCAATACTCAGTGGGTGCTTTGTTTGGGGGAGTTTGCCAGGGTCCTACAAACCCTAGTTGACATCTTGAAAGTCTATTCTAAACCTCGGTGGGGATATGTTCTAGAGAGATGTCCTAGAGACATGTTATTTTCAGTATAATTTCAGGACAATTTCTAGAGCAACTTATTATCCCTTGTCATTCCTGCTAGCATGCATATTCATTTCAACAAGAGGTTTTGGTTTGGAAAATGTTTGTGAAGAAACATGTAATTGTGTTTCCCTATATGGCTATATCATTCTGACGACAATCATTCATGTGTACAACAATGGTCGCACCTGATGCTCCCCAAACTTTTGGTTGGTTTTAATAGAGTGTAGCAGATGATGCGATAGTGGCATTGCTGAATGGAGGTCACAACAGCTTTGAGGATGGATCTCTCACACATACAAGAAGATGAATGCACCAATATTGTACAACAATTTTTTTTGCTTTGAAATTTTGCCAACATTTAAAAAAGTTTTTCAGGTTATGGCCCCTACAAGGTTTCTTTCGAAATCTTTCGAAAACTTTTACCAAAGAAGTAGGCTAGGCTTTTTCGGACTAGGTTTGCTAAATTAAAGTGAATCCTCTTACAAGTTGTCAAATAGGGACAAGATGATAATTTTTCTTTATTTGTCTTCTAGTCAAATTTGACTAGATCCTCTTGTGAATGGTTGAGAGTGTCGCTACACAACCAAAGTAAAAAGAAAACCTTGATAGTCCATTATTGCATTCTATAATCCATAAACCCTAAACCAAGAAATTAGTTTTCAAAAATGATACAAAAATGTGATAGGTCTAAATGTTCTTAGAAGTGCACACAAAAAGATGGATGCCAATGCATGTTGATGGAAAATGATTGAAAGTGGATGATCTTCATCATTGTTAAACTGTGCAAAGATTGTTAAATTTTTTTATCCAATATCAAACAATATAAAATTGAATGTCAAATTAAATTTTTGAAAATTAATTAAATATTCGACAACATAAATACCAATCTTCTGATCAATAAATTGGGTATTTGCATTACAAAATCCCCCTACCAAACAGTAGGAACCATCTGCTGCCGCTGCCGCTCCCGCTTGCGAGAGTTACTGTTTCGAGCCAGCCCAGCAAGCTGCCGGGGTTTTGGAGGGTTTTACGGCCATTGCAAGCGGACCGACGTTCTTCAATCTGGAATTGTCCCACCAACAAGTGCGCAAGTGGGTGCGAGATTGCACTCGGGTCGACTTGCGACGCTCGAGAGGGAATTGCGTTTGGGTCTACTTGGGATGCTCTTGGATTGTGAGCAGCGACAGAATTGCCAAGGGGTTTTGCCAAAGCAAAAAATTCTTCATCATCATCAGTGCAGCAAGCGCAAGGAGGCACTCAGAGATCACTGCAAATGTAAGCTTTCCTGTGTTGTTCCTCTCTATGTACTGCCGTCTTTTAACAATACGTGTGTTTTGTTTCTTGAAAAATCTTGACCTGATTTGATTCTAGTGATATCGTCCCAGTCAAATCGAGAGGCTGGATACAATCTGTGCAAAATGCGATACCTCATCCTGGCTTCTATGTGATCAGAGTTCACGATTTGGCACGAAGTTTTTCTCCAGTCCCTGAAGGTCACACAGAAACTGTGGCAGGAGTTCTTCAGGGATCCTTTGCAACGTCGGCATCATAGATCAGAGAAGGTAAGTGAACATCAAACCTGTCAGAGTTCACATGTCAATGGAGCCATACCTCTTGTTGGTGTCAATCTTTTTTCTCTCTGTGGGTTGTTGCTATCCTTCCCTCGTCTAAACTGGGCAGAATTTCTTTTCAGGTCCTTTGCACTGGTCCAGTGGTAGTTGTAGGCTGCAGAAAGTAGGTCAATGCAATATGCTGATCCGGGAGGTCAGTGCAGCTTTCTCTGTTCTTATGATACCAATCATTTCCGTGATGTGGAGAATACATGGCTCATCAGCTTGATCTGGATTTCTGGTTGTCAACAAATGAAAGGTATCCAGATTTCAAACACAAAAACACACGGGAAGTGCTTTGGGTTGAGGATGGACAAAACTCACCATGGGTGGCAGCAGAAATAGTTGCAAAGCCACCAGGTATAGTGCAATTCAATGTATTTGCATGCAATCAGAAGCTTACAAGATGTGTCAAGGATGGGCAACTTGGGAGGGTGATGCAGCTTTTCCAGCAAATGCGACAACGAGTGAGTCCTAACAAATTCACTTTTATTCAAGTGATTAAGGTATGTGGTCCTTTACGAACACTTGAAGATGGCAGGCTTGTTCATAAACAGCTCATTCAAACTGGCTGTGAGTCTGATGTCTTTGTGGGGAGTAGCTTGGTGGAAATGTATGCAAAATGTGGGAGCATTGAGGATGCTTGGAGAGCGTTCAACAAGATGCCATCTCAAAATGTGGTCACTTGGAGCAGCATGATATTGGGACATGTGAAATGTGGGCGAGGGCAGAAGGCACTTGGACTCTTTCAACAAATGCAACAGGAAGGTGTGCAGCCAGACTCTGTTACTTTTGTGGGGGTGCTGAGAGCATGTGCCAGCATGGTTGCAATTGAAGAGGGTAGGTGTGTTCATTGGGACATCATTCAAAGCGGTTTGGAATCTGACGTCTTTGTGGGGAGTAGCTTACTTAACATGTATGCAAAGTGTGGGAGCATGGAGAATGCTTGGAGAGTGTTCAACAAGATGCCATCTTGAACTGTGGTCACTTGGAATGCCATACTTGGAGGATGTGCCATGAATGGGCATGGTAAGGAAGCTCTTAAATATTTTGAACAGATGTGCGCAGAAGGTGTACAGCCC
>Ga0209611_10006510_pt1 | contig 19101 bp, 18 predicted proteins | sample S1TSphgellanicum_3_FD_187693 | JGI IMG/M metagenome (GOLD analysis project Ga0209611, IMG submission 187693) | Host-associated microbial communities from peat moss isolated from Minnesota, USA - S1T2_Fc - Sphagnum magellanicum MG (SPAdes) (version 2) | ecosystem: Host-associated > Plants > Peat... | reverse complement strand
CCATGCTTTTCAAACGCAAAAAACTGAACTGAAGAAAGTCCCTTTTCCAAATCATCCTTGTCTTACAACAGATAGAACAAGAGACACACTCTTCCACCACTTGCAAAGTTGACAAATAGGATCAGAGTTGAAGACAAGATTACTAAATCTGTAGCCAAAATAGATGCCGTTGCAAATAGTAATAGTTTATTACTTTGGATATTGGTTTGCAAGTAGCTTTAGGATTTATAGAACTCCATAACAGCATGCCTTTTAAGCAAGCCATATATAGCAAGCATGTTTGGCAACAACTTTCAACAAAATCTCACATTTACCTCTAGGGCTTTACTTTAGATGTTGGAAATTAAACACTTCTGCATTGGATACACATTTCCATGCTGAAGAAATTTTATCGAATTACATCCAAATGTGCAAACCAACCTCAACCAAACCCAGCACAACTCAACCCTTTACTGTTGTGTAGCTAACAAAATTGGCACTAAAGAAATTCTATTCAATCACATCCAAGTGTGCAAGCCAGCCTCAACCAAACCCAACACAACTCAACCCTTTCCTCTTGTGTAGCTAACAAAATTGGCACTCAAAAAATTCTATTCAATCACATCCAAATGTGGATGCCAGCATCTACCAAAACCCAACACAACTGAACCCTTTCCTGTTGTGTAGCTAACAAAATTAGCATTAAAGAAATTTTATTCAATCACATCCAAATGCGCAACCCAGTCTCAACTAAACGCAACACAACTCAACCCTTGCCTGTTGTGTAGCTAACAAAATTGGCATTAAAGAAATTTTCAATCACATCCAAATGTGCAAACCAACTTCAACCAAACCCAACACAACACAACCCTTGCCTGTCGTGTAGCCAAAAAAATTGGAATAAAAGAATTGGAAGCGACTTCTTGTTAAATCAATGTTGCATGGCCTCTGAATACAACTTGATTGAGCCCTTCATCACAGAAAGTTCTGAATGAATATGAGAAAATAGCAAAAGACTATTGTGCTTTGGACAATTAGAGATTTGTCTGTGCCTTTGATCCAAGTTGTACATAACAACCTCAGGGGAATTGTGTAGTGTATTTGGAGGGCTTGCCTTACCAGGCAGAATTTCCCACTTCAGCTTGGAGTGGGAGATTTCATGTAAGATCCCTGGAGGCTCTTCACAAAGCTCCTTAGTTGTTATAATGACTTTTGCCCTGGACCGAGGGCAGAGCCTCAGTTCACGAGACAGAAGGCACTAGCAGCAATGCCACAACAATGCCTTCCCTTATACATGACAGCAGTGCCTTCCCCTGTACATAAGCTCTTCTTCTTCACAGATCAGTTTCACCCAGGATGTTGGGATCTCTAAGATTTGGATGCAATGAAATACAGACACATAAACCATAAGTTCTTGTGACAAATGCTTTCTTTGAATGCAATGTATGCATTCATCTGGCGCAACATTATGAACAATTTCTGCAAACAATACAAACACGCGCCCGCGCTCTTTGATGTGCCATTTCTGATGATGTCTATGTTAGCAAGCAGGAAGGGCTAGCTGTCTTTGAAAAATTGCAGCGAGCAACAACATCAACAACTAATGTCTCACCTATTTTTTCTTCCAAGCTTCTGTGAAGCGAAACCGTCGAACCGCACAGCTCGAAAAATACACTGACAGATCGTGCGAGATCAAGATCCAGACGCAAAGCACCGGAATTGAATATGTGCTTGAATGGTTCAGTCCCGCTGGAACACACAATAATTGTATCCAAGAAGAGGATACAAGCGCTGAGAGGAAACGACAAACATCCTTTCTTGCTCCTCCTCCTCCTCCTCCTCATGAACCAAAAAAATGGACTTCAAGCTCTCCTGGTGCAGAAAACTCGATAATGCAGAGGAGAAAACGCACCCGTCAACAGTTTTTTCTTCAGAAAAAACGAAAAACTCTCGTCGTTTGCATCCCCTGCTTGATTCTCTCTCGGTTGTTGCTTGCACTTGTGGAGGTACTTACAAGGGCTATGGCGGTCGAGGGTCGAGAATTCGAGATCGTAGACGTCGAGACGGGAGGGAAAGCGAAGAAGGTGCGGCAATCATCAGACATGCGCTTGTCGTCAAGAGAACAGACTCCGCAACGCTGCTGTTCACCATCTGCCTATTGATCGTGCAGCAGGTACTTACTACTTACAACGACGCCGGTGACCGGAAAGCACAACAGTACGACTACGAATGCGCGGGAAAACAACACGATCGGGCTGGCGTGGGTGTTGTGACGACGGAGTTTCCCGCCATCGCGAGTCTGCATCCCGCCGGTGAGGTTTGCGCACCCAGGGTCCCACCGCAAATCGCGTGGACAGTAGCGAGAGAGAGAGGGAGAGAGAGGAAGAGAGACAGACACAACAGACAGAAGCCCAGGAGGCATCATCATCGCTAAGTATGCCGTTTTTCTTCTTCGACCATTCTTCTTCTGCGCTTGCCTCCAGTTGTGACTGACGCGAATTCATCAGACCGGTTTGGCTCATCTCTGTTCTCGTTCCTTTCACCTGTTCTGGCGAGATTTTGCACTGCGTCTAATCGATCTTCTTCCTCGGTAGAAAGAGGTTTTCAGAAGCGGCCTTTCCTTTCTTTCCTGATTCCTCGGTACTTATTATTTATCCCAGGTTTGTTTTCTGGTCTCTCGGCATTTGCTCACATGCGCAGGGAGGAGAGAGAGAGAATCAGATGATCTTGTTCGGAAGCACTTGCCAGCAGCGAGAGACTTAGGATGTGCGAGAAGAACATGACGGGATTGTGATCACAATCGGTGTTATTGTGGACAGTAGTGGTGCCGTTGTTCTGCTGCATCATCGCCGGTGTTGCGGAGATGGTTTGGGATTAGAATAGTCCTTTTGTCAAACGTAACATTGTCAGGGGACTATAGACAAGAGCGATTTGGGAGTAAAGCTTCCTTCATCGGAGCATGGCCGATGTGGTGGTCGAGGGCTGCTGCAGATATCGGGCGCATCTATGTGACAGTGGCTCTCGAGGGTTAGGAGGAGAAGCTTCTCTTCTTTCCTTCAACAGCAATCCGACCGCACGATTGCTCTTCTTTTCTCCCAACCACAGTAGGAGCTTCTAAGAGAATGTGAGAATAATAGCAGGGAGGGCGAATTCTAGGGTGTAACGTTATTGAGCCTCTCGTGGATTTGTAGTCATGACGACGAGCGGTGGAGACAATCGGTCTTCCTCTTTGAGAAGAGCAGCTTCTCAACCTTTTTTGGATGGAATGGAGGCCCGCTTCATGGAGCGGTGTCAGGTACGCCTTGTCGAGTTGCAGATCGGGGAGTTATAGCTCAATTCTCAGCAGCAAGAAAACTCTTTGTTTCTATTAAGCATTTTTTTCTGAAAGAAGTGAGGCCTTACCTCTCTTGATGATTCCTTAGGGTTTTGTTTCTTGCACTACTGGAAGAGGATTGCCATCATGTTTCCTGTGTGAGGATGAAAAAACGTGTTTGCTTTTGGCCACTTTGGTTTTCATGGGCGCTGCTGGCTTGTTGGAAAATCTGTTGTGGCATTCTTCTTGTGTTTGTGTTGGCAATGTAATCACTGGCCATTATAGTCTGCTGGAGAGTGACGAGTTTCAAAACTTTCTTGACAGGTTGGTCTGCAACTGAGTGAGACAATGTTGCAGCGAGCTGTCTGCTTTTTCAAAGACAGCAAGCTGCTCCTGCTTGCCAATATAGACAGCATTGGAAGTGGCACAGTAAGTGTGGGGAAGATATTATTATTTCAAGTTTATGACACATATTGCTGAAGACTCTTGAAAGGAGCTTTTTCTCTCATTTTGCACTGAAAACATAGCATTGTGAACAGAATTCTCACCTTCTCTGTGAAGGGTTGTGTACTCCTGAATGCAATAAGCTTCAGGATTAGTCTGAATTTTAGCAGCACCTGATGGGAACAGCCCTGCATTTGTCGACTTGCAGGTTGAAGAAGCAGAACGATTATGGAATGCATGTGTGTTTTATGCTGTTAAAAGGTTGAGCAGCGTAACATGTGTTGGAGAGGGTGCAGTTGAAGGGACAGCTGCAGGGTTTACTCTCATGCAACTTCTGCAAGTGACCAACGTCAGGTTTGTTTCATGGTTTTGTTGCTTCTGTGACTACACAGTAAAGTTGTGTTTTTGTGATCAAGTCCACATGAAGAAATTTGTTGGAAGTGACATAATTTTACAATCATGTGCTCTTGTGTCTATGTTTGGCTAATTTCTTGAGCTTTGCATGATTTGATCTGTATGTGGACACTAGTGTTATGGATCTTTTCAAGGAGCTTCCTCAGTTTCTTGTGAAGGCAGCCCCAACACTTCAAGCTCTGTATGGAGATAGCTGGGAAAAGCTGCTCCAGGTGAGGTTCTTATGAAGTTTTGTTTCAATTCGATGGTAGTGACATTTGCCTTGGATGGAGGAAAATTTGAATTGCTAATGCTTTCTTGTGTTGCTGGTCGACCAGGTGAAGGAAGTGCAAGCTAATTTTGTGCACATGAAGGTTCTCTCCAAGTAAGTAATTAAGATGTTCACCTATAATTGATATTTTGCTTTCAGTCTGAAGCTCCTTAGTCCCTCCATTGCTTTTGCCAGACATTCCATGAGGTTTGTTTTGGCTACTTTGCAGTATTTGGTTCCACCAATTTGGGACTACCGGACTGAACTGGCGGTTGGTATATTTCAACTATGTTGAGGTATAGTGAACAGCTGTGTTGTTGATGAGAAGCAAGCAAGCAATTTTAGGATCCTTTTCTTGAAGCAGCCTCCTAATAATGATTCCTAAGAGCATTGTGGGAGACTGGACCCATGAAGGAAAGAGAAAGTTGAGGAGGATGACAACAAGTGTCATGGTATAGGAATGGTCACACAAGCTCATGGGCAAAAGCTGTTTGTCACGAATTCAGGGATTTGAGTTGCTTGCCATATGGCTTCTGGGGTCCTGTCAAGGAGTTTGTAACATTGTCCTCTGAGCAAGTGATTGCTTCTGACAGTAGATTGGTTCTCTTGCAGCTACTACAAGCGAGTGTATAAAGAGCTTTTTCTTTTCTCAGAATGTTCTTCTGGAGGTTTAAATGGCTCTCCATTGGAAGTCCAAGAAGGTTTTCCTCCTCAAATGCAACTTGGGTGGATGCTTTTTCTGGCACTACGGATGCATGTCCTCAATCAGTTTCCAGACCTGGTGACTTGCACCAATGGGCTTCTGGCTATCATTGTATGCAGACATTCCCTTTTGATGTATTTCTTGCACATATTGGTTTGTTTGATGGTTACACATGTTGCAATGCTTCTTGTCTCCTTGTGTCAGAAGTGGAATAGTTCATAGTCAGTTCAAATGTGTTTGCCAGATCTAGCTATATCCCAGCATGGTGCATTGCTTTAATGTGAACCATGTAACTTTACTTCCTGTATTTAGCCAAATTCAGTCTCACATCTGCTAATTTACTTCTCTCTAATAAATTTGAGGGTAGTTTGAATCACAAAGTCCCTAGTTGATTATGGTAATAGTATTCTGCTTTTGAGTTCTAGCAAGCATCATGATTTAGTCTTCCAGTTGCTTCTGGACATGCAACAGAAATTCAGTGAGTGGATTTTCATACACTCTTTTTGCCTGAAAATTTTGGCAGATTATGATTGACTTATACATTCCCACCATTTGGTGGTGATGAAGTCAGTGGGGAGTCATGGCAGCTGGTTGCTGCTATTTAAGATGAATTTGATGGTCTAATACTTAGTGAGTGGTACTCAAAAGTCTATGACCATACATATTCTTGTCGTGTTGGATTTGATTTGGACAGATCTGAAACAGTGGTTAACTTGAAAGTGTTCATGTGGAATTTTTTTTGCAGTCTCATAGGTATTGTAATAGTTTCCCCCCCTAGAGTTGGGTTGTCATCAGTGTCAACTGCTGTAATTCTGCAGGTTATCTTGATGCTGCACATGCCACCTCAATTGCGGAAATTCTGTGTTGAAGACACTTCAAAATTTGGTGAGTTGTGAATCTTTTGCAGGATCACATTTGTGTTTTTACCAACCTGTGAGGCTTGTTAGGGCTTCGAATATTTGATGTTTGTGTGCTGTAAAGCCTAACATCCTTTCTCACTGATCAGCTAAACGAAGTCCAAAAGGTGTCAATCTGGTGGCATCCTTTTGCAACATGTATCATGCATGTGAGAAAGATGTGTGTTACATGGTGGACAAGGCAAACAGCATGATTAGGGATTTATACAACAAGAACCCAAGTGATGCAAGTATATCTTGTCATTCCAAGCAAATAGCTGGCATTGATACAGGTCAGCTTCTAGGTTGACATCATGGCTGCCTGCGTTGCAAGTGTATTGCAAGTTTTGGGATTGTGGTTTTTGATAGTTTTAGTTAATCATTTGCATATATATCTTTGAAGCAGCAGCTCATTGATGTCTGCTAAAGTTGCTTATACCATTTTGTTCCACTGTTGACAGATGGTCTTGTGTACTTCGAGGGCCTTATGGAGAGTGGACAGATAATGTCGAATATAAGCATTGTGGAAAAGGATTATGAAGAGGCTTATCAGAGTCATGGGGAGCTAGATGAACGGATGTTCATTAATGGAGAAGTTAGTTTGATGGGCTCTGTCTCTTGTGGTTCACCAGATATTTCTGCTTCCAAGGTGCTGACTCTACCTGAGATTTCCTTTCTCCAACATTCATGGATGACACCAGAACTTCTTTGAGAAAGCAATGATATTGATCCTGTCATGGACAGATGCCAGCTATCTTGCTTTGCAGTTATGCAATTAAATAACTGAATTGATTTGGGTGGTGTTTCGTTGATTCCAGCGCAAGTATGATACAATGTCATCACCAGTGCGGAGTTCAGCAGTTTCAACAGCAACATGCTTACCATCACAAAATGGTTCACCTTCTTCATCACCAGTGAAGATAGGAGGATTTCCCATAGATAATGGTAGCAAGATAGCCCCACCTACTCCAGTTAGCATCACCATGACCACTGCCAAGTGGCTTCGTGATGTGATCACACCACTACCTGCTGAGCCTTGTCTAGAGCTGCAGCTTTTCTTCCGCTCATGTGACAGGGACATCTCCTCTGATGTTAGGAACAGGGCACAAGTTTTGCTGGAATCAATCTTTCCCAGCAATGGGTTGGGGAGCTGGCGACGGGTGGAAGGAAATGTCCAAGAGGACAGTGTGTGGGCAGAGCAGCGCAGACTAGAAGCCTTGAAGCTATACTACAGAGTTGTAGGTGCCATGTGCCGGTCTGAGGCACAACGACTGCAAAACAGCAACCTCACATCTCTTCTTTCCAATGAGCGGTTCCACCGCTGCATGATTGCTTGCTCAGCAGAGCTTGTTCTTGCCACCCATAAGACAGTTACCATGACCTTTCCTGCAGTTTTAGAGCCAGCAGGAATAACAGCCTTTGACTTAAGCAAAGTTATCGAGTACTTTGTGAGGCATGAGGATACTCTGCCTCGAGAGCTAAAGAGGCACCTCAACTCAATAGAGGAAAGGCTGCTAGAGAGCATGGCTTGGGAGAAGGGATCATCGATGTATACCTCACTCATTTTCGCAAGACCAAACCTGGCTGCAGAAATCAACCGTTTATGTCTCTTGGCTGAACCAATGCCATCATTGGACAATCTTAGCTCACAAGAGGGTCCAGCAATAGCAACCACTCAACACTTGGTTGGAGGTTTGCAGAATTCCTTGGACTCTTTTTGCCTCCTGCTAATCTCCTCCTTTTCACAGTCAGATGTGTTTTATTGCTCTTGTGCATAAGAAAGGAATTCTGGAACACATTTGCAGTGTAGGACCAGTGAAATAACACACTGGAGTCCATTATCCACTCTTAGAGATTGAATCAGATTCTTTGTCTTTCATGTCTACTCCTTTTGAAGCAGATGGAGGCTGGTAGGATGCAAGATAGGTCTAGTACTTGGGCTGCAGCTTTTTGTCTCAATTGACAACTCTACTGTTGTCTTTTCTGCAGGAGAGATGTCAGGGGCTTCATTATTGAGCCAGAAAGCAGTGTCAGCATCCCCTGCCCGAAATGGAGTTGCAGGCTCATGTGGAAGTGCAGATCAAGTGGGGCCTACATTTTTAAATTCACCAGTGAAAGAACGGCTATCAGCATTCTCTGCCTTCAGCTCCCCTTTGAGAAACCGCCTCAGAGCTCCACTGCAATCAGCATTTGCCAGGTGTGCACACTAGTGGTTAGAAGGTTAAGCTGTACAAATGAACTCCTTCATTTCTTTATGTGTCAGGTTTCCAGTATTTGTTGCCCTGGTCTTTCTAAGATGCATTGTTTTCACTGTTTAGTCCACAGCGACCAAGCCCAGTTGGGGGTGGGGAGACCTGTGCTGAGACAGTCATCAACGTTTTCTTTCAAAAGGTGACATTGATTTTTCTGTTTTGTGCAACTCTCTCTCTCTCTCTCTCTAGTATATCACTGTGTAGGGATTGCTTCAAGCTCTGTATCCACATTTAAGGGATAAGGAATTTCAGTGACTGGTGTGATATTTGTAGTAACTGTGTTATGTGCCTCTCAATTGCTGCCCTTTAATCTGCTGATGAGCATGATTACTTTCTGCCCTTTTTTCTGTCAAGAACCTGATGGATTTAGTGGTAATTTCTGCCTGATGGTTATGTTTTACTCAATGGAGTCAAACATGCCTCCATCTCCCAACCCATATCAGTTTATCACTTGATTGTTATCTAAGTGGTGATGAGTGGATGTACAGGTACTAATTCTTGCAGCTGTAAGAATACGGAACCTATGTGAACGCCTTGGGCAGCCACAGCCATTAGTTGAGCGTGTGTACCGTGTGTTCCAGCACACTTTGCACCGTGAGACTAGCCTATTTTTCAATCGGCACATTGATCAGCTCATACTTTGCACCATCTATGGTGTCTGTAAGGTGAGTCCATCACCATTGTTCACATGCATCCTGTTTGGACACTTGATTTTTGACCTCTGTTAGCATTTGTGTGAAGAAATATTCCCAGAGTGGGTCCAAGGGAAAGTCTGAGTTCCATAGAGTTTCTTTTAGATGTGCTGCTGTCAATTCTCTTAAGGGAAGTGTATGCAAGGAGTTTGGTCTCACTATGTTGCTAGAATGTGTTCACTTTGTAATTGGTGGCTTGTATTGGCTGTTTGTTTGGTGGCTCAGGTTAGCAAAGCAACTGTGACATTTCGTGATATTATCCATCAGTATCGGATGCAGCCACAATGCAAGCTCCATGTGTTTCGCAATGTCTTCATCGACCTACCTCCCTGGCGCCGAGCTGGGGTGTGTACTTTGTAATTTTATGAACTGAAGTTTGAAGTGGTCTCATAGTGGCATATCTGGTGTGCATAAATGGAGATGTTAAGTGTGCAGGAGGCTGTAACTGGTATTCTTGAAAGTAGGCCTGTCTATGGCCTAGATCTTGCTTATACAGGAACAAGCTAGAATGATTCAAGCAAACTATTGGATATACTTTGTGGGTGCTAGGCAGCATCATAAATGAGTCTTCCCATTTCTTCCAGAAATGCAAAAGAAAGCTTAAGACAGAATTTTTGTATAATGGTTTGCCCAAAAATTTGGGTGGATGTTCTATACTTATTTACAGCCACTGTTTGGAGCTGCCAAAGTCAGTGGGAAGCCACTTATGGTTGTCTCTGCTGTTTGTGATGGAAGGTGATGGTCTGACACTTTGTGAGTGATACTCATGAGGATATGACTGCATTCATCTGTGTAGGTTACCTTCAAAGTGCCACTGAGGAGTTTTCTCTCCAAACTCATAGCATTTTAACCCTTTTTCTGGAGTGCAGAAGGCAGGAGGTCAGGAGACAGGTGATATAGTCAAGTTTTACAATGAAATTTTTGTGCATTCCACCAAGACATTCTTGCTGCAAATTGGCACAAGTGGTGGTACACCTGCTTCAGGCAACACTCATGGTTCAGATGAAGGAGACTATCATAACGGTAAAGGGAGCCTTGGCCCTCCTGACAGTTTGAGGGGCTTGTCGATGTGAAGCTATATGCAAAACCATGTGTACTTGTTATGCATGTTTGGGAGGGAACCAGTCAAAGGTTTGAATGTACATGCTTTCATTTTTTTGTTTGTTCTCTGCTCTGAGCTTTGAACATGAACTAAAGCAGACTAGATTGCTATTTGTTGCTGGCATTCAGCCAGTGGCATATTTGGCAAGCTGTACCTGTTACCAATAGAATGGAAGCAATGTAGCTGGATTATGAGGATGATGTTTGACTTTGAGTGAGGTATCTGTAGGATGGCTGCTAGACTTCAACCAAAAATTAGCAGAGATCTGGATGATGTATCATTTCATCCATCCTTCCAAAGCATCTGCAGGATGACACAGTCAATTCTTCCTTCCTGGTTCCCTCTTCTCCTAACCATGGTACAGGATTATTGTGTGTTGCAGGTGACTCACCTGCATCTCCAGAACCTCCTGCTTTTCCAGTTCTACCAGACTTGTCTCCCAAAAAAGTATCAGCCATGCACAATGTGTATGTTTCACCACTTCGGGCTATTAAGGTATGCTATCCAGCAATGGACCCTACCTTATAAGGTGGAAGAATGTCTTGCTGTGGTGTTGGGCACCTCAGGTACAGCTCCGGGAGTTTGTTCTAATACTCGACTGGGCTGTGAAATCAGTTGCCTCCATTTGTAGCTGGACTTAATCTCAAGATGCCATTGCAGGTGGACACTATGATGTCACCACACACACGCAGCTTGTATGCATGTGTTGGAGAGAGTGCCTTTGCATATGAAAGCCCTTCAAAGGGCTTGACAGCAATCAACAACCGACTGAAGAAAAGGTTAGTTCTAGAACTCAACAGATTATAAAATTTTGTATGTCCATGAGGGTTCTTAGTTCCTTATCACATTGTTTCCTTGGTTTGGATGTTTTAACAATACCTGAGATGTTGATTCAACAGGCGCCTTGGGAGATTGGATTTCAGTGATGCCTCATTGGTAACCGACTCAATGGTGACAAGTACCCTGCTTCCATGCAACAACATCTGTACAAACCGTGTTGAATCCTGTTTACAACAGTCTCACCCTGGATTGTAGAATTGCCCACAACTACTGCCCTGATGTTTCTGTAGGCTAGAAATGACTTATGTTTTTTTTCTGTAGATTGTTACTGTCAAGAGCTTGGAGTATGCATACTCAGGCCTCTGGCAATTAGCAGGCACATCTCATGTTGAAAGCAGCAGGTGGTTTATTTCATTATTTACCTCAGTTGGCAACCATTGACTGCCTGGAATCAGCACTTCATGTTGGTAATTAACAGGAACTAATCACTGAGGTGTGGTCCTAAGAGCCAGTTTGCAGGCTCTGTTCTTTAGCTTTTTGGAGGTTACATGTGTTTATGTGTTCCCACCAAATTGAGGGAATGTCTCTCCCTGTTAACAGGCTGGGCTACATTAATTTAGTTTAAGTAGTAGCCCTTGTCTGCTGTTTGACGCAGCATTCATACAAGGTCCCATTCTACCCACACCTTTTATGGTTTAAGAGGTAAGTGCACTCTAGACTTATGACTTCTATTTTAAAAGGGTTAATGAATCATCTGTGCAGTGCAAGATTCCTACTTGTGTAAAGACTTCTTGTTCCGGATCTAGTTTAGTCTTTTCTGTGCACTGTTTTCAGATCCCTGTTGTCACTGCTTGCCAACTGTAGCTGTGAATAGTTATGAAAGCACTTTGTCTTTCTAAACTGAAATTCCTCTCATAAAATGCCCAATTTTTGAAGCACCTTTCTCAGATTGGAAATTACTGTGACCTTGCTTTTAATGTGTATGTACTGTTTGCACTCCTTGTAGTGTTGAGGCTGCTTACAGTAGCACCATATATGATAATTATTTTGAACAGCTATGGTCTTGTGTTAGGTGAATGCATCCTTCTCAATTTTGTTAAGATGTCTTACAGATTTATATGCAGATGTGCCTGTAGGATGCAGTGTGCAAAGGAAGCATAGCTGGGAATTTGTTCAAAGGCCCTTGGAACTCAACTCGAATGATGGTAGAGAGTTTCTGTCCGTGTGTGAGTGCAGGCCACATCAAAGGCGGAGTGTGTGGGTTTGTGAAGTTTGAGCAAATGAGTCAAGTGATTTCAAGCGGAAATTAGTTCATGTGGTCTGGTTTGTGATGGCTGAAGCTAATTGATTTTACAAAAACTTTCTGCTGCATAATCTTGTATGTGCTTGTTGGTCATCAAAACACTGTAATCAGCCTGTACGTGTTTTGTGTAATTGTATGGCTAAAATTTCTGGAATTTCCTTATATAATTATCTACACTTGCTAATGAAGTTAGTGGGGTGATAGTGGGTAGATACTGCTATTGATGATGAAGGTCGACTGTCTGATGCTTTGTGTCTGAGACATAAGGTCATGGCAGTATGGCTGCATTCCTGTCATTTGAAACTCCAAAAGTAGTAAACCCAGCGCCTTGCTTTGGTCAATGCAGGAGGTCCATTATGAGAAGAAAGCTCCATGCTACATATCCTCTGCTTTGGCAAAGCTGCACTCCACCTGTATTCTCCCTAGGCTCCTTGTCTACCATGTTCCTGCAGGCACACGTTGAAGCAGATAAGCCACTACAATCTTCATGTGAAAAACCAGCAGCAGCACCGATCAACACACCGGAGCCAGTCTGTAACATAACTAACCAACAACTTTCTCTAATACCCAACTCAAGCCACAGCTGCCATCCTTGCCACCTTGTCGTCTCCTTTCCACGATTGGTGCATCCACATTGCCATACACGTGATAGAATGGTGCATCCCTGAAGACACCAAGCCGCTTCCAGACTGCACTCACAATCTTCCGGGTGGTGGCGGCAAAGCAATCAACACAGGAAGGAAACAGCACATCTTCCATGCTTGGCTCTTGAGGGGACCATCCCCCCCTCCCCCGCAAGAAAAGCAAAGTGGGAAAGAGTGCAGCAGACAATCGTGTATGCAGGTGGTGACAGCAAGACAGAAAACAAATAAAACAAGTACCACCGTTCCGAGGGGCCAACGACAATTACCTGCGTAAGCGAAGAGGGCAAGCGAACATCCATCATCCATTACAGAAGGTCGTTTGTTTGTCACTTGTTGAAATCTCCCAAACCATGGTGCCCCCCCCACCACATTCTTCATACCATTGGAAAGCGGCCTCCGTGATTAAGGGTGCATGCATCAAGGTGGTTTTGTAACAGTTAGACCCTTGGATGCAAAAGTTACTGAACAATATTGTCATTGAGAATTTTAGTAAAATTAAAACTAAGAGCTTACAGAAACCAAGGTGCACTTTTGATATTTTTGGAAAGTGCTCCGTGAATAGGATTTTATGGAGATGATGTTCTAATTTTTTTTGACCTCAGGTGCAATAGATATTGAATTTTGAGTAATCTTTTGACGTTTCTTCGAAATGTAATAAAAATTCCACAAAATCAAAACTAATTTTTTTAAATGTTCACACTTGAGAGTCAATAACATAGGCAACACTAGTTATTATGAAACAAAATATACACATATCACGAGGTGTAGAAGGGGAGGTTCTAATTACATCAACTCCTTAAGACTTGGAGATGCTTCCTCTACTCCTTAAGCCTTTTCTAGCAAATCCATGATTTCCTCTTAAGGAATTTCTTGCTCTAAACAAATTAAGCATAAGCACCCACTCTCAAGGAGTAGGCATAATATTCTTTCTTTGCACCTTCCCAACAAGAAGGATACAATTTTGGATCCAATCTTCAATTTATTTTTTAAATCCTTTGCATTCTTAAGGTTGAATCCTTCCCACTCTTATAGAATAGGTGTAAGATCCCTCGTTTTTCTTAGGAGGGAATTCATGTATGTAACATGCCTTCCAAAATATACTAGTAATTGTTTTTCAATCATTTTTAATGGTTGTGTGAAACTAATTTGAAGAAAAAATGGTTGTGTCAAACCTTGAGTAAGGCCACCAATGGTTTCAACTTGCAAGAATTAAGCAAAAAATACAATAGGCATTTTTTTTTAAAAATCATTATGCAAGTCACTTGTGAATTTAAGTAAGTGCAAGATTATAATTTAAGGGCATAAGATGCTTAAGAAAATATAGTAAAGGATTGTGCCTATCTATTATGCCCTTTTAAAAATTCTATTGCATGGCAAAGTTAGCCAACATATGTTGCATCCCATAAATAATGACTATAACATATTTGGTTTACGAAATGATTTGTTTTTATGTCAACCTATAATTCTCTATGGTAGGGAACTGACATTGGGTGTCAATTATGGCTTCTAGTTTGCCAAATTGTTTACCTTACGAGATTTGCCATATGATTCATTATTCTAACAGTTAAGTTTACAAATTTAAGAACCTCCCTCCATTCCCCAAGGAACACCTATTTTCCTTGTTGGGAACTGTCACTACTCCTTGGGAGTTCATGGAAGGGACACTACCGTTTTTTTAAGACTACTTGACTTTCCCAAAATTGACAATTAGATTCATCAAAAAGTCAATTTTTTCATGGGCATTAACTCTTCAAAATTAAGGAATGTGGAGTTTTGAACTTGTTGGAGAAATTATTAAAGTTAATTACAAGTAAACAAACTTTCCATGTTAAAAAAAACATGCCTTCATGGGCATTGTTGATGTAAAAATCTCAATCACCAATAATTTCCCCCTTAGTTGCCTTCGATATGCAATGACTTACAATCAATTCAAGCACATTCTAATGATTTGTTTATTTGATAATGATTGTAACATTCAATCGATGTGGTTGCTTATTGGATTTAGGGTTTCAATTGTTGCGATTTGCAAATGGGTCATATGAAATTTTGTAATGCTACCCAATAGTCTAAATTTTACAACATTTTTCTCAAGGATCATCATAATTTATGGGGCACACCTTTTCATTTTTTTAGGAAATTCATTATCCACAAAGATGTCATCCCAATGCATGTTTAGGGGATGTTTCATTGTATTTGTGTAACAACACATCATTTACATTGTAGCATTCTTCTTCTTCATCCTTGTTGGAGCATTTGATTTCCATTTGCATTGTTCCATCTTCCTTGTGTATGCAAACTTGTTCCTTGTTATTGGTTTTACTTTGTTGTCAATCACACTTGATTGTGTTTATGTTGTATGTAGTTTTTTGTTTATTATTTCATTTTGCATTGTTTCATCATCATCACTTCATTTTATTTCCATTTGCATTGTTCATAGTCTTTGTCATTGAAATTGTTTACATAGTCGTTGCATTTCATTTTAATTTGCTACATATCACATCCATATTTAAACACATCTCAATTTTGAAGATTTCTTATATATTTTATGTATTGCAATCTTTTGTGAAAAAACATTTTTTAACCATGTCAAACGATAAGAATGATTGAAACAAGCCCATGATGCACTATAGTCAATTCAATTGTCCACCCACTCCAAGGCCCCTGGAGGCAAACATTTTACGTTTGTGGCATGAAGAGTGGTAAAAGAAGCAAAACAAAATGATGTTACTTAACACATGGGTATTATTCTAATACATCCATATGAATGGTGAAAGAAAGTTGCAAGAATTGATAGACATTTAAAGGAGCAAGTGAGGTTGCTAAGAAATAAAAAACAATCAAAGTATAAATGCCCATGTTGTGAAGATCCAAAATTAAATTCAATCGACATTGGTTATGTAAGCCATGTGATGGGGTGTGGGCCATAAATTTTTTGTCAGCCTTGATTGGTAGTTGCAATTGTTGTGGAAGGAGATTTTGTAGTTGACATCAAATGTTTTGGGTGTAAGGAATAGTTGAACACTTATTTCAACAAAGCCATGGGGAAGCACACAATAAGGTGTAAACACATTACAGTGACCCTTTTTAGGGTGTCACATTATACTATTTTTCAAGGGTGTGCATGTTTGAATGTATCCCGCCTCAAACTTTTGAAATAATTTCACAATATTTTTACATATTATGTATAACCTAAGCAATATATTAAATTTTTTTATTTTTATTTTTATTTTTTTTATAAAGTGAAAGATTGGAATATATTTGTGGAAACAAATGTAGTGTACATGTGTATTCAAAAACACAAATATATTCCAAAAACAATTTAAATAATTTTTAATATTTATGAAAGTTGAAGATATATTGAACCATGTTTGGATACCATGTGACTAATTTGAAATTTTGCATCTCAAAAAATGAGTTTTTTCAGCAAAGATGCAACAAATGTGTAATAAATTGAAATTTGACAAATAATCACATTCACATGAAAAATGACAAGCATAGCTAGATGGGTCATTCTTTTGATTCCATTAAAATTGATTATTTTAATGATTAATGAAGCTTTAAAGTTAATGTAGTCAAAACAAGACAATGGCCCTATTATACCAATGTATATTATAAATATACTCACATGGATCCTTCAATATAGATAATGAAATTTATTATTATTTTAAAAATAATATTACATAACATTAATTTGTAAAGATAATAATTATAGGACCCAAAATTCAAAATTGATACCATACTTTTGGAACAATTATATTATATGTATTATAATACTAAACCCAAAAATGCCCTAAAAGGGGTCAATGTAATATGCTTTCACCCAATACATGCAAAGTATCCCATTCATGCTATGACCTGTAAGGAACTTATAATTCTTGGATAACTTTCACAACCAATGTTTTTCCTAAGCCCTATTAGACCCCCAAAGTTGAGTGTTAGAACATTGGTCCAAGTGTACAAAATTGCGACCAATGTTCTTCCTAGGCCCTATCAAACCATGAAAGTTGAATGTTAAAACAATTGTCCAAGTGTACAAAGTTGCAAAGTTGGCTAATACATTAGTGAAAAGGGATAATGACTACAAGCTTGTCTTGTAAAATCAAGCACACTAGTTCCTTTGCCTAGATAATTACAAAACAAGACTATTAAATTGGTTGCACACAAGTCATTTCAAGCAAAAGTATTTGAGGAAATAATGAAGGGAGTGGAGGAATCTTCAAATGTTGATAATAATGAGGATGCAAGGCTATCACCACTTTGACCAATTGAATATTGCCTTGATCAATTAGGCATATTTGGCAAAATGCAACCCCCTTCGCCTTCCAATATGATTTGTCACTAATTGTGCCTAATTGGCATGGAAGGACTAATTCAACCATGAATTACAATTGTCATGGTGGATAAAAGATTTGCACACAAACAACTAGACATATCTTGATATGTATAGCACATTTTTGGGCCATTAAATTTGTGAACCTCCCCATTGCAAAAGTTGATATGGATGAGTTTGACATGAATTGCAATTCATGAATGGTAAAATCTTGCCAATGCTTCGCCAATTTATTCATTTTCATCCTTATTTTTCTTGGAAGTCTCTTTTAACACCAAGGAGCAACAATTTGCTTGTTTTTCCTAGGGGAACTGTCTAAGGACAAGGTCAAGGTCTTTTCTTGGATTCCTCGGGGGAACTTGCTAGGGACAAGGTCAAGTTTTTTTGGGGGATTCCTTCAAGGAACTTGCTAAGGACAAGGTCAAAAGAACTCATTTTCATTGTTTTCCTTGGTTCAAACAACCAATCAAACAATGAAGGAGATGTATTGGTCTCCTTAAGACATCCTCAAGGATATTGATTAGAAGTCTTGATGAAGACATGCCCCATGAAGATGGATAGGTCTCCTCATGAATTCCAATCAACATTCTTAATGAAAACCCAAGGAGACCAATCCATTTCCTCAAATAACTATCCTTGAAAACACAAATCTATTTCCTTGAAAATGTATACATAATTCATCTCCCCAAGTAAATATCCTCAAGGCTTTTCAAGAAAACCAATCCATCTCCTTGGATATGTTTCTTTGGGATATCCAAGGACATCATTTAGTTTTTTCGAGACTTCTTGGGAGATGGTGTTTTCTCCCTAAGTCTCTTGTGGAGATTAGTTTTCGTGTGATTAAAAATCACTTAGAATTTTGTAATGAATTGTTTGAATCAAATCTTTGAAAACTTGTCCTTTTTGTGCTCCAAAAGTTTTTTCATGAAGGAGGTTTGGTAAAGAGGTTGTCATGTTGTATCAAGCTCATGATGCATAATGTTCTTTCGCATGGGTCTCAAAGAGGAGATGGACAAATGAGTGGTGTATTTCAAGAACAATTGAGCAAGTAGTTACTTGAATAGGGCATCCAATATGCTTCTTGATGCACCTTTGCCCCTAAAATCTAAAGCGCAAAAAACAACATTCCACAACATGCAAAGGGAGGATGATGATCGAGTGAATCACTTCTAGCATTAATAATATTATCTTGAGTCACAAGCTCGACAAGTACATTAATTTGGCATAAATATGATTCAAGTGATGGGGTCCATTGGGGATGAAAAAATTCATCAATCTTTCCTTCACGAATAATAAGTTATAAAATTGGTTAAATACTCACCATTGCGTGTTAAGATGTTTCACAAATTTTTTGCAACATATCTAAATTTTTTAATGACGATACAATAGCATTGTGGGAAGAGGTCATGGTGACGTATTAGATAGATTTGTAAAAGTGAGTTGTGATTTTGAAGTTTCTACCTACGTATTGCATAATTTGTATGTTAAAATCGCTCAGATGATTTTGCTCTTGAGGTTGGATGTTGAAAAGTTAGGTGGGGGTTTCAATTCTTGTATATGTGCAGGCCTAACCCTTTGTGATAAGGTTCAATTCCCCCAAGGGAGAATGGTAATTGGTGGGTGTGATTAATATAAACTTAATTTTGGCAAGGCCTTGATTTTGTTATGGTTGAATTTTTTTGTTATATGTTCCATAACAAAACTTACATATAAAATTGCTTCACCATTACAAAATCCAAGGTTGAACTATTGCCAATAATTTTAAATTAAAAAATTAAACACATTTTCCAAATGTACGAAAAATGTGAAAACAAAGTAGCCAGTTTAATGGGCGTCATTAAATTTAAAAAACCGGTTGTCAAAAAATTCGTATAAAAAAAAATGAAGGTGGCTTCACATTTCTCCTTTAAAAATTAGCTTGTGGCAAAATATGCTCTATTGTCCAATTGAGGGCAAGCATTCTGGCATTGTGCATAATATAGAAAACCCCCCATTGTCC
>Ga0209611_10006508_pt1 | contig 19109 bp, 13 predicted proteins | sample S1TSphgellanicum_3_FD_187693 | JGI IMG/M metagenome (GOLD analysis project Ga0209611, IMG submission 187693) | Host-associated microbial communities from peat moss isolated from Minnesota, USA - S1T2_Fc - Sphagnum magellanicum MG (SPAdes) (version 2) | ecosystem: Host-associated > Plants > Peat... | reverse complement strand
TGTTTCATATTAATTAGTTGGGGGTGCCTCACAAGTCCAACTTTTTTTTTTTTTTTTGTTGGCAATGAGTCAATCTGATTGGCCCATCAAAAAAAAAAAAGTTGAAACTATGGAGGCTCCCCAAAATAAAGATTTTATGGAAAGATGGAGTGCCTCCCTGTTTGGCCCACCTATATAGGTAAGAAGGGGAGGACTTTGGGCAAAACATATGAGATTAAAGTGAGGTGCTATTGAGAACACCCTTGGGGAACACATTGGAAACATATTGGGAACCTAATGGGAACCCATTGGGAACTTGAAGGGAACAAAGGAAAAATGAAAAAAAATCCCCCCACCCCCCACGTAAAACCCAAAACTTAAAAAAAAATCAAAGCACTTTGAGTGCATGTTGAACCTTCCCATTGGTTGCATGAAATTTCTATGTTTCAAAATTGTTCGTCACCAGTTTTGGCTTAAGCTAATACCCCCATTATAAATTAATGATACTTATTTATTGGGGATCCAAAGAGAAGACAAACATTCCTTTCAAAATGACATATGATCGAAAAAAATATTACACAAGCCAAAAAAATTGATTATCTTTGGTACAATAGTACGAATACAACTAAAAGAGTCAAAAATCATGTTAGATAGTGATGAAGACTATGAACTTTTCTATATATGTTTCTTTCTTGACATTTTAAAATTATGTTAATCATTTAAAATTGTGCTAAATGATTAATATGAATGTTGAGGAATTCAAATCAAAAATTTATTAAATTAAATTTTGGGTTTTGGTTTTAGTAGAGGACTTTTGAATTTGAATAGGTAATTATGTTTGAAAAGAACATCAGGGGAGAAAATAATAGTAAAAAATGCATAGGTTAATTCAAGCAGATGATATTATTGGTTAAAAAATGGCCATCACATTTTGAAATATTTGACAAAAGTGATATCCCAAATTTTTCATTTCATTTCCTTTATAATAAAAAGGGATTTAAAATAATTGAAAGACTTGTACAAAGAACAATAAGGCATTGCATACACGTGAATGACCTTCAATATGCTGCCACTCAAAATTAGAATGGATCAATAAAAGTTTAGACTATAGAATTATATCACTCTTGGAAACAAATTAAACATACAAAATACATCAAAGGAATTACAAGCATTGAAAATCCATTGAGTAGTCAAAAAAGATCAATGAAGGAAATAAATAATAAAAACCATTGTTTTTGCATGAATTAAACGTGTCACAATGGATTATGGATTTTGCACATTGAACTTCAATTCTAGAGAAAAATAATTGTGTTCCAAGAATGGAGAAATTTGAATGAAGAATGCTAGACAATGGATCATGCACAATCAAAGGAGGAAAAGAGAAGAGACTCCAAAATGAAATAAATGAAATAAATATGGTACAAAAGGTCAAAAGGTCTTTGGATGGAAAAACAATCTAAAGTAGAATACTAATTATAACAATTGCCAAAAGAGAATAAAAGCATTGAAATTGAACTCTCCACCCAACCAGAGGATCACATAAAGGATTCAAGGAATTAGTGATCCACCTTCAAGCTCAACAAACAAGATCTACCTCATTTGATGGCCTCACCATCAACTAGAGATCTAATAGAAGGATCATACTTAACATGCTTTTTAATGTTAGGTGGTGAGATCATGGAAGCCATGACTTGGGCTTCAACTTCAACATACGAAGGCAATAGGAAGTTCCAAGATGGATTAAGCTGTAAATCCTCCGTTGAGAAACAAATAAGACCCATGGGAGCAAGCGATGGAAACCCTCTGCAAAAGTATAAGAGGTGACAATTAGGAAAAATAAAGAGGAACCCAAAACAACAAATCTGAAAAAAAGACAAAAAGATAAACTTACTCACAATCCAAGTTCCGTTTAGACCACTTTGGCGGTGGGGAGTCCTCATCATCCAATTGTATAGTGCGATGTTTTCCCATAGGGTTGGGAACTTCAACAAGTGCTGCAACACCTCCTCGAACACCTCCATGTCCGGTTCAAAAGCTAGAATATGGCGCTAGAGGATTTGGCAAGCTTTAATGTTCGGCTTGCTTGGAGCATGAAAGTTAGATACAAAAATGGGAATGAAGGCAAGGAAAGAACTAAATGAAAGGAACATGAAAAAACTTGTAAAGGTAGACAAGTCCACAACTAGGGATCTTGATTGAGAGCAAACTTCTATCAACGTTTGGAGAGTCACATGATGAATTTCCTTGGCTACTCGAAATGGCCTTCCATTCTTGGATTTATTCATGGAAGATGCATCAATATAGTTGTAAAGGACATCCTCATTTTGAACATTGACCCCCTTTCTTTAATAGGTCTTCAAATGAAAGGGAGAGCACAAAAGAGTTCAATTGTGAACTCAACTCGTCAAGATCCTTCACCAGTAGAATAACCCAAATCATCAAGGTTTGTATCATTTCAAAGGAGAAAATAATGAAAAAGGGGACATGCAAAAATTTGGAAACTAAAGAAGGGGGAAAAATTTGGATCAATACCTTCATGGAAGGGTCCTTCAAGCTAATAAGTGGTAGAGAATTAACAATTGCCCACTTCACTTGAATTTGGAAGCTATAGCTTTCCAAATATGATTTCATCTCTTTTAGAACACAAAGATCATTAGGGTGGAAAAACAAGATTGCCCCATTAGTTGTTAGGAACTTATCTACAAAGTCAAAAACAAAGACCACATAGTCTTCAACTAATTTGTTATAGACATGAATCTCTATTGGGGAAGTTAAAACAAATGGCACAAGAAGGTCCCATGGAACATTAGCAAGGACAAGGCTCACCTTGACCTTAAGAGTTGCCTGCAAATGGGGAGAGGATGAAATCAGAAAACTAGTAATCGATTATAGGAAGGAAGGATTGGAAATGCATTGAGAACCGAGCAACCTAGTAAATGTCTTTTGAAATTTAGATGAATTCTTCAGGCCATTTCTTGATCTTTTGCCTGTGTGAAATGACTGTTGGCCAAGAGAATGAAGGGTAGTGTAATGCCATCTAGTTGGCCTATTAGACGGAATTGCATTAGGAATAGGCCAGTGGGGGTATATTGTGGAGAAGAAGGAACCACCACCCTTAGATAACCCTAAAGAGGAATGATTTGCATAGATGGAATACTCCCATGTAGAGGAACCTCGACATACTCCCCCATCTTGTCCAGAGTGTCTTAAGTTTTTTTAACTTGCTCTTTCTTCTTCCTCCTACCTCTCTTCTTTGATGCTTCAACTAGAGCAGTTAAGGGTGCCTGAAACCCAGATTAGAACCTAGGTTCAATTTTCTTGTGGAGGGCAATTTTTGACAATGGAGTGTAGTCCTTTGGGTAGTCAAGGTACCAACCGCAGTCTATGAAATGTGAAAACAACCAATCCTTGAAAAGGTCTTTGCAAAACATAGAGACGTCCGCCTTGGGATCACACCAAATCTCGAAGAGATATAGTAGTCACTCAATCACTCCAACCTAGAGAAAAACATGGTAAAAGTACTTGCCCCATAAATGGATTGTATAAGAGAGTAGAAAGCAGGAGGATGAAGACTACATATTATACCATGAATGTAGAAACCAAGTCACTAATGGTAAATTCTTAGCACTTAAAGTTGGACCGATATCCATGTTTTTTGAATATAAAATGAAGCCCAAAACTACACAAGGAGGAAGTGATGTTTACCTATAAAACACATTCTTGAAAGCCTCCTTTGCCCAAGTTTGTTGCTCCCAACTTTTTCTTTTTTGAATTCAATCCCAAGTTTTGAATTCTTAGAAGAAGTCAAACTCCCAAATGGATTGCTTCCACCCCTAGATATAGTAGGTAAGAGAGACAACTCTAGGGACACCTCTGATAGTTAATTCTAGATCAGAGACCATTGAATCATAATGCTTAAAAGCTTCCACCTCCAACTGCATGAGAGAAGGAATAAATATCAAAATCAAAACAATTAAGAAAAATAAGGAATATCCAAAGAAAAATTGAATTAGGATGCTCACTTGATGCCAAAATGTGGCCTTGTGGAGCCACTTATCAAATTGAGCATTAGAAAAACCAAGCGTAGGAAATTTCTTGGCCTCCCAAAAACCTTTGACTCATTCCACTACTTGAACCAACCAATCTTCTACTCAAGAGATACACATGCGTAAGCTAACATCTATAACTTCTTTGTGAGCATCTTTAGTTCGAAGTTCATGTCATAATGAACTTCGATTTCCTTGAAGAAATTCATGCCAAAGGTAGGATTGCACACAGGAAGGTGTTTGAAAAAAAAGAAAATAGTGGTCCTTCTTAACTTGCTCCATTGCTTTTTCCATCTACTCCTTAAACTTGACAAGGGAGTGATCATCCTCTTGGGGGAACTCCTCATAGTACATCTTCACAATGACATTTCTAGCAATTGAGATATCGCGCTACAACAAATATTCAAAAGATCAAGGCATGTGAAAAATGTTACCAAGTAATAGCCATGAGGCGAAATACATAAATAAAATAAGAAGGAACATAATTTGGTTCACCTTGTACATGTAGTCGAAAAATGCTTCACAAGTAAGAGAATGCCAAGTCTTTCGAGATTTGTAATTGGCATTTCTTATACAAATTTGCAAGCAAATTTCTTGGAATTACTTTAAAGGTATGATACCAATGGACTTTATTCAAAAAAATTCATGGATGAGGCTAGGTCGGACATGATCTAGCTCCATAGACCTTCCAACAGAAAACAATTTTCAAACAACCAGAGTTGAAAACATTGAACATTTAATTACAACATATTAAAATGCAAGTCTTTAAATCAATGATAAAAGTTAATGAATTACTTGTTCAAGCCTATCATGATTGTTAAACATTCAACCAACCCATGACAAGTGTCCATCAAGATGGGGTCCACAAAGATATGCCATGAGTCATCATCACCATGGACACAACGAATATATGTCATCCATGCTTGCAACTTGTGCTTGCCATCCCACACCAAAAAATACATTTGGAGAGAGATTTTAAATCAAGATTTGCTAAGAGGAAGTCTTCAAACCTTTGATTTTCTGAACGACAGTGGCAATTCCAACTGGCCTCATGGTCATCAACGAACTCCTCATGTCCCTTCCAATTCAATGGGGACACATAAGAAACATTGTCGCCTTTGCAGTATCTAGAATAGAAGGCTTGTTCCATTTTGAAAACATCAAATTTCAAAGCAAGGCGAACTATAGGCATTGATATCATCTTGCAAAGAGGGATGTTCATCTTGGCCTTGTGCTTGGGAAGCATTTTATACTTCTCCAAAATTGATGTGGTGTTGATCTTGTTCATTTGGACAACTTGAATTGTCCTATCAGAAGACAAGCTATCCAATGTCTCTATAGCTCTAACAACTTAGTAATCTTGGATTTTTCACATGAATGTGTTGAAAAGAAAAAAAAGAAATTAACAAGAAGACATTCTTGAAGGTCAAAGCATACCTATCCAACATCCATAATTGCGAGTTGTACTCCTTCAAATCCTTGTAAAAATACATGCAAAATGAAAAAGACAACACTTCAGATATGAAAGTTGGGTTCTTCACGACCATCGACATCATTTTTCAATGCCAACATTTGGTGTCAACGACCGCGAAGGACCCAAATTCTTCATGATAACACAACCTATAAAAATAAATCAAAAAGTGGCCAAGCTTGAGTTCGGTCGTGCAAGCATGAGAGGCCAAGCTCAAGCTTGGCCACTTGTCCTGCAAAAACTTGAAAAAACAAAAAGAAGAACAAGCAATTTTTTTAATAAAAAAAACCAAGAAGAACATGGGTTCTCCACAAACATGGGCACCAACTCTTGGCACCGAGAGTTGGCACCAATGGATGTGGAAAACCCATGTTCTTCACGGCCAACAAGGTCGAACGTGTGAGCTCTTCCTTTTTTGTTGCAAGAATATGAGCTCCAACTCAAATTCCCGCAACAATGTTTGTGATTTTTAAAAAAAAAAAACAAAAAAAAATGGTTGCACTTGAGCTCGGCTGCACATTCTTGTACGATTGAACTCAAGCTCGGCCGTTCCTCCAACAATAGATTTGTAAGAGCCCCCCCCCCAAAAAGAACTTGGCTGTGAAAAACTTGGGTTTTTCACAATGTTGGGCGCCAACTCTCGACATTTAAAGTTGGCACCATTGGCCATGAAAAACCAAAGTTCTTCATGGCCAAAATAGTTGAGCGTGAACTTAATCGTGCAAGAATGTGCGGCCAAGTTCACACTTGGCTCACATTGTTGCAAGAATCCAAGCTACAGCTTGGATGCCCACAACAACGCATGAAAAAAAATTCAAGAAAAAACAAAAAAATGCAGAGCTTGAATGTTTGAACTCAAACTCTGCCATTTTTATTACAAGAATGCAAGCTGCAGCTTGGATTCGCGCAACAACACTTGCGAAAAAAATGAAGAAAAAGTTAATAAGATGGCCGAACTTGAATTCAATCGCATCTTTTTACGTAGCCAAGCTCAAGATTAGCCACTCCCCCCCCCCCCAAAAAAAAAACTTGGTTATCAAGAATTTGGGTTCTTCACGATGTTGGGTGCCAACTTTCGGCACCAATGGCCATGAAGAACGCAAGTTCTGGCTGAGCTCAAGCTTGGCCTTTTTTGCTATGAGAATTTGAGATGTAGCTTGGATTCTTGTAGCAGCGATTGTGAAAAAAAATCAAGAAAAAGAAAAAAAATCGTTGAGTTTGAACTTGGGTAAAGCTCGGCCGTAGCTTCTTACGCGGTTGAACAAGTTATAGCAGAGCTCAAGTTCAGCCACTCCTCTTGCAACAAACTTGCAAGAACCAAAGAAAAAAACAACACTTGATTGTGAAGAACTGGGGTTGTTCATGGTGCTGGGCACCAACTCTAGGTGCCGAGAGTTGGCGTTGATGGCCGTGAGGAACCAAAGTTCTTCACGGCCAACAAGGCCAAACTCAAGTTTGGCCACGTAAGAATGCGCAACTGAGTTCAACTCGGTGTTTTTTGCTACGAGAATCCAAGCTGTAGCTTGGATTTTCGAAGGAAAGCTTGGAGGAACCAAAAAGAAATAACTGGCCAAGCTCTAGCTCAGTCACGCATTTTTGCGCAACTGAACTCAAACTTGGCTGCTCTTCCTCCTACAGACTTACAAAAGGAAAAATGAAAAAAAAACACGAAAAAAACAAAGAAAAGAAGATGGATGAGCTTGAGCTCGGCCGCGCATTCTTGCACAGTCGAGCTATAGCTCGACTTATCTTTCCTCCCAAAAATCCCCAAAAATTGAAGCTCATGCTTGGATTATCTTGGAAAGGAAAGAGAAGAAATTTAAAACAAAATAAAACAAAGTAAAACAAGTTGAAGGAGGATGTACCTTGAGCTTGGATGCTTCTCCAATTGACCCTAACACTTTTGAACCTCCCTCAATCTCCTCCTCTTCCTTCATAAAATAATGCAAAAGGGAGTCATTCTCTATGTGCCTCTCATTATATACAATATTTCATTACAATCATGCTTCAAATGGAAACCCTAAAACCCTCCCTTTTTACTAAGTTGTTAACGTTCGAAAGCTCTGTGCTTTTTCCTCGACTACTTTTGGAGCTATTTACTTTGATTCCTTGTGGAATGAAACATTAGGACTCATCAAAATCTTAAGTCCATTTACAAAATTAAAATATTTTCTACCAAATACATTATGAGAAATCGTGTCCACAACAACTAAACTATCCTACAACTAAATCTCCAAAACAACTAATATACAATTACATTGCAATTGTCCCATAGATTTACGACAAATTAATAAATAAAATGTCATGTCAATAAATCAAATAGTTGTATTGTAGTTGCAAGATGTATATTTATACAATACAATGTACGCACTATATATACGGTTGTAGTCAACCATGTTTGATTTTGTCAACAAGTTGCACTTTAGTCACATGTAACAACTACATCAAAATTAAGATAAATTTAATTACTAATCAATGATTACTTTGTAACAAATGTACGGCTTTGTGTAACACATACGATCATACCACATGTATACATTTCCACTACCCAATATATATGACATTTTAACTTGTTTGTAATTAATATGCAACTGTATTTTAACTTAAAATTTGGATTTGAAATTTGGGTGGAAAACCCTTAAGCAAGTGACACATGGCAATATATCAATAAATTTGCCCCAATGCATTAACAACCTTCATGCATTTATGCTTATTGTCAAGAAATTCAAGATGAACTTTTTTTTTAAAAAAAATTATTAAACATTTTGTGTATTTCCTAGTATTTTGGTGATGCAATTTTCATATCATGTGTTATAACGAAGGTTATTTTTGTTTGTTTAATTTAAAATTAAAACTAAAAAGTTGTTATAAGTTATATTACTTATTTAAATAATTTGGAGATTGAAGGCTTTTGCTTTATATTTTGGAGGTTGAAGGTTTTTATTTTTGCTCTTCAAGAGGTTGAAGGTTTTTGTTTTTTCTCTTAAATGTTGAAGGTTCTTATTCTTATTCTTAGAGAGGTTGAAGGCTTTTGTTTTTGTTCTTGGAGGTTAAAGGTTTTTGTTCTTACTCTTAAAGAGATTGAAGGCTTTTGTTTTTGTTCTTGGAGGTTGAAGGTTCTTATTTTTGCTCTTAGAGAGGTTGAAGGCTTTTGTTTTTGTTCTTGGAGGTTAAAGGTTCTTATCTTTGTTCTTAGAGAGGTTGAAGGTTTTTCCTATTATTTTTTAATGTTGAAGGTTTTTGTTGTTTATTTTGAATGTCGAAGGTTTTTACTTTTATTTATTGATGTTAAAGGTTATTTCTTTTACTTTTGGATGTTCAAAGTTCTTACTTTTGGTTTTAGATGTTGAAAGTTTTTGCTCTTACTCTTGGATATTGAAGGTTCTCACTTTTGTTCTTGGATGTTGAAGGTTCTTGTTCTTACTCTTAAATGTTGAAGGTTTTTACTTTTAGATGTACATCAAAATTATGTACACAAGGTAAGATTTTTTCAAAAGTACCTAAAATTATAATTCAATTTACTCGATTGTAAACACAATATTTGATTATATTTGCAAGTGTACAAATTATAGTTTAGATTGTATCAATGTTATATACGTTGCATTTTAGTGACAAATAAGTTGCATGTTAATGACAATATAGTTGTAAACTAGTTTTATTCAAGTTGAAAATATTATTTACATATTTTTGACATTACAATGTTATGATATGTTACTGATTTCATTTCACATGTGGAACTAAATGTCATAACATGACAGATTTCAAGTAGATAAGGTGCATTGAAGAAATTGCATGGTTCAAACTCCATTTCAACAAAAATAGAAGAAAACATTCATTTATGATACATAGTGTTTTAAATGACAATATTTGATTATTATGAGTCATCATTTTTATGATTTGACCTTTTGTTTATATAGAGAAAAATATTTGTTATATATAGCTTGGCATTATGTTTTGATTCATAGTTAAATTGTCTTTTGATAAAAAACATTTAAATTTTTTTTGTAATGTATTTTTCAACATGGAATGTAAATGTATTTAAATTTTCAAATTCATTTCATGTTTATAAATAATGATGTTCAATGCAATTCAACATTATCTATTATAATTATGACAACATTATAATGGTTGTGTGAAGTCTAGATAATTGCATTGTAAATTGTAATTTAGTTATTTAATACTACTAAAATCAACTACCATACAATTGCTTTGAAACCCAAATTTAAACATCTAGTTGCAAATTAATCATTAAATCCTTTAATTTCATTTCATCTTTAGTTGTAAGTTAGTTGCAAAGGATAGGAACAAAATTCATTACTTAAATGGATGAATGAAATAATTAAAAAATATATTTGTTAGACTAATTATAAAATAATTGTAAATAAGTTGCAAAGGATAAGGATTTTTAGAATCCATTTATCAAATGGATGAATGAAATAATAAAGGAATATATTCGTTAAGCTAGTTATAAAATAGTTGTAAATAAGTTGCAAAAGGTATTAACATACGCCATTTATCAACAAATGGATGAAATGCCACATTAGCATTTTGTTCGCCACGTTGGAATGTGTGTGGGAATTTGACATGGAGATCAGTTGCATACAATTGCATGTGAATCACACCATATATACAATATTGTACACAACATAGGGTGTTCGTTGCAACTTGTTCAATAGCATTTAATTGTATTAATACCATCAATTACAAGTGTCCGTTGTAATTGGAAAACCCAGTTGCAAGCATGGTTATAAAACCTTATATTTTCTCATAATGATACTCAGTTCTTTGCAAGCATAGACTAGCTTAATATGTGTACGTCCTTTTTTATTTTTTGGGAGAAATCTATTTGCCATCTTCCCTCACACTCTTCAATTTCCTTGAAAAGGAAAAACGATTTGAAAAGATAAAAACATACAACATTACAAATTTGTTTCTTCCTATAATCTAAAATTGTGAAGGTCCTTCACTTGCTACCTTTGAATCCTAAGAGCAAGTCCTCACATTTTTTTTGGTGCCATTGTGGTTCCATGCCCGATTGGCATCCAATTGTGTTCGTGACAATGTCTTTTCTTCCCTAGACCTCCTTCTTTGGAATCAATATTCTTCTACATCTCTCAAAGAATTTCTTCTTCTCATTGTGTAGTATATGTATTTGTAGAATTATTGGGAATTTGAAACTTATCTTTTAAAAGCTTCTATATATTATTATGCATTTTTTTTTTCAACAACCTATTGTTAAACCTTCATTAACCTTTTCATCATTTCAAAACCTTCACCAATGAACATAATTATGTGATGTTTTAATTATTATTATGTATGCACCTAAATTTTTTCTTTTCGCAATAAACTCTCCCTTCTCCCATTTTAAACCTTTTCAGCAATGTTTGTCAAACTTTTATTCATGACCCAATGAGTGAGCACCAAACAGGTCATAGTCCATTGGAATTTATGTTTTATGGTTTAAATTTTTTAGTTGGGAATCTTCAAAATTTAATCTTGACACCTCATCGACATTACAACGTATCCTTCCTTCATAATGTTTTGGCCATGCGTTGTAACTAAAGTTTTATGGTCAGATTTTCTGCATTAAATTTGACTAATGAATGTTATCCCATAGGCAATTGTTTCATTTTTGCATGGTATGTGCTCAAAAGCTAAAAAGATTTACTTTGCCACATTCATTTTTAAGTATTTGGAATTATGTTGATGGTCCCTTGTTTGTTACTATTCTAAAAATATATCTTTTATAATGTGTAATTCACCTTCCAAATTTCCACCTTCCTTCTAATTTTGTCACGTTGTAATTCAATGTATTATGTTCAACATTGGGAAACAATTGTAAAATAACCAATTAGTGTGACGCGCTCCCAAGTCCCTAGTCAAACCCAAGACGGGTTTAAGTCATTCAAACAACGGAATTAGGAGGAATTTGGGGCACGCTCCCAACTCTTAGCATTAAAAGGGGTAGAGGGGCGTGCTGAAGCTTCGAGATGGGACTAGGAAGAGTGATAAGCTATTCATTTACTCGAAACTACATCAAACCAACCAACAAATTAGTTAGTTCACTTTCTGGAGCACCTTTGGTGCTAGGATAAGCCACAGGTAACTCTAGACTCACTTGATTCACCACGGCCCGGACTCGAGGGAAGCCACCACCTTCCCCCATACAGTATATTATTTGCCTTTCCATGGCACCCACATCTGAATGGCTTTTTGTCCCGGGACTCCCAAGGAGGAGTCCCAAAACTGTCCCGGTTAGGACTTTTGAGACTTTGCGAGGTCATAACTCTTTGCTCAGACCTCCAATTGGGATGTGGTCTAAAGCAAACTTGTAGTTCTCTTCGAGAGCTTTCTAACACTGTGTTGCACTCCACTTGCATGCACCGGGGTCAAGTCGATTCCCGACTTTTAGTGGTCGGGAGTCAAATTGCCAGTTTGACTCCTGGCCCTTCTTTTTGCCATAACTTGTGTTGTAGATGTCCAAATGGCCCATGCAATCCCATTTTCGACATCTAAACATCACTAGCTTTCCAACGATATAAAGAACACCCCGATGCAAGGTGTTTTGACCCCTATTATTGAACTTTGAAGTTTCGGGAGTCCCAAAGGACTCCCAAGTCCCAATTTCGGGAGCGTGAGTTTCATTCTCATACTTCCCTCAAAGTAGGGTTACAACATGGTGTTTCTTTTGGTATAGACTTCAACATCCCACAATTATTTGATTCGTAATTATATGACCTATCCCTAATAGCTTTTTCCAAGATTCATTTACATTGTGCCAATCATCATTGATCTTTCAAGCTTCACGTGGCTTAACTCATTTACTATTTTCCTTTTGTTTAAGTGTTCTTGTTCACCTTTTTTTAAAAACATTCTACACCATTTTCCATTGCAATTATGATAGTTGATCTGTTTCATGTTTAAGGGTTTGCTTCCACATTTTTGTGTTGGCAAAATATTCATTTTCTTCTTCTTATGGCCTATTGGGATCAAATCCATGCCATTATGGTTTTTCAAATATCAATAAATTGCTTACCACATCAGTCTCCAATTTTTCATTTGTGTCTCATACCCATTATGCTTATGCATTTCATATACTTTTGGTAAAACTATTGAAATTATTTGTTGCGCTTTAAATGTTCTTAATACCCGCATATACACATTTTTCTGACTTTCATAATTTGTAACACATTCCATGAAAAAACATATTCATTGTATACAATAACCTTCTTTGGTTTAGTCTTTCAAGGCTGACCTTGTCATTAAAAAAACCCACCCACGAAGTTTTTACTCTCATTTTGTTATCTTTGGTTTAATATCTAGTTTTGGTTTGTGCCATCTCATATTCGTCATTGCTCGTTACATCCTTTTAACCATTCAAATTCGCATGTTGTGTTTGAATTGTATTCCATTATTTATGATCTTGCTCTTTTATTTCATTTTCAGTTTTCTCAGTTCTATTGTTGGGCTGCTAAAAATATGGCCACATTTCATGCTAATGGCTACTCAAACCTCACCATCATGGTGGACGAATAAGGGACGACGTTTGTCTTTGACCATTGTTTGTGTGTTGTGTTTGTTTTTCAACCAAGTTCTTTATATATATCCAAGGACGTCTTGTATGACTTTAATAATTTGGTTTCAAGTTCGTTATATTAGATTCCTACCACCTCCTCTTGAGGGCGTTAGTGGGTTGTTGGTTGTGGCCGGTATCACATTGTTGGTGATAGTTTGAATCATAACTTTCAAGACACCATTTTCATGTTGGGAATTATAGGTTCTGTAATCAAGATTGTGAAAGACAAGCACGAAGTTTTCAACAATCTCCTTCAATGTTTCAATGCTCATGCATGTTCTATTTTCATTGAACTATTTGATTCCTCTTCAGGTGATAACTTGACACCCAATGGGTCTTCAATGAGATCGCTGATTACGAGTTTTCAATGTCTTGCTTCGTAATTACCACAACCTTCCAACCCTACAAGTAATATTCAGTTTGTTGTCTTTTGCCTCCATGCTATGGTGCTGCCAAGACATACCTCCAATGAACTACAAAATCTGGATTATGACAAGATACCTCTTTAAAAACTTCAATTCTTGTCAATTTTTTTTATGGAGATGTCTTTTTCAAATTGCCACCCATGCTTTCAACTGTGCATAGGCCTTCACAAATGTAGGGCATGGATACAAAGTATGATGGCCATACTTGGTGCAAGGTGATCATAACCAATATCAAGAATAATTTTGGGCTTAGTTTCAGGAAAGCTCGTCACTTGGGTCACTTATGGTGTCTTCATGATGATTGTGAAAACTTTGTGCACATTGGTTCTTGTAATGAAATCTTCTGGTGTAATGAGTGCACACATATTCCAATTGTGGGTCAGATGGCACTATCTCCATTTGCTTCTTCCTTTGCATGCAAATTCTATCATTTTCCTCCCTTGTGTGTGGTGGATTGTCTTAGATGAATTTATTATGTTGTGTTAGACTACCAACAATCACTAGACTGGCTATTCATTTCGGGGTCCACAAGCATCCTATGGTGGATGGCAAGTGCAAAGAGTTTGTGGACAAGATTAAAAGGTTGATCACAGAGGAGGTCGATTGCATGCCAAATATGCGAAAATATCTATGATTTCACTGGGTGTTAACAAGACCTTCTTGGTTACGCATCTACTTGATGATAGTGGTGATGGCATTGTGGAGCTTTTGAACAGTGAACAATTGGAGTAGATCCAAGATAAGTTTTTAGAATTAAGTTGACCCAATGTTTGTAACCTGGGTATTGTTCTTAAGCACTGTGTAGGTCATCGATATATTGGTAGCATCCTTGAATTCAAGTCGAAAAGTCACTATGATGACATCTAGGAATGTTGCTTCCTAGGTCAAACTATAGGACAAAAGGTTTTCATTTTCAAGATGTCGATAAATGGTGTGGGGAATGGAGCAAGCTTTGTCATGTGAATGCAACTTGGAGGCGATTTGTAGAACATTTGGAACATGTTTAATCATGTGAAGTGTGTTGTTGGCTAGACAATTATGGCTTGTCATGTGTACAATCTTGCTTATTGTAAAGTGATGACCATTGCGATTTGTGACATGTAGTCTGAGGACATCAAAGCTCCATAGATCATGTGCACAAAGTTTAACAAAACCATGTTAAAGCACGGGTTTGCAAAACTGAATATCACGGGATTCATGGCTAATAACGCATAGCCAATTGGAATGCTATTAGAATTGTTTATGGTTGTGGGGACCGATAAAAAACACTCCTATTTATTCCATTGGATTCAATCGTTTGATAAGCACACCAAAAAAATCAAACTTGAGTTACAAAATCAACATAATGTTTTATGCCACTAATACAAGAATGCAAAATCCCTTGTGGAGGCTTATGATCTTTATGCTACAATTCATTATAGGTGGCTGTCACTAGGTGTTGCTTTGGAGGCAGGTGTCCATGAGCTTGCAAATTGGTTTAGCTTTTAGCATTTTCGTGTCAAACAATGGGGAGGTTTCATGGTCCATGCAAACATTTCACCTCCAAACTTCCTATGACTCCCTATCTCTTCTGTTTATTCAAAATTAGAATTCCATTTGCACTTGAGTTTCATCTACATTCCACTTCCATCTATGTTTCCATATGTCTTGTGACATTTCAAATTTTGTTAATCTTTCTTTTCTTTTCTTTTACAAAAGTTCAATGATAAAAAGTGGGTTGACATGCCCACTTGTAATATGGTCGAAATTATGCATAACATCCGATTGTGACAATTGGAAAAATGTGACACTTATTTGTACACAACAACGTCTAATGACTACATTTGTGTTTTCAAACAATCTAATTGTATATACAATATTTCCAAGGTGGTTCATCTCATCATGGTCTTGATAGGAATGAATTATTGTTGAGGAAGGTTTGAAGGTCAAATGATCTTGCTAGACTTGTCGCAACAATGGCAAATTACACTTTTGGATTGTCCTTCACAAATTGCTTACCACACCTCAAGGGAAAAGAGGTTTTTGGGTCTTCCAACTGACCTGTTGATTCTCCTCTTAATGTTGACAATGATTCCCATCATACTAATCGTGTGAATTTCTTTTGTCCACAAGTAATTTTTCCTATTGTTGAACCCAACGTTGTGGACGATGTACACATGCAACAACTGCCCTTTAGTTCCAGTAAGTTGCTACTTTTGGTATTTCAAGGTGGCCTAGAGTTGAAGGAAAATATTTGTGCTGTCATCTAGTGGCATATTGAACATTGCCTATCCAATTTTGCAATTCAATGTTCTATGCTATAGAAAACCACAACGTTCAAATGCAAAGCAAGGATCAACTTTTGCAAATCTGTAAGTGGAATTCTTGCTCCATGGTACTTAGGTTTCTGGGTACAATATCACAGAAAATCATTGGAGAACCATAAGCATTGGTTTTGTTCGGATGACTTGAATTGTTGCATTGGTGGAACATCGCAAAAATTTGTAGTTGCTAAGCTTGTAGTTCCAACTATATGGCCCATCCAAGAAGGTATAAACTTAACTCAAAATGAGTTAATAATTTTAGAAGAAGTAGGGTTTTCTTTTGACCACCTCCATAAAAGCAATTCTTGAAGTTTATTTGGTTCCCAATCTTCATGTTCAAGCAATTCCCATGTGCCTACTATAGTGAATTGCCCCAATCTTGTGAGGCCCTTTGATGCAAGTTGTTGGCCTACAACTTGTGGTGGCAAGAAGGTGAGATGACCTTTAGTTCTCAAAATGACACAACAACACATTAATAATTGGGAGGCTAGCATTTTGCTTCTCCAGTGCATTGTTTTCTTCGTTGTTGATGTCCCCTCGCCTAGGTATGGACAAATTTACAATATTCTTTCAAATGACAAATGTTACGATGTGACTATTGGAAATTTCCTTGGATGTTCATTTGTTTATTTTGTGACAATGTTGGTAGGTTTTTAAAATGGCCTTGGGACATACGTGCAATGTAAACATGTGTATCACGTCTTGAAGTCAATTATGTTCTATGGGCTCACGAAAAATTTCATTCATTATTACACATGGAGTTGGGAAGAAGTTCAGTGTTTGTTACAACACTTTAAAGTCTTAGGACTTTAGTGACAGTACATCACAATTGTATTTGTATCAAATTAATTATGATTTTTTCATTCATGAAGTTTGCAATAAAACTTTTAATAGTCATAATGTGCTTCTTTGTGTATAATATCGTAATACTTTGACCATTTCACAAATATTTCTCAATCGTGCAATCTCCACCCATTTTAACAGTTTTAAAAATCAAATATTTTTTTTGACCCTAAGACATTTTGAATATTAGTTGCACCAAGGATTATGAAATGCATCTTTTTATTTTCATTTGTCTTCAAGCCCTCACATGAAGTTGCACTTGAGAGCTTTGTTCGCCAAGCCCATGTTTAGAATCAATAAACATTTGTTGATTCCAAGAAAAACTTTGGTGATGTGGCAAAATATTCTACCACGTCACTTGAAATTTGCCACATGAAAAATGAATATACCAAGAATATTCCATGACATGGCATGAAATATTCTTGAAAATTTTGTCCTACTCAAGTGAGCAAGCTCAATTGTTCACCCGCTAATGTCATTGCTTTTTCATGGTTGGTGAATGTAACCTAACATAGGGGCGATTTTCTTTGTTAGTGTAACAATCGTATAAATGGAAATTTAAACAACAATTGACAACCAAAAACTTTGTTACCTTGATAGCCACATACTCCAATTTAAGTTCATTGTAAAACTCTAGAGTCACAAATTACTCAATGTATTTTCGTATCCCAAGTTAACAAAGTAACATACTAACCCCTCAATAAATTCAATTGTTGAATTTGTTTGAGGTTCTCATTTTTGTTTTTAGCCATTGGAAAACTTGACATCCATATTAACAACAATAACAAGTTTGAAACAAAAATTAACAACTTGGGTGCTAATGGTTTTTTGAGTCCAACAAAAATACTAGGCTCCAATGTAACCTAGCACAACCTTTTCTTGTTGTTTATTTTTCTTTAAATAGCCAAAAACATGGTAGGATGAACAACCATATCTCTCTAATTATATGCATTTAATGAATGATCAAGATGATATTGTAACATCATCTTGATGTTTTTAGCTTCTTTACTAACAATTTGTTGTTACAAGAGGTTTTTTCATCAAAGATTTCCATGCCATCCATGAATGCCTTAATAAAACATTGTCCAATATAGGAGGGTGTTTCCCCAAATATTTTACAGCCATGGATTCTAACGAAAAGCAAAACGCTTACCCAAGCATCAATCTTGAGCTTGAAAGTTGTAGGTTTTACACTTCAGCTCCAGCTCCACACCAGCTACTGAAATTGCTTGTAGTATTCAACCAACACTTTAAAAAACTTGATATATATGAGTTGAACTCTCTTAAAGACAAAAGCCAAATTATTAATGTGCAATAAAGCTACTTATTGTGTGAAGCCTGTACAACGATGGTGAGGGAGATGGCGAGGAACTGTTACACTGCATTAGGGTTTAGATTCCAAGACTTGTAGTATGGGCTTTGCTTTGCGATAGTCTCAATGCACGGGACTAGGGTTTGAAACGACTCCAAGTTACATGATGGGCTCATGGGATCGTGAAATGGGAGTATGCAATGCTGGATAATCTGCATCCCATGTATGTCATGGCAAGAGGTCGAGTGTTACACGGGATAAATTTGTGACGTGACTACGCGGTCGTTACAAGAATGGGTCTCACAGGTTATGAGAGTTTACCCGTTTTTCTGACATCATGCAGTGCTGGCAGTACTTTTGTACCAGACGCAATCAAATTTTTTCACCTGTTTAATATTTTGACGTGATCAAACAGCTACCAATTGCATAATATTGAGCTTGCCTTTGTAACAAGATAAAAAGAGAGTACCTTGACTATTGGACTCCACTTGTTCTAGCAAACAAGCTACATGTGTCCTCAAGAATGGAGAGTGGAAACTCTCTTCCTCTCTCTCTCTCCTCTTTCACTTGACCTTAACAATGAAACCACAAAACACTTGTCGATTTCCCAAAGTCATTTCCCATGTGCCTCCTCCCGGTTCAATGCACTTGTCCCCAGGCATGCTTTTACATTTATGGAAGAGACTCTTATTCCGGCGTCGAACAATAATAGACCGTCACCACCAATAATACATTTTGTCCATACACTCTATTGCACACTCTCTGTCATCGTCCCCTAACATCTGAGTAGAGAGAATAAGTTTTTACATATCCCTGGTTGTTCAAATAAAACACCCCAGGTGGACTCAATCCCATGGTGGGTCGGGTACCCAATGGGGACCCAATGTAGTTTTTGCTGATGAAAACGTTAATGCTATGTCGTTGCACGAGGATTATTATTACTTATATTGATCAGTGATTTTTTTGGGGTGTGGATTTTTGCCATTTTGTGAAAAATAATTTGAAAGAGGAATATTTTGTCACAAATACTTTATTTCTAAAAATAAAAAATCCAAAAAATATTTAAAAAATTATTAATCACCACAATTACCTGCAACATGAAAGGGTTCAAAAGATTTTCTACTTTCATATTTAAATACTGTAAAATTTCACTA
>Ga0209611_10006507_pt1 | contig 19111 bp, 14 predicted proteins | sample S1TSphgellanicum_3_FD_187693 | JGI IMG/M metagenome (GOLD analysis project Ga0209611, IMG submission 187693) | Host-associated microbial communities from peat moss isolated from Minnesota, USA - S1T2_Fc - Sphagnum magellanicum MG (SPAdes) (version 2) | ecosystem: Host-associated > Plants > Peat... | reverse complement strand
TGTTGCCAGCGACATCAACAGCGACAATCATCCCTCCGCGACGCGATCCGGACGTTCATCCTGATTGCCGCCAACTTTCATCCAGATCGTCGCGCTACAGCCTCGCCGCCGCGGGGCCGCAACCATGAGAGGCCAGACGCTGCCGGACGCGCCGATCGAGCGCATCCGCCGCCACCTGGTCGCACTGCGCATGCCGCGCGCGCTCGAGACGCTCGACCATCTCGTGCAGCAGATCGAGCGCGGCCAGATCGGCACCATCGAGGCGATCGAGATGCTGCTCGCCGAGGAACTCACCGTCCGCGAGAGCCGGCGCATCAAGGCGGCGCTGCAGATGGCCCGCCTCGGCACCATCAAAACTCTGTCCGGCTTCGACTTCGCCTTCCAGCCCTCGCTCGACCGCAACCGCATCCTGGCCCTCGCCCAGCTCGACTTCATCGACCGCCACGAGGTCGTGCACCTGATCGGCCAATCCGGCACCGGCAAGAGCCACCTCGCCATCGCCCTTGGCGTCGAAGCGGTGCGCGCCGGCCGCAGCGTCTACTTCTCTCCGCTCGCCGACATCATCGACAATCTCGCCCGCGCCGACCGCGAGGGCCGGCTGCGCGAGCGCATCCGCTATCTCTGCCGCGCCCAACTGCTGATCATCGATGAGATTGGCTACCTCAGCGTCGGCGCCGGTGCCGGCAACCTGTTCTTCCAGCTGGTCAACGCCCGCTACGAGCGCGGCGCCATGATCCTCACCTCCAACCGCGGCTTCGCCGAATGGGGCGAGGTGTTCGGTGATCCGGTCGTCGCCACCGCGTTGCTCGACCGGCTGCTGCACCATGCCGTCGTGGTGCAGATCGAAGGCTCCAGCTATCGGCTGCGTCAGCACGCCGACCTGCTGGCACAGCCGCGCCATCCAAGCCAGACGACCACCACCGAGGCGCCGCCACGCCGCCGTGGCCGGCCGCCCAAGGTGGCGCCGTCCAACACCCGCGCCGCGTGAACCAATCCCCATACAATTCCGTTACGTCACGGAGAACGCCCATGCCGAGAGGTCGCCAACCCGAGGGCGAACACCCCCTGAGCGACGCCGAACGCCAGGCGCGCTATCGCGCCCGCCAACTCGCCAAGCAGAAGCCCCCTGTCGTGCGCTTCCGAAAGCCCGCCGACCGGCGCAGCCGGGCCCAACGCTGGTGCGACACCGTCGCCGAACTGCTCGCCTTGCAGACTGAGTATGCCGCGTGGTCCGACAGTTTGCCCGACAGCCTGCGCGACAGCGCCACCGCCGAAGCGCTCCAGGCCATCGTCGACCTCGATCTCGACGACCTCGCCGCGATCGTCCCACCCCGCGGCTATGGCCGTGACTGATCCAAAACAAAGTGGGGAATTTTCAAGCGGCGCTTTTGGGGAATATTCAACCGGCATTGACAACATTGCGCTGGTGGTCGAGGAAGTCCCCGCTTGCGAGGTCGTGGACCAGCGTCTCGTTGGTCGGCGTGTCGCCGAATTGGAAGTCCGCGACATCCTTGGCCAGCGGCAGCTTGGCGATGGTGATCTGGTATCGGATCGACCGCGCCTGCTTCTCGTTGATCTCGGCGGTCAGCAGGTCCCCGACCACGCGGGCGGGCTCGTGCTGGCGCTTCACCGCGCTAGCGATGATCTCGTCATAAGCTGCCTTCATGCCGTAGAGCTTCAACTCGCCCATGGCAGTCAGGATCTCGGATCGTTCCATCGGAGGCCCTCCTGAGGCTGTCGTAACGGGTGCAGTCGGCCACAGGCGCGTGGTGCAGCCGCAGCGCGTCCGGCGTCACGATCGTGATCGGAGGCGCGGGCTCGCGCTGACGCGCCAGGATGTTGATGATGATGTCCGCCGAGTGGACGCCGTCGCGCAGCGCCTCCTGGCAGGCCGCCTCGACCGCCGGCAGCCCGTCGCTGAGCACCGCGGTCAGGATCTTGACCATCTGCCGATCGCCGTCGGCTGAGCCGGCAAGTTTGCGGCGGATCCGCTGCAGTGCTCCCGGCAACACCCAGTCCTTGAACGGCGCGCCGTTGCGCAGCGCGCCGGGCTTGCGGACCAGCATCGGCACGTCGTGTCAGGGGTTGAACACCGTCTGGTCGCGACCGAAGCAGCGGCCATGCTCGCCGACCACGCGCCCGTTCTGCCGCAACTCGATCCGGTCGGCATACGCGCGGATCTCCACCGGGCGCCCGACCGCATGCGCCGACACCGAATAGCGATTGTTGTCGAAGCGGACGCGGCAGGTCTTCGACACCGAAGCAGGCACGGCGTGGAACCCGTCGAAGCGGCCGGCATAGCGAACCAGACTTGCCCGCTCCGCCTCGAACATCTCCCAGATCGTCCGCTCGCGCACTTCGGGGTGACGATGCGCACGAGCGTAGGCGATGCACTGGTCGAGCAGCCAGGCGTTCAGCTCCTCGTAGCTCTTCGCCCGTACCCGCGGCGCGAAAAACCGCTCGCGCACCAGACCGACCTGGTTCTCTACTTGGCCCTTCTCCCAGCCCGACCCCGGCGTGCAGGCGACCGGCTCAACGAGATAGTGGCTGCACATCTGCCGGAAGCGACGATTGTAGGCGCGCTCGCGACCGACGAAGATCGCCTCCACCGCCGTCTTCATGTTGTCGTAGATGCCGCGCGTGCAGGCGCCCTTGAAGAAGGCGAACGCCCGGTCGTCGGCGTCGAACACCATCTCCTGCGTCTCGCGCGGATACGCCCGCACGAACAGCATCCGGCTGTGGCACAGCCGAACATGCGCCACCTTCACCGTCACAGTCGTGCCGCCGAGCAGCACGATCTCGTGGCTCCAGTCGAACTGGTAGGCCTCGCCCGGCGCAAAGCTCAGCGGAACAAAGGCCGCTGCTGACGTCGATGCCCGATCGCGCTGCCAGCCACGGGCGTAACGCCGGACCGCGTCGTAGCCGCCCTCATAGCCCCGGCCACGCAGGGTCTCGAAAATCCGGATCAGCGTAAGCCGCTCACGGCTCGGCTTCGCCTCGTTCGCCGCCAGCAGCTGCTCGAGGTCGTCCAGCCATCGTCCCAGCCGAGGCAGAGGCTGCTCCTCACGCTCGTAGCGAAACTCCGTCGCCTCCGACCGCAGAACCTTCCGCACCACCTTCCGCGACATGCCCAGCTCGCGGCAGATCGCCTTGCCCTGCACAAAATACGCACGCCGGATCTTCGCGACCGTCTCCACCACCAGCATCCCGTTCCAGGCCCCCGTTCGTCCCGAGAGCCATCGTGAACCCCGTCACTAGAGGGGGCCCTTTTGGACGCCGATCACCCCTCCAATGGGGTCCTTTTTCCACGCCGAATCACAGGAAGCGAAGCTGTGCTTCATCGGGCCATGGGCTGATGGAGAACAGATCAGGGCTGATTGTCGACACGCGGCTGACGCGCGTCTCGGGCCATGCCGAACGGCTGGCGGCGCTGGAACTAATCGAGCCTTACGCCGATCGGCCGCGCGCGATCACGCTCGGCGCCGACCGGGGCTGGCGCATGAGCGGGCCAACCACATGCGAGATCGTCGGCCGTTGGCAGATCGTCGCGGCCGACACCTGGGATCGCGCCTATCTTGACCTGTCCGGGTCGGTGCATCTGACCATCGGCGGCGATGGCAGGGCAGAGTTCGCCTTCGGCGCCCTGCAAGCGAGCGGCGAGATCGATACGCCTGCACCATGGTGTTCTTCCGTTGGGAAGGCTTTGACGAAGGCGATGAAATCACGGGCAAAGCGTCTGCCGAATTGCAAGACAAAGGCAGCCTCGAAATCGACCTGTCCCTCAACAACGGCGACGACGCCACCCTCACCGCACCACGCGAGTGACTTTTTCAACGACCTGCTAGGGCCGAGCGGCAAGCTCGGCGGCGGCCCTTGCGTACAGCGGTTGACTGAACAGGAAGCCCTGCACGATCTCGGCGCCCGCGGCTGCGGCCATATCGAACTGTGCCTGCGTTTCGATCCCCTCGACGACCACCGCCTTTTTCGCCGCATGGGCAAGCGCGATCACCGCACCGATAAAGTCCACGCCGCGGCTGTCCCCGACGACATCCTGGAAGAAACTGCGGTCGAGCTTGACCACGTTCGCCGGAATGCGGCAGAGGTAGGAGAGCGACGAGTATCCCTTGCCGAAATCGTCGATCGCCACATGTACTCCCATTTTGCGGACCTCAGCGAGCACGTAGGAAGCTGCGACATCGGTCAGCGTGCCCTCGGTCACTTCCAGGCAAAGGGCCGTTGGAGCGAACCCCTCGGCGTGTAGCACATCGGCGAGACGAGAGCAGAAGCCGGGTTGCGCAAGCTGCGCGGGCGAGACGTTCACCGCCAATTGCAGCGGGGTATTCGGACTCGCCCGTTGGAATACGCGCCCCTCGCGCAGGGCATTCGCCAGCACCCACTCGCCGAGCGGCAGGATGAGTCCCGACTTCTCCGCTTGCGGGAGGAACAGTTCGGGCGCCATCGAGCCGTGGCGCGGATGCCGCCAACGCAGCAACGCCTCGAAACCGACCAAACGCCTGCTCCCGGAGGCAATCCAAAACTGCGGCTGATAGACCAGCACGAGCTGGTCGTTGTCGCCGAGAGCGTCGCGAAGATCGTGGTCAAGCTCAAATTGCCGGGCCGCGCGATCGTAAAGCGACCGCTCGAACGTCATTTCGCGATTGCCGCCGCGCTGCTTCGCCACATACATCGCCATGTCCGCGGCCTGGATCAGGTCGAGCCCCCCCAACTGATCGGCGAGCGCGATCCCGATGCTCGCCGAGATGTGGCACGGCCGCCTGGCGATCTCATAGGGCGCTTCGATTGCCTGCCGCACCCGTCCTGCGAGCTCGGCGACGGCGGTCCGGTTCAGTCCGCGGCACAGCATGACGAACTCGTCGCCGCCGAGCCGCGCGACCAGGTTGTCCGACCCGGCAGCGGCAAGCAGGCGCCGGGCGACCTCGACCAGCAGCGCGTCCCCCGCAGCGTGTCCCATCGTATCATTGACGATCTTGAAACGGTCAAGGTCGAGGAACAGCAGGGCGGCGCCCGCCCCGTTGTCGTGCGCGGCCTCGGCCAGCCGGTCCAACAGCAGGCTGCGGTTGGGCAGCCCGGTCAGCGAATCATAGTGGCGGAGGCGTGCAAGCTCCGCCTTCGTGCGTTGCGCTACCTCGGCCGCGACCACGCTGCGCAATTCGCCGGCAATGGCCAGATCGAGCTCCGCCCAGGGTGCGGAACGCCCGCTCACGGTCTGCTGCCAGGCGGCAAAGGAAGCGCGCGGGGAGAGGCGCGCGGTGACCGGGTCTGAGGCGGCAGCCTTGCTCGGGTCGCCGCCCCAGATGACGGTCCGCTGCAGTTCGGGCCGGAACCACAGGATCGCATCGTCGGTATCCTGCGCCAGCGGCAGCAGCAGCGCGCCGCTGCCCTCACTGGTGCATTCGGCGAGCTCGCGATAGCGCAGGCCAAGATCATTGACAGACAGCAATGAACCGCCGGCCTCGGCCTGCAGCAGCGCGAGGGCGCGCTCAGCCGCAGCCGGCGGCGGGATGCGGCCGAGGTGGAAGAGGTCGCTCGACAAGCGCACCATCACCCCAGCGGCGTTCACCAAATCAAGCAGTTCCGTCGCCGCCGCGACGAACGCCTCGCGCAGCGGCGCGGGGCCGGCGAGCCGGCCGGCAAGCGCGCGCAAGGTTGCGTGGCGCTCAAGCCGCTCGGCATACACTTCCGCCTGGCCCAGCGGCACGAGCAGCAGCGACACGACCTGGCCGATCATGCCGGCGACCGCCCGCAGCTGGGGCCCGGCGACCCGCGGGGTCGCGTGATGGCACACCAGCATGCCCCAGAGGTCCTGCCCGTGCGCAAGCCCGATCGTCAGGCTCGCCGCAGTCTTCATGTTCCGCATGTATTCGCAGTGGATCGGCGAGACGCTGCGCAAGGCGCTGCGGGTCAGGTCGAGCGACGTGCCGTCGTCCAGCGCCCGATCGGCCAATAGCGGCACCGGCCGGTAGCTGGAGTCGGCGACCGTGCCGACGCTTCGGCGCAGGTACAGCCGCCGTGCCTGGGGCGGGATGTCAGTCGCGGGATAGCGCAGCCCGAGATAGGGGGCGAGTTCCGCACTGCGGGCCTCGGCGATCACTTCCCCATGTCCGTCCTCGGCGAAGCGATAGGCCATCACCCGGTCGTAGCCGGTCAGAGCCTTCAGTCCGCTCACTGCGAGCTGGCAAAGTTCGGCGATGCTGGCCGTCTGCCTGAAGGCCTCCAGGATCGACTGTGCCATGATGATCGGCGGCCCCTGCTCGGCTTCGCGCCGCATTGGCTCAATGTCCACGCAGATGTGCCGGCCCGTCCGATGGGCATGCAGATGAAGGGTACCGCCACCCGGGCCAGGTACGGAAAGCACCTCCCCGAACGCCGAGCCGTCGCGCGGCCCGGTCCCAGGAAGCACGCGGCCCGCCGCCTCGCCGACCGCCTCCGCCAATGGCCGCCCGAGCACCGCTTCGGCCGGTCGACCGAGGATCGCCAGAAGGTTCGCACTGGCATGGGTCACCAGCCCCTCGTCCGCCAGCACCGCCAGCACCGCTCCGTGCGGCTGGATCGCACCGGGGATGTGGATCGGCTCGCGCTCGCAGAGCGATGGATCGAAACCTGGCAGAGGTTCCTGGGTCTGAGGTTCCTGGGGGCCGCTCATGACCGGCCGCCCCCGACAGCGCGGAACGGAGCGAACCATGTGAGGATGAGGCGGAAGACGCGCTCCGCGCACGTCACAACGTCGGCGCAAAACCAAGGGCAATCGCGCCCGAAGCGGTCCAGCGGGAGCAGAATCAAATAATCATCGCGCGTGCGGATCGTGCCGGGCAACCCGAGCAGGACTTCGGTGCGTCCACGTAGGGGCGCGGTTTGCACGCGCAGGCGGGAGGACAGCGACGGGTCCAAAGGTCTCATATCACGAAAGTATTCGATGGGATTTCATCTCTAACATCATAAAGTATAACTCAGAATCCTGCAAGCCAATGCAATCCTTGCAGACGGTTGGCATTCGCTACGATTGGCCGGCTGACTCGAAGGGATCGCCGGCCAGGATTGGTGGTCTGCGACCTAGGCTTAGCGACGCACCGGCGAACGGCGGCGCGGCGGGTCGCGGCGCGTCAGCGGTCGCCTGGGGCGGACCGGCAGGTAGGCGGATCTCGAACACGGCGCCCCCGTTCTGATTGCGCACGCTCATGCCGCCGCCGGCGCCGGTCACAATGTCGTAGCTGATCGACAGGCCGAGGCCCGTGCCCTGGCCAACCGGCTTGGTGGTGAAGAACGGCTCGAAAATGCGCTCCCGCACCGCATCGGGAATGCCGCCGGCAGCATCGGCGACGGACAGCACCACCTCGGTACCTTCGCGCCGCGCCTCGATCCGGATCACCCGCTCCGCAACATCGGTTGCGGCATAGGCGTCGGCGGCATTGACCAGCAGGTTGATCAGAACCTGTTCCAACTGCACCAGCCCCAGCCCTGCCTCCGGCAGGTCCGGCGGCAGCGCACGATGCACCTCGACGCCGCCGGCCCGCAACCGGCTCTGGATCATCGCGAGCGTGTTGTCGACGGCCTCCAGAATGCGGGTCGGCACGACCGGCCCACTGTTCCGACGCCCGAACGTCATGACAGTACGGATGATCTCGCTGGCACGCCGAGTCTGCTCCATCATGCGACGCAGCTTGCCCACCACGGCCTCGGGCTCGCTGCCACCTTCGATCAGCGTGATCGCGTTCTGCGCCGCCATGTTCACCACGGCCAGCGGCTGATTCAGTTCGTGTGCTAGTCCCGCCGCCACCTCGCCCAGCGACGCCAGCCGCTGCATCTGCAGCGCCTGCGCTTCCGCCGCCTTGAGCTTAGTAATGTCCAGCACCGTGCCGATACGATACGGCGTCGAGCCATCTTCCGGCCGCACATAGGTGACGGCGAGCATCGCCGGGAACACCGACCCGTCACTGCGCAGCCGGTCGGCCTCGAACACCACAAGGCCAGCGGTCTGAACGGTCGCGAGAATCTCGCTGACCCGCTTGCGGTCTGCCGGCGCATACGGGGCCAGTACCGTGTGGCCCAGGACCTGATCGGGGGGCATGCGATGCAGCGCGGCGAAGGCGGGATTGGCATAGATGACCGTGTCCGTGGCCGTGTCGACGATGGTGATGCCGACGCCGGCATGCTTCACGGCGTCGGACCAACGCCGGATCTCGCGCTGCGCCTGCACCTGCGCCTGCTTGTACTCGGTGATGTCGATCATCGTACCAATACGGTACGGTGGCGAGCCATCTTCCGGCCGCACGTAGGTGACCGAGGCCATGCTCGGAAACACCGATCCGTCGAAGCGCAGCCGATCCGCTTCGAACACGACATTGCCGGCGGTCGGAAGGTGCGAGAGGATTTCGGCAACCCGGTCGCGCTCCGCCGGCGCATAGGGAAGCAACGCCGATTGGCCGATGACCTGATCGGGGTGACTGCCATGCAGCGCGGCGAAGGCAGGATTGGCGTAGACCAACGTCTCCGTGGCGGCGTCGACGATGGTGATGCCGAAGCCGGCATGCTTCACCGCGTCGGACCAACGCCGGATCTCGCGCTGCGCCCGCGCCTCCGCCACCTTGTGCTGGGTGAGGTCCAGCACCGTGCCAATTCGATACGATCTCGATCCATCCGCCGGCTGCACGTGGGTGGCCGAGATCATCGACGAGAACGCCGACCCGTCGGCTCGCAGACGGTCCGCCTCGAACACGACGTGGCCGACAGCCTCGACTTCCGCATGAATGCGCCCGATCCGCTCGCGCTCCGCCGGCGGGTAGAAATCCGGCACGCGTTTGCCGGCAATCTCGTCGCGGCGCATGCCATGCTGCGCGGCGAAGGCCGCGTTGGCGTAAAGGACCGCGGCCGTGCCTGCGTCCACGATCAAGATGCCGACGCCGGCATGCTCCACGGCGTCGGACCAACGCCGGATCTCACGCTGCGCCTGCGCCTCCGCTGCCTTGTGCTTGGTGAGGTCCAGCGCAGTGCCAATACGGTACGGTGGCGAGCCATCTGCCGGCCGCACGTAGGTGACCGAGGTCATCGACGGGAACACCGACCCGTCGGAGCGCAGACGGTCCGCCTCGAACACGACGTGGCCGACGGTCTCGATCTCGGAACGGAGATGGTTGATCCGCTCACGCTCCGCCGGCACGAAGAATTCCGGTACCGGCTTGCTCGCGATCTCCTCGCGGCTCATGCCATGCAGCGCAGCAAACGCGGCATTGGCGTAAAGGGTCATGGTCGTGTTCGCGTCGACGATGCTGATGCCGACGCCGGCATGCTCGACGGCGTCGGACCAACGCCGGATCTCGCGCTGTGCCTGTGCCTCCGCCGCTTTGTGCTTGGTGAGGTCCAGCGTGGTGCCAATACGATACGGTTGCGATCCATCGGCCGGCCGCACGTAGGTGACCGAGACCATGGCCGGGTACACCGACCCGTCATGGCGCAGGCCATCCGCCTCGTACACGAGGTGGCCGACCGCCTCGACTTCCTTCCGAATACGCCCGATCCGCTCGCGCTCCGCCGGCGGGTAGAAATCCGGCACGTGTTTGCCGGCGATCTCGTCGCGGCGGATGCCATATTGCGCCGCGAACGCGGCATTGGCATACAGAACCTTGGCCGTGCTTGGGTCGACGATGGTGATGCCGACGCCGGCATGCTCCACGGCGTCGGCCCAGCGCTGCGCGTCGCGCCGCAACTGCACGTCCTCGGTGATATCCTGGATCACGCCGGTGACACCGACCTTGCGGCCCTCGGCATCCCGCCTGAGCCGCAACAATTCCCGCAAGATCCGCACCTCGCCGGAGGGGCGCACGATCCGGTACTCCCTCGGCCGTTCGGTGCCGTCACGCATCACGGACCGGTAGGCGTCCTGGGACGACGTGCGGTCGTCCGGGTGGATGCACGCAAGGACCCGATTGCTATCGAGAAGAAATATGGCCGGATCCTGGCCGAGAATCGAAAAGGTTTCAGGCGACCAGCGGATGCGTCTCGGCTCGAACTCCATACTCCAGGTGCCGATGCGCACCAGTTGTGCTGCGTCCACCAGCTCGGCGGTGCGCACCGCCAGTTGCTCCGTCAACTCCGCCAGCGCCTCGTTCTTGCGATGCAGCTCCTGTCGCGCATGTTCCACTTCGGTGATGTCCCAGATCACCGCCAGGTTCGCCGCACGACCATCGTAGTCGATGCCTTGCACCGCCGACCGCACCGAGATCCGCTCGCCTGTCGCCGTGACGTGCGTTGCCGAAGTCACCGCCTGTTTCGCGTGCAGCGCGCGGATCTTGGCATGCGCCGCCGCCCGGTGCTCGACCGGGAGCACATCCGTGACCACGCGGGCAAGGAACTCGGCCCGCGACCAGCCGTAATGCGCGATCGCCGCGTCGTTGACCTGCAGAAACTCCAGCGTCTCGATGTCGTACACCCACATCGGCATCGGGTTGCTGTCGAATAGCAGGCGGAACGACGCTTCGCGCTGCTGGCGTTCCTGCTCGAATCTGCGCCGCTCAGTAATGTCGGTCTGCACGGCGATGAAGTGGGTGATGTGCCCCTGCTCGCGCATCGGCGTGATGTTCAGGTCGACCCAGAACGGCGTGCCGTCGCGGCGGTAGTTCAGCAATTCCACACCGACCGGTTCCGCCGCCGCCAGCGCGCGGCGCACGTGGGCCAGCACGCCGGCATCCGTGGCCGGCCCCTGCAGCATGCGTGGCGTCTGGCCGAGCAGTTCGCCGTGATCATAACCGGTCATCTGGGACATCGCGCGATTGGCGTAGACGATGCGCGGACCCGGCGGATCGAGCGGATCGGCTTCAGTGACCAGCACGCCACTGAGCGCCTCCTCCAGCGCGCTGCTGAGCAGGGCATGCCGATCCTCGCTGATCTTGCGATACAGCACCGGCTGCAACGCCGTTGAGATCGCCGCCAATTCGTCGCCGATCTGGTAAACTGGCGCGCTGTTGTCGGCGAACATCAGCGTGACCGCGAACCGTTTTCCGTCGGTCAGCAACGGTTGGGAGACCAGCGCACCGAGCCCGGCTGCAACTGCGCCGGCAACAATGACGGGCGAACCTTCTGACAAGCGCTCCGACAGACGAGCCACGACGAGCGGCGCGCCTCGCCTGACCGAGTCCCTGGCCAGTTGCGATACGGGGGTCGGAGGGTGATTCTTCAGTTCCGCACCGAACGCCGCAAGCCGGGGTGTCGCCCAACTCGTCACCGACACGTAGCTCGGCGGATCGCCGATGATCTCGCTGACCGCGGCCACCTCGGCTCCGAACGTGGTCGCGAGGTATTCGAGGGACGCCTCCATCGCTTCGTGCCAGTGGACCGCCCGATTGAACAAGCCGAGCACAGTCTCGATGCGTAGCCGGCGCTGTTCCGCGGCGCGCCGCAGCCGCGCGAGGCCGACCTCGCGCTCGACGATCACGGCAAGACGCAGCTCCAGCCGGTCCTTCAGGACGACGTCTGAGATGCCGCCCCGTATCAGGTCGGCAACTGCTTCCTCGCCGATCGTGCCGGTGACGAGGACCATAGGAACGGCGGGGGCGTGCTCGCGCGCCAGGTCCCAAATCGTGGCGAGCGCGAGGCCGGGCACGGAATAGTCGCAGAGCACGATGTCCCAGTCCTGCGCCAGCAGCGCTTTGCGGAGCGGGCCGGCCGCGTCGACGCGCAACGGCGCGATCACCAGGCCGTTGGCGTGGAGGATGCGCTGGACCAGCCACGCATCGTCGTCGCTGTCCTCGACGTGCAGCAACCTGATCGGACCGGAATTCATGGCTGGTGGCGTCAGGCCGGCCGCGGATTGCGGTTGATCAGCAGCCAGTATAGGCCGACTTCGGCCACGGTCTTCTGAAACGCGGCGAATTCGATCGGCTTGCGAACAAAGCTGTTTGCGCCGAGGTCGTAGCTGCGCAGCAGATCCTCCTGCTCGTCCGAGGACGTGAGGATCACCACCGGAAGGGTCTTGGTGCGGGTGCTGCTGCGTACCTGCGTGAGTACCTCCAGGCCGTCGATGCGCGGCAGCTTGATGTCGAGAAAAACCACCAGTGGCAGTGATTCAAGCCGATCCGGCCCATCCAGCAGCAACCGCAACGCTTCCTCGCCGTCGCGCGCGACGGCGGTCACGTTGTTCACCCGCGCCTTGCGCAGCGCCCGCTGAATCAGCTCAAGATCATCCGGATCATCTTCAACGATGAGGATCGCATCCGCCGCCATGGATTCAACTCCGCTCCGGGAGGGTGAATGACACGGTGGCTCCCTGGTCCTCGATACCGTCGATCCAGACGTCGCCACCATGCCGGGCGAGGATACGGGAGACGATCACCAGACCGATCCCGGTACCCTCGAATTCGTCGGCGCGATGCAGCCGCTGGAACGGCGCGAAGAGCTTGTGCCGATAGCGCGTGTCGAAACCGCTGCCGTTGTCGGCGATGTGGAAAATCCGCCGCCCGTCTTCATTCGTCGTGAAGAACCGGATTTCCGCGGTTTCGCGGCGTTGCGTGAATTTCCACGCATTGTCCAGCAGGTTCTCCAACACGATCAGCAGCAGCCGGCCGTCGCCCCGGGTATTCATCCCATCCTGGATCGCCAGACGTACATCGCGATCAGGAAGACGCTCCGTCAGGCGGGCCGCGGCGCTGGCCGCGAGAACCGATAAATTGACCTCTGTCCGCTCGACATCGCCCCGCCCAACCTGGGACAGCTTCAGCAGATCGTCGATGAGCTGGCCCATGCGCTCGCTCGCGCGGCTGATGCGCAGCAGGTAGTCGAGCGGCTCGCCGGCGAACTGGTCCCCATAGTCCTCGAGCAGGGCGCGGCTGAAGCCGTTGATCGCACGCACCGGCGCCCGCAGGTCGTGCGCCACCGAGTAAGTGAAGGACTCCATCTCCTTGACGGCAATCGCCAGATCTCGCGTACGCTCCGCGATGGCAGCCTCAAGTGCCATGGTTTGGTCGCGAAGCTTGCTGTGGTCGGCCTGCGTGAACGCACTATGTGCTTTTCCATTTTGGGACAATTTCGAACCTAATAACAAAAGGGAAATTGACGCTAGAACACTAGCTTATCAGACGCAAGATAATTTCGCACGGAAAAGTGATATCCATGTAGTAATGGAAGGTTTCCAAATATATTCGTTATCGAATATCAACATTTTCAGGCGTCTACCCCTCCCAGCGCCCGGGCGGGAGCACGATCGGATTGTTCGATGATTGAGAACCCAGGCACCCATTGATAGTCCCGCGGTCCGTGGGGATTTGATGCCGCCAGGACGATCAAGGGCCGCGGGCGTCATGCGCTGGTTGATACCGACGGCCACGCCCTGGAATTGCAGGTCCAACTCGCCTCCGATCAGGACCGCGACGGCGCCCCATCGGGCTGACAGCGTCGCGCGCCCGTTTCCCATTCATCAAGACGGTGTTCGCCGACAGCGTCTGTGCCGGCGAGCAGGTCGCAAGCGCTACCGCTATCGTCGTCTAGATGGTGCGCAAACTGGCTGACCAAGTCGGCCTTCAGGTGCTGCCGCGCGCTGGGCGTTCGTCACCGCTATTCCACTCTGCTGCCGTTTGATGCCAGGTCGGGGGCTGATACGCCGGCGGACCTACTCACGAGGACAGCTTGGAGAGATGTCTGTTACGAATCGAGCAATGTTTTCTCTCAATAATGCTTGCCGTGATGAGCGCGAGAAGCGGACATGTCCGCGTCGACAGCCGTGTCCCACCGCCGCAGTTACACCCCGGACGACCGGCGCTGAGAGCCGATCCGGGAAGTTTGAACCTACGCTGAGTATCTTGCCTGCCGGCGGAGCATGATGCGGATCATGGCGAGGCGGACGAAGGCGGCGGCATAGCGGACGTGGCGCTCGTCGTCGCGCGCCAGCCTGCGATGATGACTGATCCAGATACGGTTGGACAGCCAGTTGTCGCGCATGAACTGCCAGACGTTCTCGATCGGGTTGAGTTCCGGGCATTTCGGCGGCAGCGGGACCAGGGTGATGTTGGGCGGCAGCACGAGTTGATCCGATAGATGCCATCCCGCCTGGTCGAGGATGAGCGCGGCATGCGCGCACGGCGCGACCGCGGCGGCGATCTCGGCAAGGTGCAGGTTCATCGCCTCAATGTTGCATGTGGGCAGGACGAGGCCGGCGGCTTTGCCAAGTTCCGGGCAGATCGCGCCGAAGATATAGGTGCAGGCGGTGCGCTGATCCTGCGGTGCGACCGGGCGACTGTCGCGCTTGGCCCAGCGCCGAGTGAGTTGCGTCTTCTGCCCGACCCGAGCTTCGTCGGCGAACCAAATCTCTATGGCGCTCGGGTCAATACCCTGATCGTGCGCGATCTGCCCCAGAAGGTCCGGGAAGCTTTTTTAAAATGCTCGATCGCGCCTTCGGCCTGGGCATGATGACGCGGCCGGGCGGAGAGCTTGCGATACTCCATCGCACGCAGTTCGCGGCTCAACGTCTGCTTGGCAATGCTGACTTGGAAGCTGTCCCACAGCCATTGGCACAGATCCACCAGTCGCCACCGCACCACACCATGCACCGACGGGATCGGGCCGCTCTCGATCACCGCCGCCAGCGCCGCGCGATGCGTCGCGTTCAGCCGCGACGGTTGGCCCGGCGCCTTGCGGTCGATCAGTCCGTCAGGGCCATCCGCATTGAACTTCATCACCCAATCGCGAACGATCTGCAGCGTGACGCCGCCGGTCTTCGCCGCCTCCGACCGCATCCCACCCTCATAGATCACCGCCAGCGCCAGCAGCCGACGGGCTTGCGCGGCATCCTTGGTCTTGCGGGCCAGCACACGAAGCCCAGGCGCATCGAAATCACCCCGCAGCGGGATCGGCATGGCGAGCCTCCGTCGTTCGCCGTCTTGAATCAAACCGCCGCCGCGCCGCGCAAGGCCCCAAGAGTCAGGACCTCAGGGACTTGGTATGAGCGTGCAGTTTTGGACAAATCGTGCGGCGACCCCAACACCGCCCGCGCTTGCGCCCGCATTGGCCCACCCCGACCGTCCACGGCCGATTTGCGGCCGTGGACGGTCGGACGTCAACCGGCCGGCGGTGCCGCGGCCATCATTGCTCGAACCCGGCGATGGCCGAGGCAAGCTGGGTGTTCTGCAGATCGACCACGAACATTTCCAGGAATTCGGCGCCGACCGACTTGGCGTTGGCCACCATCGTGGTCGTTTCGATCACCGGATCGCACGGCTGGTAGCCGCCATTGTCCAGGCAGCCGGTGTCGCTGGTGATCCGGGTCTTCGGCGAATCGGCCAGCAGCGTGTCCGCCGGCACGGTGGGTGGTGGCGTGAAGACGTTCAGCGTGGTCAGGGCGTCGCTTTGCAGCACGAAGCGGTCGCCAATGATCTGCGCGCTGATGCCGTCAAGTGTCTGAACCAGCTGCGTGTCGCCGCTGCTGCCGGCGATGATCTGGCCGGAGTCATCGATCGGCGGGAACGGCCAGGAGCCTGTTTCTACCGCGAGTTGCTGGGTGGGGAAGCTGGCGGCGTAGGTCGAGACGATGGTGCTCCATGCGCTGGTCACCTTGTTGGGCGTGTAGCCGGCGGATTGCCACGCGCTGACCGGGGCGATCGGCGCAGCGCCGCACACCCCGGAACCGACGGAGTGTGAGCCGGCCGAGAACACCAGCAACATTTCGCCGGTGACCGAGTTGAGGCCATCGAGCTTGACCATCGTGACATTGGGGTTACTGGCGTAGCGGGCGCCCAGCGCGGTGATCATCTGGGTCAGGTTGCTGAGATAGACCGGATCCCAGGGCAGCGGCAGTGGTTGTGTGGAGCACTGCGGCAGCACTCCGCCGAGGTACCAGCGCAGGCTGAATTTCTTGGCGCCCGCCTTGTACAGCCATTTCGGCGAGAACACGCCGGCCTCGACCCGCAGCGCGACCTGCCGTCCGTTCTGCGCCGCCAGGGCGATCTGCGCATCGAAATAGCTGAAATCGATATTGCCCTGCGTCGGTTCCAGCTCGGCCCAGGTGGTCGCCAGCGTCACCCCCGTCACCGACGGATTGGTGTAAATACCGCTCGGCATGCTGGCATTCGCGGTAATGAAGGCGAACACACCGGCCGGCGTCGTTGCCGCCGACGCCGGTTGGCCGGCGCCAAGCGCAGCGACCGAGAGGCAAGCGGCCAGCACTGGCGCCGCGATGACGCGGGCGAGACACCGAACATTTTTCATAGATTTCACCATTTCCTTCGAGTTGAGGGGATAATATTGGAGTATATAGCTCCGTGTTTACTAAAAAACAATTATGGTATTGGTATTACTTGGTCATTATTTTAGTTAATTTGGTTGTGGCGTTCCTATTTGTTGGAATTATTTGAATAAAGAGTGATCAATTGACTGGAGATTTTTATCTTTGTTTCTGCGTCTTGTCCCCCCATAAATTTTCTCATTTTCCCCGGTGATTTCTTGATGCAAAGGCGCTTCACTTGTTGCCGCACGAACGGATCAGAACATCTTCGATTACAATCGGGCGAGCGGATCCAGCGACCAGTGGGCCATCTGGAGAAGATCCGCGAGAGGGCTGATGAATCTTTGCAGGGGAGATTTTCCCGTAAAACGGTACGTTCCTGCGACCGGGAGCGTGATGGGCGGTGGCCAGCGCTACACTGGCCGGCGCGACCATCCCTGTTGGTGGCCGCGCAGGCGTCCCGAAATGTATCCCTGTGTCAGCCGCCAGGGCGCCAATCATCGGGCCGGCAGGCGCGATCAAGCATCCGCTTTCGCCAGCGCTATGCTCCGGCGGCTGGCCCCGCGCTCTTGATGTCGGCGGCCCGCAGCCAGCCCCCTCAGGCGCCGGGATGCAGCGCCCGCCAGACGCGCTCCGGCGTCGCCGGCATGTCGATGTGGTGCACGCCCAACTGGCCCAGGGCATCGGCCACCGCATTCATCACCGCGGGCAGGCTGCCGGCGCAGCCGGCCTCGCCGCAGCCCTTCACGCCGAGCGGGTTGGTCACCGCCGGCGTCGGCCGGCTGGCCACGCCGAACGACGGCGCATCGCCGGCGCGCGGCAGCGCGTAATCCATGAACGAGCCGGTCAGCATCTGGCCGTTCTCGTCATAGCGCACGCTCTCGGTCAGTGCCTGGCCGATGCCCTGCACCACCCCGCCATGCGCCTGCGCGGCCACCAGCAGCGGGTTCACCTCCACGCCGAAATCGTTGGCCATCGTGTAGCGCACCACCTCGATGGCGCCGGTCTCCGGGTCCAGCTCCACCTCGGCGACGTGGCAGCCGTTTGGGAAGGCGCTCGGCACGCCGGCATTGACCAGTTCGGCATCCAGGCTGTTTGGCACGTCCGGCGGCAGGTCGAGGCCGCCGCGCAGCGCCGCGGCCAGCTCCATGATGCCGATGCCGCGGTCGGTGCCGACGATGCTGAACCGCCCGTGCTCGAAGCCGATGTCGGCTTCGGCGGCTTCCAGCACGTGTGCCGCGATGCGCTTGCCGGTCTCGATCACCCGCTCGCTCGCGGCGAGAATCGCCGCCCCGCTCTGCATGATGCTGCGCGACCCGCCGGTGCCGCCGCCCGCCTGCAGCTCGTCGGAATCGCCCTGATGCAGCCGGATGACGGAAAACGGGATGCCGAGTGCGCCCGCCAGCACTTGCGCGAACGGGGTGGCGTGGCCCTGGCCGTAATCCAGCGTGCCGGTGACGATCGTGACCGTGCCGTCGGCCTCGAACCGCACGCCGCCATGCTCCGGCGAGGCCGGCGCGGTGACTTCCAGGTATTGGCCGATGCCGCGCCCGCGCACCCGGCCCCGCCCGCGGCTGGCTTCGGCGCGGGCGGCGAAGCCGTCCCAATCCGCCTGCTTCAGCGCGTGCGACAGCAATCCGGGGAAGTCGCCGCTGTCGTATACCTGCTCCGCCGGCGAGCGGTACGGAAGCTGCTCGGGGCGGATGTGGTTGCGCCGGCGCAACTCCAGCGCGTCGATGCCCAGTTCGCGCGCCGCGGTCTCGACCAGCCGCTCCATGTAGTAGTTGCCCTCCGGCCGCCCGGCGCCGCGATAGGCGCCGACCGGCGTCGTGTTGGTGAACAGGCAGCGCGTGGCGACTTCCACCAGCGGCGTGCGGTACACGCCGATGATGTTGCGCGCGATGTTCATCGTCGGCGGCAGGGTGAGCGCGTTGGACAGGCACGCGCCGATATTGGCGAAGCCGGTGACGCGCACGGCGAGGAACGTCCCGTCCGCGGCCAGCGCCAGTTCCGCGGTCACGTCGTGGTCGCGGCCGTGGCTGTCGGACAGGAAACTGTCGCTGCGCTCGTCGGTCCACTTCACCGGCCGGCCCAGCCGCTTCGCCGCATGCAGCACGCAGACATATTCCGGGTAGCAGGTGTACTTCATGCCGAACGATCCGCCGACATGGCCGGTGAGCACGCGGATCTGCGGCACCGGCACGCCCAGCGGCACGGCGAGCAGGTTGCGCATGTTGAACACGCCCTGCGAGCCGGAGCGCAGGATGTAGCGGCCATCCTCGGCGTCGTATTCGCCGATGGCGGCGCGCGGCTCCATGGCGCAGACCACGATGCGGTTGTTGCGCACATCGAGCTTGGTGACATGCGCGGCCTGGGCAAAAGCGGCCGTCACGGCCGCGCTGTCGCCGTAGTGCCAGTTCAGCAGCAGGTTGCCGGGCGCTTCGCTGTACAGCACCGGGGCATCGGGCGCAGCGGCGGCACGGGCGTCGGTCACGGCGGGCAGTTCGTCGATGTCCGCCACCACCATCTCGGCGGCGTCCTTGCCCTGCTGCACCGTCTCGGCCACCACGACGGCGATCGGGTCGCCGACGTAGCGCACACGGTCGGTCGCCAGCGCCATCTGCACCGGGCGGGGGATCGGCGCGCCGTCGCGGTTCTGGCCGAACACGTTGATTGGCATGGGCTTGACGCCGCCAGCGATCAGGTCGTCCGCGGTCAGCACCGCCAGCACGCCGGGCATCGCCCGCGCCGCCGCCACGTCCACGCCGCGCAGCAGCCCATGCGCCATCCGGCTGCGCACCATCACCGCGTAGGCCTGCCCCGGCAGATTCAGATCGTCGGTGTAGCGGCCCTCGCCGCGCAGCAGGGTCGGGTCCTCGCTGCGCGGAA
>Ga0209611_10006505_pt1 | contig 19115 bp, 17 predicted proteins | sample S1TSphgellanicum_3_FD_187693 | JGI IMG/M metagenome (GOLD analysis project Ga0209611, IMG submission 187693) | Host-associated microbial communities from peat moss isolated from Minnesota, USA - S1T2_Fc - Sphagnum magellanicum MG (SPAdes) (version 2) | ecosystem: Host-associated > Plants > Peat... | reverse complement strand
AAAAAAAGAAAAAAAGAAAAAAAAAAAAACCTAACATTACAAGGAATTTTTTGGTTTTTTTTTTTGTCAAGACCAAAATCTTGAGACCCAAAAATTCAAGACCAATATGTGTCATTTATCCTCATGAATTGCATTGGATTAAATGTTTTCACAAAAATGACATTTGATGACAACCTAGTTGAGATTGACATTTACCATAGTAGGTTGAAAATGAATTGACTTGAACTTTCCTAAATTTGTAATGCAAGATTTTCAAACAATTAGAAATTTTTGTTTTCAAGATGCTCTTTAGCAATGCACATCAAATGTGAAAATTTGAAGTTTTATATACTAACTAGCATACTTTCAAATGACTTTGCATGCACAAGGTGATAATTGATGACAACAAATGCAATAGGCCACTTTTCTTTGAACTTGTTCACATTCTAAACGAACTAAACAATCAAGAGGAGATACTAAAATTGGAGTTGGAAAATGAGTTTGGGGATGAAAATTATGCCCCACATTTGGAAAAGAAAATTCATCTCATTAGAAATGGACCCCCAATTTTACATGGGAGTGAGTTCCATACATAGATTTTGAAAGAAAACAAACCTTATTGAAGCCATGTGTATGGGCCAAAAGACCCACTCCCATGAAAATGGTTATACGTTGCATCAAGCGTCACAAAGAGTTGGGACATTGAAGAATTATGTAACACAATCCAACACAAAAACATGTTTAGACACAACTTGTGTCAATTGCAAAAAACATAATTCTTTTGAACTTTGCACCCCACACAAGCTTAGGTGTCCTATGATGGGTTTAAAAAATAATCTATCAATAACTCATGCTCAAATTGTCTCCCAAATGCAACAATCACTGTCTAGCCCAATCTTTCACAAACCACCTTGGGAATTTTTGCAATCTCTCATGATATTATTTAAGAACTAAAATAGAAAAAATATATTAAGACTTGGAATTATGAGAATTGATTCATACCACAAACATGCACAAGGACATATGATTCCATGGTCTTGCCTTCCACTAGCTAGTGACCTTTTTTATCAATTGAATTACAAAGATATAATAAGTCAAGAAAAAAATTCCTTTTAGTTGGTTATTATTCCATGCCATTATACCAATGTAACGTACTATTTGTATTTTAGCTCTTGCTTTGGTGTTGTGACAAAAACATGAAAGAATATCAAGCTTAACTTTCAATTACATGGGAAATAACCACATGATTTCAAACAAAGTTCAATAATGTCACTAAGGGCATTGACTTTTCCTTTGAATGGGAAAGAGTGTATGGTTTTAACTTGGGTGTCTAACCAACTCCCAGGAGGAACAACAAAATCTACTTCTTGGGTTGAAAGAAGTAAAATGTTTTCAACTAGAAATGGGCCATAACCAAAACTTAAGTCTCATGACAAGGGGAGTGGGTTAGGAGAGTGTCCCAAGATTAATGCATAGTCATATGTTTAGTCATATATGTAGTTAGGTGTTCAACATGATCACAATTGTAAAAATCATGGAATTGCATTTATGATTATGACTACATTTGTGACTAGATGGTAAAAGTGACAAGTCCAATTCAACTAATTAGTCATGTAGTCACGTGTAGTTGCTAATGGCACACATGATTACAAATGTAGTCACATATGTAATTAAGAAACTAAGGTTTTATCATAGTGATTGCATGTAGCACCTAATTACAAACTTTTTTATGATCATTTAAAAAATGGTTTTGAACATCCATTCTTGGTAGTTCTAAATGATTAATCATTTAGCCTTTTAATAGACTATTTGATGCCTAGACATTGCATATAAATATTTTCAAATTACTAAGTTGTGTTTTGAAACATCATTTAAGCAAATAAGCCCTTTTAAATAAATCCTCGCCTTAACCAAATTTATGTCATTTATTTGATTCAAAATTTGGAAACATTATGACATGGGCCCATAACTTGTAGAAAAATTAAATATTATCCAATGTACATGTAGAAAAAAAAAGTTTCAATAAAATGTAGTGCTTAGGTGTTTTTACTAATTGTTACAACAAAATGATATAACAATGCACATGGTGAAATAAAAAACAAAAGACAAATTACCTTTTTACAAAGCTATCCATTATGTAGGAATTTATAAGATTCCAAATTCACAAAGAAGCTAATGAAACCTTTATGTGCTCTTGGATTCCCTTAAGGAGGCTTGATAGAAATAGGTTATCAAATTATTTTGATATAAATAACATGGACATGAAAAGGCATATGTTCAACTTCAATGTGTTTTCTCATATCCATATAAACTTGAGTAGGGGAAAGGAATGAGGTAGTTAGGCTTGGAAGAGATAGGTTTCAATGGCATAGACAAAACATACGTAATCTATTTGTGATATAAATGCATAGGAGGAATTTAAATAAAATACAATTTGAATTTCTTAATTAAATATTTAACATTTATATAATTTATTTGAAATATATACATTTAAATTATTAATTATTCATAGTTTATGCATTTATTTTTGAGTGACAATTTGAATATTAATTTGATAATTTAAATGTAACAAATGAATTACAATATGTAAAAACACAAATATAACCCCAAGGGTGATGGTTCATTAGTATAACCCCTTTTAAGCCCTTAGATGACAAAAAGGTCTAAAGTTCAAATTAGTGTTGGGTGGTTTTCGTTGGGACCCCTAGTTCTCAAATTAATTCTCACATGAAAAATCAAATAGTATTACAAAAGGTGATAACCAGTTTAAAACTAGACCAATGGTTCCCACTTGGGTAAGAACCAAACCTAATGAAAATTGGGTATCAATTTTTTTTAAATTTAGAAAATTGGGTTAGTTTTATGAGGAAACTAAAACTCGGTTCTTAGGTTAGATTGGGCTTAATAGTTAGTAAGTAGATTAAGGTTTAGGTTAGTAATTAGTTTATGTTAGTTTGTAGGCAATGACACCCATTGTATAAAATCCTTTTTAGGGTTTAACATTTTTAATCAAATTTTGTTCTTCATGTTGATCTTTTCATTTCTCTTTGCATTGTTCATTTGCATTTCCCTTTGTGTTGCTCCTTATTTTGCTCCTTTGCATTTCCTTTTGCATTGTTTTTTACTTTGCTCCTTTGTGTTTCCCTTAGCGCTGTAGGTGCTTTTGGTTCATTGTGTTGCTACTAATCTTGTAGGTTTGTTGCGTTATTGCTAGTGCTATTGGTTGATTGCATTGCCAATTCTTATGTTGTTGGTTTGTCACGTTACTTTTGCTGTTATAGGTTCATCGCATTGCTAGTTCATTGCATTGTTTGTTCGTTGCATTGCTAGTCCTATTGTTGGTTCATTACATTGTTAGTCATGTTGTTGTTGGTTCATTACATTATTGACCTTGCTATTATTGGTTCATCATGTTGCTAGTCATGCTATTGATTCCCAAGTACCCACTTATACCCCCCATATTGTTGCTCCTAATTTGCATTGCTAGTTGTTATTCTTATGTTTTGGTGAAGTATTAACCTTTTTTGCCATCACCTTGTAGCTGGTGAGTTTGGTGGTCCTTCATGGTGTTTTATGCCTCCGACTACTAGGTACCCACATCACCATTTATCTCCCTCCTTTACTATTGTTATTAGTTTGTCACGTTGCTAGTGTTGGCGATGGTTCGTTGTGTTACTTGTGCCATGGTGAAGAACTACCCCTTCCATTACGTTGTGTAGGTGGTGGAGTTCCACTACAATTGGAAAGAAGGTGCAAAAATAATTCAATATTTACATATGTTTGAAAACAAATTGAGGAAAATTTTGAATAATTTATAATTTTTTTTGTAAATGTTTGCATTTTAAATTATTTTACAAGGAATTTTTTTGGTCATTTGGTTTATCATACATTTGTTTGGTTTTTATTCCATCTCAAAGTTGCATTCTCTTGTGAAAATTACAAATGGTTCAATTTTTTTGAAAATGAAAATATGATGAATGAAAATACATGTGAAATATTTATTCATAATGTAATGGAAAAAACATACTCAAAAAATAATGTGGAAATCATATGGTAAAAAAATTATATGTTTGGTTTTTTTTGTGTGAATAATAATAAGGATGTTGATGTCAAATGCCCACAAATCATGAGATGTATTTTTTTGTTAAAGTAGTTTAATTTTTTTTTGTAACCTTAAAACCTAAGCAAGAAAAACTTTAATCGTATATAATACAATAAATGGAATAACATCATTGAAAAAATATGTGAATGCAAACCATTTTATTATTGCATAATTGTTTGAAAAGGAAATAAACAATCCATTGAGAGGAAAAGTGGAGAGACAATTTGCAAAAACAAATTCAAATCCATTTGGCAATGCAATTGTTAATTTTTTTGTTGCCAAAGAACCTTTCCATAACAATGATATGCAACAAAAAATGTTTTTTGAGGATATGGGCTTGTTGATTGTTAAAAATCATCTACACATGTAATTTGTGGAAAGTTTGCGGATGAGTGCTTATGTTTGCATTTGCGTACAAGATTGGTCTTTCCTTCTAGAAAATGGTTTTCACAAGAGATGTTCCTTAAGTTGGTAAAAAAACCTAAACAATTGTATGTAATACCAACTTTGGCTGAATGTAATTTTGCAACAACAAGCTTTTATCTTCGGATGTCAAAAGGAGAGCATGACATATTTGCCTTTGTGATTAATTTTTAAGAACTAATTGGTGATCAAAGCATGTTACACTTGGTCTTTTTGAAGTTATGGATACTTTTGGCAAAACTTTAGCTAAAACCTTGATTGAGTATTTAGAAATGTATAACTTGATAAAAAATAAATTTGTTTATGTGAAAAATGAAAGGTTTAATTAAACATAATGACTTCTGCATTAAGATCAATTGTAAATTGTGACATTTTGGGTTCAGAGAAAAATCATCAAAACACTTGCCTTGGACATACATTTTCCAAGGCCTATCTATATGGTACAACAAATGAAGTTTTTTGTACAGACTTGACATATGTTTCTATTAAAACTACACAAGGATATTTGCAAAAATGTATACCTTGGCCCAAACAATTTGAGGAAAGTGGACAACAATGGAGAAAAATATGTGTTGAATTTGGTTTGGCCCCAAGGAAGTTGAATACACCAATGAAGACAAAGTAATTTTTTTATTCAATGTATATTGTTGAAATATATATATATATATATATATTGTAGTTTTTATAATTAATTTCAATTAATAAGAAGCTCTAACAAATTGTTTTTTCTTTTGCATATTTGTAAATAAAATGATCATTTTTCAAGAGGCATTACAATTTCAAAAAACAATTGCTCTCTATTATAATATGTAGAGTCTAGTTAAGATGACTACATGAATGCCTTGTCCTTAGACATGCTATATCTTTCAAATTATTGTTGATGTCCTTTCCCTTGTTGTGTTTGCTTGTAATCTTAAACAATTTAAAAGTCATTGGCTATTAAACGATGCTTTAAATTTTGTCACTTCCATTTGCTTGAAATTGAAAAAAAAATTTAAAATTTCAATTTTTTTATAATTTTATGGAAAATGAATCTATTGTTGCTTTTGAATTATGGCTTTTGACCTCTAACATCAAAAAATAAGTTTGTGACATTTTGGATTCTTTTTTCTTTTTTTTGAGAAAATATGAAGAAAAGAAGGCTCATAAAATGTTGTCTTTGATGTTGCACCTTAGGTTCAAAAATTTAAGTTTAGTGCCCTAATTTGTTGGCCTTGAATAAGGCCATTGTTGAATAATATGATAAAAAACCTTGTATCCCATGTTGTTAAAATGCTACCATCATTTGCACCCCTTGTTTGAAAATGCTACTGTTGACCAAGGTGTTGATGAAGATTATAATTTGGACAATTTTGGAAGGACAACAAACACAAATGAACTAGCAAAAAAGTTTGTTAGCAAGGAATTTTAGATTTTTAGGAAATTTCAAGTGGATGCAAAAGATGTCAAATGTTGTTTTCAATGGTTGGACAAGCATGAATTGATGTTTCCTATAGTTGGATTCCTTGCTAAGTAAATCTTAAGCATTGTTGCTTCCCAAATTGAAATCAAGTGGATTTTTTCTTTGGTAGGAATACTTATTAATCGTAGGAGATGTCATTTGCAATAAGATAATTTTTGGCCTAGTGGTCCTAGGATTAGTTGTAAACCCTTTTCTAATTTAGTGGAGCTAACTAAACCTAATGTAGAGTTAGAAGAAGAGTTAGAAGAATTTGAAGGAACTTTTGAAAAGGATGAGATGTTGGAAATATAGTTTATTATAGAAAAAAAAGTGTAACATTTAAATCATTTTTTAGACAAGTTTCATTATTATTTTCAATTTTTAAAAATTGAATGTTTTTTTAAATGAATATAAATTTGAGATCCAAATTGTGAAAATTGGACATGAAAATTGACTATTATCACATTTGTGAGAATCACCCTGTTTGAGAACTAGCTTGATTATAATTTAAAAATATCTAACGCCTTGGTTGATTATTGTACATCTAAATTATATTTAAAAAAATAACTAGCCTAGTTCTCTCAAGTGTTGGGAAGAATTGGAATTGATGGTTCTCATACAAGGGGAAACAACTACCCAACACTTGTTCAAACCTAGTGGTGTGTAGGTAAAATTCATGTTGACCTTTTACCAATGAGCTTGACTTGGGGATGCCAACTACTTGTTAGGTTGGGTCAATTGTTGTGCTTCAAAAAAAACAAACAAAAAAACATGACTATATTTGTAGTGGTATGTGAAGTACATGACTACATCATTCCATACAATTGAACTTGGACTTCGTGTTGATACACACTACTAGCGACCATGAATTGATTTTGTAAAAATTAAGTTCCATTTGAACGATTTAATATTGAATGAATTTGCATGATGCAACTTGAATTGAATGCAACTCAGTTGAATTTGATTTGAATTAAAATTCCTAAATTGAATTTAAATACATTGGATAAAATCCATATTGAATTGAATTGCATTTGGTTGAATTGAATCAAATTCAATTCAATTCAATTCAATTCAATACAAATCGATTGAATTCAAACCAATTTTTATTGTACAGTGGATCTGCCTTCAAGTCCATCAACCACTGCATTGCATCATTCTAAGCTAAATCCAAGCTGATACATGTTTAAGTCCAAGTGCTATTATGAATCTTTGCAGTTCACTAATTCTGTGAATTCTGCCTCCACCTTCCAGCCAAATAAACCCACCTTTCATCATATGATTTTCATTTGCAGTTATCCTGCAAGTCACCATCAAGCCTACCTCGACAATTCATTCAATATCTTGATTCAGCACTGATTTCTATGGTCTTTCAGTGTTTCACATTTGCAGAGAAATGCTTGGTAATCCACCAGTGATAAGAAGAATGCGGTTACTACTGATTGCATGTCACATCTCATCTGAGTTTTAAGCATATGATAGTTAATTGTGACAGCGCTATTTGGGTATAATCTGCACAATTTGGTCTTCCAAAGTACTGCTTCCATCATGCATATGTATTGCATATACTCTCTCTGGTATGGTTCTTACAAGCACCCACCCATACTACATATTTTTGAATATATGATGAATTGTGTCATTTTCTGCTCAGGTTTGGATATTTCTTTGCTTTGTTACAACTCGAGTGCAAGCAAATGTGACTGACCTTGACATATATGGTGCATTTTTTGATGTGGTGGAACTGATTTTGCTTTGGGCTTCTAAGACGTAGCGGTCAATGTTCTGCAAACTTTGATTCTGTAGAAGCACTTCACATCTTTCTGAAGGTACTTGTCCTGCCTGGAATAAATATACCACTTTAACTTGCAGTATGGTGGCATGAAGCCTTTTGTATCCATAAGCTCCTGCCTGCAACAACACCTTCTAGTTTGTGAATGATTGAGGATTGGGTGAATTTACATTTTGTGTCCAATTGGGTAGATGGGTTCAGGAACTACTAGTGTTAAGATTCAAGAGGATAGCAAAGAAGCTTGTCATGTAAGCCTGCTGTATCATCCTTGCACATCTCTCCTTTACCAGATACATGTGGAGGTGTATGTTGACTTGTGAAAATTGGTGCCACTTAGAACTGATAGCTAATTAATCACTCTATCCTGAGTGATGTGCAGGATGCAAAGATGAGGAGGTTAGGCAGCAATGTTTCAGGAACATAGAGGAGAAAGTGGTTGATACCTCACTGCAACATGAGGTAATACTCATCACATCCCTAGCCAACAAACGTCATGTAAGCAGGAGGCTAGATGTGCTTGAATATGTACTCTTAGCTTTGTTGCAATGTAGAAACATGAAGAGTAGTGCACATCACAGGGTCCTAGTTGAAGCCAGTCCTTCATTAGACACTATTGAAGGTTCAAGCACATTCATTCCTGGAAATGCAGCTAATCCTGCATTGACATCTGGATCCAACTTGCCACAAGGCAAAGTTTCTGAAGGCCACATCTGTGGCCCATCTGAGGTTCTATGAGAGGAAAGAGTGTTTGTAGCTGCAGGAGAAAATCGAGGTCCTGATTTTGACCGGCTGTGGTATCCTCTGATGGAACAGTAAATGTGCAATTGAGCAATCAATAGGATTTGTCTGAGTCTCCATCCTGTTCACCTTCACTAGTCTGCACATGGAAAAGCCAGAGCCATAAAACAATCTAACCTTGTACCATCCTTAGAAACCTCCCACCAAAGCCATTTTTTCACATTTGCTCACTACATACACATGTGAGCCTCATATCTATGAGATTGAAGAGAAATTTCCACAACAATTCAAAGGTAACATGACAAAAAGTGCTGTCATAACCTTACAAGAGTTGCTAACAAAGCGTCAGATCATCAACTTAATCATGAATTGCAGTGACAAGCCGCCATGACTATCCACTGACTTCATGAGCTCCTGATGGAAAGTGTAGATAATCAGATGATAGCAACTTCCCCAAACTTCAGGCAAACCACAATACAAAATCTGTGTCCTGAGTTTCCATTGCAGTCCCAGAAGCAACAGGAAGACTCAGTCATGATGTTGGCTAGCATTTAAGAGACAGCTAATAAAAAAAGTATATGAGTCTTGAATAACCCTTTCACAGATGTGAGCCTTTACCTCAAATCCCTGGTTGACAAGATGGGTTGCCACCACTTGTTGAGGGCTCAAGGTCATATTCAGAATCCTCTTCAGAAGCTTGGTTACTACTGCCACATGTTGCCTGCCTCTGTCTTGCATTCCAAGCCAGCCAATAAAGAGCATCCTGTATCAACAACCTGGACCTATCTTCCAGCTACAAAAAGAGTACTCACTAACAGCAATGACTCTACCTAGCTTCTAAGTCCTACACATTGGATGTGAAGCTCAGTCAGGTATCAAGCCACCCCCTTCCTCCAGATATCAGAAAGAGATCCAAACCCAAACAAACATTACTTGTTCAATGGTGTTCTCAGGTTGGAGCAGTGTGTCAGCCTCCATGGTTCGGTCTTCTTCACCCAACATGGGCTGTGTGCTAGCTTGGATAGAGAGGCTCCTGAGGGCTTATCTCTGATGAAAGGGAGATGGCTGATTGTTTCAATGGTCTGACTGGCATGATTCCTGAAGGTTCTGGCATCTGGGAAAGAACTGGCACATCAACTGCCATGAGTCCCCCACAAAGCAAGCTGCGGCTGCTCAACAGCCAGCTGAGCTTGCACCTGTTGCCGCCATCTCAGTTTCTCCAATATCTCCTGAGGGTTCATGTGCTTGAGCTGCTAGAGGGACATGGTACTGGCATATCTGTTAGAGGCTGCAGATGATTTGGGAGTTGTAGCTCTTCTTTTTGAGGGCAAGGTTCATGATATTATGTATTATAGGCCCTGCCGTTGCAGCATCTGAGCATGCAAAATATTAGGAGGCAAAAGCTGGCAGGAGATGCACCATGGAAGGTGCATAACCAGCAATCATGTAAGGCATTATAGGCTGCTGCAGATCTGGAGCGTATCCAAGGTGACTGTTTGGTGATGGATCCGGCTGCCTGGGCAGAAGAAGCAGCTCATAATAGGCCATGGGTTGTAGTTGTTGAAGCTCCTGAAAACGCAGGAGAGGCATTCCTTGCACCAATTTCTGATGCTTTGAATGCTTCTTGCACTTCTGTTCACTGAGTTTTATGGTTCACAGCATGTCTTTGTACATTTTGCACCAGAAAGAGAATTGAATGTAAGATTGCATGGCTATCAAAGTAGAATATGGACATCATTTAAAATGTACCTGAGCAATGGTTGCTTGCGTGCTTGCTTTCTCATATTCCAAGAGACTGAAGGAAAATCATGGCCCAGAATCATCTTCTGATGCTTCAACTACTGCTGTGGCAGTAACATGCTCCATGTTCTGTGGGAAAGTAGAGATTTCGCTAAAGGTTTGAAAATTGGACCTCAATCACTAAAACCTTTTGTTCTTGTACTTGTGGGCTAGATGTTCGGTGAAAGGTATTATGTTCGGTGTGGGCGGCTGCTCTTCTTATCCTTCTTCTTCTTCTTCTTTCATGCTTGCTCATTTCTAAAACCCTAATAACGGAACTCTTGCTGCAAAGCAGCAGTTCTCCTCATTCACAACTGCAGGAAGGATTTGTGCTGTGAAATTTGTGCTGACAAATTGAAGGAAGGAGATGGAGGAGCATTTCATACTGAGAGTGCCACAATCTGTGGCTGAGAGGCTGGAACGAGTACTCAATGAAGATCCTTCTTGTGCAAATGATCAATCTCTTGACTTGTCTTTCCAAGGTGCGGTATTTCTAACTCCATTTCTCTAGTGAAGGTGAGTTTTTTTGTGAGTACAAACTCTGGAATATCTATCTCTTTAAAACCCTAAGTAGGGTTTTTACATTTCGTACCACATGAGTCAAGGGAGGTGTGCAGTAGCAGCAGCAGCTGTTTAGTATGGAAATCACATATCGAGTGTTGTTTTCTTTTCTTTTCTTAATTGTGTGCAGAGGACGGACGGACAGGTGTATTTGTGATAGGAAATGATAGCTTCCCTGCAGCATTGCTGGATCTTCCTTGTGTAGTCGAATCTTACAAGACTTATGACGACAGTGTTCTGATCAAGGCAGCAGATGTTGGGCAGGTCTCTGCACCCTGTTTTTTCTTCTTTTCTTGTTTAACACAGGCCTCATCCCCCTCCCTCATACTTTAAAAAGGGCTAGCTTTTTGTGTGGAAGAGCAGCTTGAAGAGCAAGTTTTTGTTTCATTGTCACTTTGCATCCCTTGTTGATCTGAAACGGCACTGGCTTGCAGATGATAATGGTTAGAGAACCAGAAGAGCCAGCTCCAGAAGGTCCAGAGTACAGGCATGGTTTAACTCCACCTATGCGAGATGCCAGGCGCCGGCGCTTTCGCCGAGAGCCTGACCTCAATGTACAATTGTCTCCTTCTCCTCCTCTCTACCTATAACTCAAAAGATGCAGTATCTGTGCAAACATTCGGTATGCATGATGAGTAGTTCTCCCTTTCTGTCCATGTGTCACAAAGATTTTCACATGAAACTCTGCTATCTGGTATTACTTGGGCTGTGTGAATTACTCCAGGTATTAAATTCATGGGCATCTCTCTGACTGTTTTAATTGTCTTTTTGAGTTTGCTGGGTTCTTGGATGTGAATTGCAGCCTGAGTTAGTCCAACAAGTGGAGAATGATTTGCAAAGCATCATGGCAGGTGGCACTGCACGTGATGTCGATATCCTTTTTGTTTATGTGGTTGTTTTTTTTCTTGTTGTCCCTTGGTGTAGCCTGCATTTAGGGTTTGGGGTCTCTGTGTATAAAGGATTTGCGAACAGTATGAGAAGGAAAGGGATGAAGGGATCACAAAGAAACAATAGGTGGAGGGATGATCCTTGACTAGGACATGCACATGTGGAGGTTGTGGAACAAGAAGAAGATGCAGATGATGATGCTGAAGCTGAGGAGCCTGCACCCCAAGGCACTGCCACATCCAAGAAGGGCAAAGCAAGCACGGCTGCTCCTGCTGCACCTGTTGAAGATATGGCTGCCACACCTGAAGAACCTTTAGGGGACGATGAGGATGATCCCATGGATGAAGATGATGAAGACTAGTTTTCCAGCAGAATTTGTTCTGTCTAGGGCAAAAAAATTTGGCTGGTATTTCCACACCCTAATTTGGTTGCTCTCTGCACCAATGAACAAATGATTGTCCTTATGAGATGCTTGGGCATACCTGATCAAATTTCAAATAGGCTGGAAAACTTGGGATCCAACACTAGGTCCATATGATTTGAATGTCAAGGCTGTGAAGGTGATGAGTGGTGATTCATCATGCTCGCCGTATGACATTCAGGACATGTGCTTTTTTGTCCTGAATGTCTCTGCAGCTTGTCAAACAGAATTTCATGTCAATATTTGGTGCAAACTGGGAGAAGGTTCCATTCCAAATGACATTGATTTACACAATTCCTGTCCAGCCTTGTAGAAACCTAGACTCGACAGTGTTGACTGCTGGCATTGCTAGGCCCTTAGATGAGTTTTAGATATTGACAAGATCTATGTGCATCAGGTGCTCAAGGAGTCTCTGAGCAATGCTGTTCATATCTTGTTTTGATTCAATATGTGTTTGCTTGTTTACATGACACATAAATGCAAATTGTACATCAACCCACTGAGTATCCAGTGATGAGCTGGTTGAGGGGGAACAGCATTAGGTTCCATTAGGGGTTTTGTCTTTATGGACTATGATTCCAGGTGATGACTCTGACCTGTATTATCTCAAAACTGGTTGATGTCTTGTTTTTACAACCGATGCTAGTTGATGTCTTGCTGTTTCTTGCTGTTTTGTTTTTCATTTTCTTTGCTGAAAGCAATTGCATTAGAGGAAGAACTGTGATATTGCTTTTGGATGGTCTTGTTGATGACAGTTCTGAGCTGGATACTGCATTTATCGATGGAGCTGCTCAGTGTTGTGATGGGCACTCAGTGGTGCAAGTTTAAAACAACTGATGATTTGTAGGTAGTTCTTGTGTGGGATTGAAGCTGAAGCTAACTGCAAGAGAAGGGACATGCTGCTGCCTTCTCTGAGTAAGGGGATGTGTTTTGCTGACCCTACCACCTCACATTGTGTGGCACCACTGAACTCTGGTTTGAGGGCTATCACTGCTGTAGTCAGCTCTTCAATTCCTGTCTCCAGTTTCTCAACAATATCTCAGCAAGATCCTACCTCAGCCAAGTTGAGAAAAATGATGTTGCTGCATCACAATTTGAGCTTTCTAACTGCACTGATCGGTAGGAGTCACCCTATATTCCTCTCAGACAGTACATCAATACTCCCATTCATTATCCCTCACTTGTGGTCCAATATTTGAAGCTCCAGCATCAGCAATGCCCTGCATCCATCACCACACTTGCACCTCTTTCTATCCTTCATTGTCAAGTGCATCCAGAGCCCACCCATGTGTCAGATGCATCCTTGAACACTGCAGGCAGGCTTGCAATTCCTTGGATGTGCCCTCCTTTTGGTGGCCACAGGAGAGACTGGCACTTTTTGTACAATCATTTTTGGCCATGGTGAATTTATGGTGATGAGCCAGCGCTCCTCATAGCCACAACCTTTCTAGGTTATGCTTACTGTCTTGCTGCTAGTAGTTGTGCTGGTGACATTTGTCTCTTTGACTCTAGCAACATTCTGGAAATGTACATGGGTTATGCTTCACCAAGAACTCTTTTGCAGTCAGCCCCTAGTAGGAAATGTACATGGGTTATGCTTCACCGAGAACTCTTTTGCAGTCAGCCCCTAGTAGGAAATGTACATGGGTTATGCTTCACTGAGAACTCTTTTGCAGTCAGCCCCTAGTAGGAAATGTACATGGGTTATGCTTCACCGAGAACTCTTTTGCAGTCAGCCCCTAGTACATTAGCAGGTAATGGAGGTTTGTGCACAGGGCCGCTTCTACTCTCATCCATGAGCTATAATGTCAGGCTTTGGAATTCATCTGCACTGAGTAGTGCATCCTGGCACTTGTTTGAGGACTGCTGAGTGGCACACAGCAATCAGTCATGCAGGAAGGAGGTTTTGGGGCTGTAGCATTGGAGTCATCAGCAAAGGAGGTACTGCTGTATGATGTGGAGAGTTGTAAGCTAGAGCAGAGGCTGTCAGACAGCTCCATCACAGCTCCTGGGTGTGCCTCCATGCATTTCAGCCCCGATGAATTTCACAATGCTTTATAATGACATTTGATATTGCATTCACCTGACCTTGCTACAGAGGTAATGGGTCAGATACTTTTTTGATCGACATTCTCAAGGTTGTTATGACCATACTTGGTCTTGCCATTTCTGGTTTGGTGGGAGCTGATACCGCAGTTACCTTCAAAGCTCAAAAAAACCTACTTTACTTTCTGATCTCTGACTAAATGTAGCTCATTCCTCTTGTGGATGATTGCCAGTCCGCCTACTTAACAAAATTGAAAAAAAAACCCTGGTACAGCCTGGGGAGTTTTTAAAAAATGTATTTAGATTTAAATTTTAGATAGAGATTCAAAGGCCATGTTGTGTATTTTGTTGAATAAAAATGCTTTTCTCTTTGAGATCATGCAATTGCCAGTTAAAAGCTGCTAGAGCTCAAGCCCTCCAACAATCATCAATCACTGTTTAAACAATACACATGACCCTGGGCTTGCAACGTCTGAAGATCCTGTCTGATACTTGCTACTTGCTCTCTTTGGTTATCGATTATACACACTAGCCTATGTTATAGTATCAATTTAGAAAGAGCTTCACCCACAATTACTGTTCGGCACTAGATGGCAATCTGTATGGTACTAGTCTGGAGATCCATCATCAGCCTTGTTGCATGCTCATTTTATACCTGTTTGGATGTCAGAACTATGAGGATGCAGTCATGAGCAAAATGAAGACAACAAATGGAAATGAAAGGTTTTACTCATTAAGCTTGTCTGTGATACCACTATTTCAAAACAAGTATCTTGCTTGAAGAAAACCCAAATCCCCAACTTGTGTCCCTCACCTATTGTTTGTTCATTCAAGATTGTCATCTTTTAATCTTGAATGTAAGCAATTTAACCTAATCCACAAATGAAATGTAAATTATGTGGCCTTGAAGCCTCAACATGCGATCCTCACACATTGATCTAGCAAATCAATAAAATCAAAGCACACCCAAGTGAAAGTGAATATAAGAATGTGAATTGAGTTGGGGTGGCAATCAGAAGAACTCGAAGGGGCTAAGGTTTTGGTAGATTTGATAACCAAGATGTTGCGTTTTTATTGCAACATGGATGAATACTTGGATGCCATGGACAACAATCTAGGGTGGATGTCATGTTTGAACCTCCATCTACTTCCAACCTTCTCCTTCCTCTCAAATCAGCTATTGGAAAGACAACATCACCAAGAAAAAAAGGAGAGCAATTGAAAAAAATCCCTTGGACTGAAAGGGAGGAATATCATCAAAACATCACAACACAACAAAACACCACTAACTTAAGGAAAAACAGGGCCCCACAGCTGCGTTTGTCATCCATCAACAAGAAGGGGAAAATTGTTAATCAGGATGGCCTTTGCTGTATGGGATAAGAGAACTGCAACAGATCCATATAATTTTAATGCATGATTGAATTCAAGCCAAAGTCACAACAGATCTGTGAAATGACCACAACTAGGAACTTCTTTGGAAAGCATTTGATTGTGGCAAGAAGATGGCAGAGATTGCAAAGAGTGTGCAACAGAGAACAAAAGGATCCTTCAAGACAACACAATCAAGGCACCTGTTCGGTAGCATTCTGTACGAACAAAGCCCTAAGTTTTAGCTGTTCAGATGTGTGTGCTGATTATCGCAGTCCCCAATCAACAGAAAGTTTGTTTTGTGACTTACAAATTCTATATACTCAGAACTGCATTTTACCCCTCCAGCAAAAACTTTTATATATGATCTAGGATTGTAGTACTGCTGTAAGAGACCAGAAACCATAACAATGGTTCAGAGCTATGTTTCTTCTTATTCTTGTTTCGCTCTCATCTGCTCTATGCCAAGGTGACTGCAACCACACTGGATCAACTGAAATACACCTGCCCTTCCATTGTTCTATACAGTTGGGAACAGGATGTGACTTTGGATGAGGCAAGGGGTTGAATGTCCAGAGCTCAACTTGCATGCAAACCAATCTGATCTGAAGATGTACTTTCAAAGATTTTATCTGCATTACCAACTTCAAATCCATCCCTTCGGTGCCATTCATGGATCTGCAAAACAGTAGCACTAAAATGTGAGACAAATTCTAGAACAGTCCACATTTATTTGCTGCTGGATCTGTAGATGGATTTACTGTTTGGATTACAAAAGTAGTTCACAGTTATGCATGTGTGATTCAACTTCTCTAAAAATCACCTCATTGGAATGCAGATCACTGTAGATGGGCAGCACAAGTCGCTCAGCAAACTCAATATATGATGCAGGTACTCTCTTCACTTCACCACCTGCAAATGTGAATGTGATTGTGTCGGCCACTGATGAACTTTGCTGTAGACCACCATCTGGACTGACTGCCAGCACCAAAAAAAAGAGCAATTAAGTGTTAAATTGATGCTGTCATCTCCTGCATAGTGTGATCACCAGTGTTGCAGTAACACATGTGTTTTTCAATTTAGGAAGGTAATATGAGTGAATTACCTTTGAGAATGCCTCCTTCACTGTTGAGTCTAATACCATTTTCCTGAAGGAACTCATTTAACTTCCCAATCTTGTGTAGAGACCCTAGCCGATGCACTGACACAGTTGTGTGGTTGAGTGCATAACCATTCACCAATGTCCAGGCAGCATACTCACTCTCTCTGGATCACACTTAACAAGTTCACATTCAGGCCATATAATAAATAAATCCTCAGTCGCAATATCCTAGCTGCCAAATGCAGGTGGTATGAAAAAGAGCTAAAAATCATCTAGGGTTCCTGAGGTTCTCACTTGGCAAGGGTCTGGTAGTCAGTCAATTGAGGTGTGGGCCATGTGAGTGAACTGAGAATGCTGGCAGCAGCAGCATGTTTTGCAAGTGGGGTGGAACCACTAGTGTACTTGTGGATAATCTCCTGCAGTAGCCACAACTCAAAATTCAACCAATACTCAATCCTGAGGAAAAGCATATCAATGGTCTTTGTGATTATCCAAAGGAGGTTTGCTTTCTCTCATGGAAAAGAGTTGCAGTACCTGGGCTGCAAGGCTGAGCTCATTCACAATGAGCTCAGAGATAAAGATGCGTGGCAATGGCCCATCAGCTTCACTGCCCTCCATATCAAGCAAATGCTTGGGTGGTGAGAACCACAGGGCCCGTACCTTCTTGGCTGGAAACCGAAGCTCATCTCGAACCTCATAACCCAAATCGAGAAACACTTGTGACATGGAATCTATCCCACATCCGTTGACCTGTTGGTGTTTCAATGCAGTATTTAGTCCTACAGAACAAATGTGAATGTCTTAAATTTGTCTTGAATTTTCCATACAAAAGACCATATGTATCATAAACCCAAAAAAAAATATTATTCTTACCCCAAATGTGCGGAACGCAAAATGATCATAGCAAAGAGGTCCACCAACATGTGTGCGGATGAGATCCAAAGCAGTCATTGCTGTTGGGTTTTTAATAAGATATGGTTTCACCATAGCTGACAGAAGTCCCCGCAGTAGTGGAATTGGGACCTGTCATCAAGAACATGTATTTTTCCACCTCAAGGTAATGAAGGACACAACTCACATGACTTTTACATTCCCCATGTTCAAAGAAATTTACCAAAAATATTGCAGACAGTTATGCAAGAAGACACAGAGATTAGGGTTTGAACAGGGGATTCTGACCTGATCTGTTTCTTTGAAGCTTTTCAAGGCGTTCATTGCTACACCTTGCTGTTGGATTCTGGAGTTCCCACACCAAGCTCTCTTCAATCCCTGACCCTCACCACTAAAAGAATTAATGGTTGCATGATGATGATGATGATGATGATGATGATACACAGGGGCTGGTTTCACCCCACCACAGTGGAATCTTGTCAGCCCTCCAACAAAGACCTCTTTGTGGTCGCTTGCTCTGCACCTGAAAGCACTAAAAATCTCACTGTCTGTCCATGCTGCAACTCTCACTCCACCTAAAAAAGCCATTTTCTTAAAATCCTTCCCCCAATCCGTCACTACTCCAAATTCTAACAGAACTTTGCTTCCAAAACTTAAAACCCTAGAACCAGTTGTATCAACAAAGAATACGAATCCGTTGTTTTTCTTCAAATCAATCTCATCATCAAGCTTGGGAAAAACCCCACACACAATCTTATGTTTCTTATGCTTGGAACAAAAACAAACCTTCTTCCAATGTTAAAATCCAACTGCACTTAAATCAGAAACCACCCATTACCAACAACCCTAAAAAGTCTTCTGATTTTCTAACAACTCGACACCAAGAAATCCAACTCCATGAAATTCCAATTTTCTCCACCACTCTTTCAAAAGACAAATCTTTAAGCCACTTATTATGCTTCATATGGTAGTAGAAGGCAAGTAGGTCTAATGGATTCACAAGGTTGGGAAAAAAAAAAAACAATACAAGGCACAAAATCCTCCCAACCCACAACTCAACTCGTGCTGCTAGATAGATACATCCGAAAACAACATGAAACTGTTGCTGCTGCTGCTGATGCTGCTGCTGTTGCTGCAACTGATCAATTGAAGAGAAAGAATTGGGTGTTTGTGTGCGTGGATTTTTTGATGACTAAGATGTCTTTTGAGGGGTGTGTGTGTGAATCCCCCCCCACCCACCTTCTTCTTCTTCTTCTTGCAACTGTGTGCTTGCTTTGCTTTGTGTGTTGCTGATGGCTACAAAACTCACAAAAACAAAACCATGACAATCCCCGTGAAGGATTGAGTGGCGTGATGAATTGTGATTCCCATCTTGTACACAATCAAATGAAAAGTGTTACCCAATGTTGAATTCCCACAATTTGTTTGTTGACTCCAACTTCCACATCACATTTTTTTGTTTTTTGTTTTTGGTGTTTCAGGATGCCATCATCAAGCAACCCCATTCACTGAAAGGACATGACTATCCCATTCATCATCATCTGAATCTGACTTGGGCTTCGTGTTGCTTTGCATTACCAGTGACCA